>Ga0182024_10014201_pt1 | contig 15423 bp, 15 predicted proteins | sample P32metaG_FD_120480 | JGI IMG/M metagenome (GOLD analysis project Ga0182024, IMG submission 120480) | Permafrost microbial communities from Stordalen Mire, Sweden - P3-2 metaG (Illumina Assembly) | ecosystem: Environmental > Terrestrial > Soil > Wetlands > Permafrost | place: Sweden: Stordalen... | reverse complement strand
CTCGGCATAACCAAAACAGTCCACTTATACAAACAAAGAACATGACAAAACAAACTACAAACGCGCAACAACGATGGCTAAGCCAGGCCAAGTTGGCGGAGCGCTTAAAGACTCATGTGAGCCCAGTCCTGGAAGCCCTTAACATTAGTGAGGACGTCCTATCTACTCTTATACTCGATCCTAAAATTAGTGCAGACACCTTTCCTTCACACTCTTTGGGGCATTCAGCTCTAGATCCTCTCTGGACCTACCTATTCATGTATCAGTCATTTGACAAGACTACAATGGCTCGGGAAAAACGTGAGCTGAAGAAGATGAAGGTTCGTATCGACAATGCCATGGAGACTCTTCAGTCCTTGCATAATCCAGAGACGCACGACGCGCTCACTAAAATGACAGGGTCAATCTGGTCAGAAGTCTTTAGCGAACTGCGTCAGCGCAATGTTCCGACGCCGCCGAGAGCGGAGCTAGAGCTCAAAGTCGATGCCGACAACTTCAAGAACGGCATTCCTGCTCGATTCTCACCTAGACAGATTATTGGTCGTTCCGTTTTGGAGGAACTAATCTTCGGGCTCAAGCTGGTGTCAGATTCCATTACTAATCTCACGCCAGCTAGTACGCGAGGACCCGCTGAGAAGTCAATACAAAAGTGGATTGCTGTGGAGTTGGCTTACAGTATGAGGGACTCGTGTCGCATTGACTATTTAACGAAGGGGCGGCCGACGAAATATGTGACGCTACTGGTGGCGATTCTTAAAGCAACCCGGGAGATCTTTGACACTGAAGATGGAGTCGAAATCGCCGAGCACCTTGCTCGTGAAGCCCTGAAGATGATGGAATCCAACAAGACAGTGCGTCCGACTCCAGGAGGCAAGGGTCGGTTCTTCGCCCCCGAAGAACGTCCAAGGCGCGGTAGGAGGTTGTCGCGCTAATTGATCAAATCTGCGCGAAATGTCGCGTTTACTTCTACAGTCGAATCCCGCACAATGAAAAAAGTCTGACCGATCCGTGGAGGCGCCCATATGGACGCTGCCAAGTTAATTAGATGAATTAGACCTTCAGAGATCTGGACCACCCAGCACAGCACGGAACCGCCTCGGCCAATGTTCAATAGTCTGGCTGGAGCGTAAGCGATGGGAATGAACCTGCCGTCGGACGAATCGTGGCTGACACAATGCCCGTCAGCCCTCCATTCTGTGACGTGACTGCATAGAACGGGAATCGTTCAACCACAAACAATAGCTTATTCAATGAATCAACGATATGCAGAATTTGCTTGGCGTCACTCGCGTGCAAATTCCTAAGGAGCCCTACCATGAATCACACAAGCGGACCGACCACGAAAAGCCGCGCAAGACGGTCCGCCGGGCTGAGCGACATCCAGCTGCAGGCATGCGAGCACGCGTACAAATATGTAATGGGTGCGTGCAATTTAGAAAGTCTCATTATCGAGGGCAGACGATTGGATCTGCTCTGTCAGAGGAAAGGCTTTTCGTCGGACGAGCTGACTGCAATATATGTAGAAGTTGCCATTAACTGCCGTCGCTCCCTTGAGAAGCGGCGAGTAGTTGCCCAGAATCTCGAAGGCTTTATCAATGAGCAATATTTCCGCCTAGACCCACAAAGAGCTGACACATCTGCTCAACAACGTGAGCAGATCCCTGACACCTGTTGCGAGATCGCTACGGCCATCTCGCGAAATGAAATCAGATCAATCGTTTCAGCAAGCATGCAGTCTCTGATATCAATGGAATCTTTGAAAAAAAGGTTTCAAGCATTGCTGTTCGAGCAAAGTCAGTTTGGGATTTGTGAACACGAGCTGCTGGCGCTGATGGAAGAAGAGCGGCGTCAAATGCTCCTCCGCACATTCGATCACATGCAACGATGTGACCGACTCACGCGCTTCGCAAGCGAACTGGCAAGCTCGTCCTTCTGAGACTCCCCAGAAACACGTTGGAGAAACCATCATGTATGCACTAGATAACGTCGTCCAAAATTCAGACAAGCCCAATCCCGCACTGCAACTGACACTCATCGTGAATGATCCTATTGCTTGCGCTGAACTTCTGGCACGCGCGGAAGGCAGGGAGCGCACGCAATTCGCTACCACAGCGCTGAGCATTGGCATCTTATGTCTTCGTGAAGCCGTGGCTCGCGTCGATGTTGAATCCCTCCAAGAGGCGGGGCGAACGTTGTTATCAGAGGCTCGTGAGCTTATTTCGTCACGCGGTAACGACCTCATGTCGCAAGTGTCTGCGGTTTTAAGGGAACACTTTGATCCTCACAGTGGGTTGTTGCCGACGCGCATCGAAGCATTTGTTAAAGAAGGTGGTCAACTAAGAGTACTCTTTCAGCCTATCTTGGTGGCGACAACTCATCTCTAGCCACCTCGCTTGCCCGGTATCTGGGCGAGCAAAGTCCACTGCTCAAATTGTTGTCACCAACTGAGCAAGAGGGTCTCGTTGCGCAAATTCGCCGCCTATTGGAAGGTGCACTGGGTGAGCAACGCTCTACTATCTTGCGAGAATTTTCACTAGACAACAAGAACTCAGCCATCTGCAGGTTCTTGTCCGAGATCACAACGAAGCAGGGTGAACTAAATCAGGGACTGCAAGGCAAGATCGACGGAGTCGTTAATGAATTTTCTCTTGATCAGCCGACTTCGGCGCTGTCCCGTTTGGTCACCCGCGTTGAGCACGCCCAAGAAGCTATCTCGGAGCAGTTTTCATCCGACAATGAGAACTCTGCTCTCAACAAACTTTCAAGCATGCTGCATAACACAAGTGAACAGATCGATCGAAACCTCACGCTAGACAATGAAAACTCGGCTCTCTATCGACTCAAGCGGGAGATCCAAAATACCCTTGATTCAATCCTGCAATCCAATGCGCAGTTCTACATTGATGTTCGTACGACTCTTGCAGCACTGGATGCCAGAAAAACAGAAGCTGGCAGATCTACTCGCCATGGCGATGCATTTGAGGACCAATTTGGTGAAGTACTCGCTGCTGAAGCACAGCGTTTTTCGGACATCTTTGAGCATACAGGCAAGACAACAGGAAACATTCGTAACTGTAAGAAAGGTGACTATGTGACAGCGTTGGGAGAAGAAACACCTGCACCTGGAGTGCGCATAGTCTGGGAAGTCAAAGAAGACAAAAGCTGGGATGTTCGACAAGCCTTAATTGAACTGGACGAAGCGACGAAGAATAGAGAGGCGCAAGTTGGTGTGTTTGTGTTCTCAAAAACCACGGCGCCGCTGAATATCGATTCCTTCTCACGATACGGCAACAAAATCCTGATCGTATGGGATTCTTCCAATGCCACCAGCGACCTGATGGTTCGCATCGCCTATAGCGTTGCACGAGCGCTTGTAGTGCGAGAGTCAAAAAAGTCCACGGAAACTGACGATGCCATTCACCAGATCGAGACTGCCAGTCGAGCAATCGAAAAACAGATTGGTCACCTTGACGAGGTGCAAAAATGGGCCGAGACCGTAAAGGGAAACGGGGACAAGATCGTCGCGAAAACTGAGAGCATGAGGAGAGAACTAAGTTGTGCGATTGACAGAGTCAACACGCTGATCTCATCTCTCAAAACAAACAGCTAGATTGTTCCGAAATCAGCATCCCTTCTGGGTACATGCGAACCCTGCGTCACTTTCGCAATCATAGGAGAATCAGCTAATGTATCGCGCTCAACCAATCAGACCTTCGATGTCAGCATTAGACAAGGCCAACTTGTTGATTGGCAGAGAACGGATCTGTGCTAGTGGCGACAGACGAAATTGCAAGAAACACCAGAGCTGTTGTTTGTGCGGCAAGGGTCCCATCAGATCAAGCTGGGAACGGCATGCCTCTGCTACTGGATTGTGGGCTCATGAAGACTGCATAATTGCGGAATTGACGCCTGCTGGTCTGCCCAAGGATTATAAAAGTAGTTTGCAGCAGCATCCGCGCACCGGTAAGGCGTCTCCTCGCAAGACGGAAGACGAAGTCCGCAAGGTCGCGCAAGACATAGGCGCCGAATGGATCGGGAAACGTCTTCCTGGCCACAGCAAAGATCGAATACGACTTAAGTGCGTTTCTTGTGGACACGTTTGGTCCTCGATTTACAACAACGCAGCTCGCGGTGCCGGTTGTCGTCCGTGCGCGATACGCACAAATGCAGACAAACATCGCCTGAAATTGGAGGACTACACTGCTATCGGCGCGTCAAAAGGCTATACGTTTTTGGGTGTCGTGCCACATCGGGGTGATCAAAAAGTGCTCTGGCACTGTCCCAACGGGCACTCGTGCAAGCTGTGCTACGAAGATTTGGCATGAGGGCACGGTTGCCCGGAGTGCTGGCAAGACCGTCATTCTCACACCAAGGACGATTATGCCGAGCTTGGTCAAAAAATAGACTGCGATTGGATTGGAACGGAGATGCCAGCGACCGGCAAACTTTCCACACTGTGGTGCTGCCGCAGAGTCGGACACAAATTTGAACGCAGTTATAATGCCCTAACACAGGCGAAAGGATGCCCGGTCTGCGATTTCTCAAAATCTCAGTGTGCGTTTTTTCGTCGGATACAGCAACTGCTTCCTGGTGAAGGAATTTTCCAGGAAGTGGGGAAACGAACGTTGCCGTGGCTTGGCAGGCAGCGGTTCGATGTTTATATCCCGGGGCAGCGGCTGGCAATCGAGTATCACGGTGAGCTGCACTACGGAGCTTGCGATTACTTTGGTGGTGAGAGCACCCTTCGTAAAATTCAACGACGCGATCAGGAGAAGCGCGTAAAATGCCGCGACCAAGAAGTTGTTCTGATCGAGATTTCCAGTGTTGATGAGAAAGCACTCTCCGATGCGGAGCTGCTGAAACGCCTCGCATCAAAAGAACCGACCCATCCCGTTGACCGAGACGTGCAGCATGAGCCGATCCGTTTTTCGCGCAAGAAATTTGCCACGTTTGCGGAGGCTCGCGAATACAGCCGTGCGCTGGGACTCACAAATAGAAAGGGCTGGAGAAGCCATCGGCTAAAACCTGACCATATCCCAGCCAATCCAGATAGGCTGTACGCGGCATCGTGGAACGGATGGGCAGACTTTCTAAACGCGCCGATCCGAGTACGGGCAACCGCGAGCATGTGCCTTTGAACAAGCGAAAACTTTTGTGCGCCGCCTAGCAGTATCCCGTCGAATCCCAGACAGATGCAAGTCGAGTTTGGAGCTATCGACATTGGCTTGTGGCGGGCAATCTCTTGGTGAGCGCGAGATCAGATAAATGCGACGGAGGTGAGTTGGTTCGGTTCAGAGTGACGCTAGATGTGTGAAGGAGGTTAACTATGGGCAAACAGATACAGTTCAACAACGCCGCACTGAACAAAGCGGCATCCGCAGCAGCAGGGCAAGTGCAAGGTTTAAGTGCAGCTCTTGACGAAATATCGGAGGACATAAAAAGACTGGAGGCTTGGTTGCAAGAGCATGAGCTTTGCGTGCCAGTGTCTCTTCACGTCAGCACACGTACATGGTCCGGCGGGTTAATGACCGAAAAAAACTTTCTCAAATGGGATGAAAAAGAAGGAAAATGGGGGTTGTTCTATTGCTCAGAAACCTGCCACCTAGACCATGGGCCGCATTACGAAAGACTCCCACTGATCAAAACCCCGACTGAGGTTCGCATCCGATGCATGGAATTTCTGCCAGCTTTAGTGAATGTAGTCCGGTCAAGAATAGGCGATACAAAACCCGAGCGATTGGACCTGCCTGCCCCAATTGAAATCGAGGAAGACGAGGGTGCATTCTTCTGAACCTGATATCAATCGTTGACGGAAACATATCGGGCGCAACGCTGCGCCCGGTATCTCTTCAAAATATGGTGCACCAAACGAATATGATCAAGCCGAGATGCTCTTGTAATTGTAACGCATGCCACTAACGCGACAGGACTGGATGATCGTGTCCGACAAGGACGCTGTCAGGAGGCGAAAGGAAGGTTGAGTTTTAGGCGCTAGTCACATGGTCAGCCCTTGTCCGTTCTTCAGCAACTCATTGTGTAGCATTGATCTTAGACAACCAAACAGAGGTGTTGCAAAATGACAATCGTGAAACAAAAACTGTCCGAAAACTTGTTCGTGAAGCCCGATAAGCCCAATGGGTACCGCAGCTTTGGAGGCGACCGCATTCCGATATTCTTGCTTGCGCCAGTGGGGCGCCAAGCAGATCCTATCTTTTGGCTCGGCAGAACACCGGAGGAAATAGCCAAGGAGTTTGAAGTGGTTGACTCATAACGGTTGTTGCCTCAGAAGACAATCAGCGACTGAGCACCCGGCTAGAAGCTCCTACAACGCGCGCAAATAGAGAGAGGGCGGGGTGGTACCAAGGGCGGTGTCAAACGAATCGCTCACGGGGCGTATAACAGCCTCTGGCATCGAGAGCCCCGTATTTCGCGGTATCGAATGTGGTGGCGCAGGTAGGACTGAGCGACGGCGGACAGATCAGCCGCCAGGATCCCAGCGCCCACCGTCACGCCTGGTGATACCGCGCTGATTCAAAGCCTATGCGATCTCTGTGCCGGGTTCTCCCAGCTGCCTGAGGCGTCTGACCTCGGCAAGTATTCTCTGTGCGTGCTCGTCTATGCCCAGGATTCCAATCAGCCGATTTAAGGTAGCCGAATGGCACACCGCCTCCCCGGTGCGCATTGCGCCGTGGGTCAGCTTTCTTGGTTTCGTGGTCGCATTGGCAATCCATGGACGCAATGATAGCGGGCGACTGGAAGGTTGTCAGCAAATGTTTCATTAGCAGCCCTGAGTGTTGAAACTATTTAAATCGGATAGGATTCGTACTAAGATGAACTGGGCATAAGTACGTATGGCTATCAGTAGTTTTAGGACTTCCGCTCCGGTTAGGGGGTGAGAACGATGATCAGGCATAACATTCGACTCATCGGCTCAGGGATGAAGGGCGCGCGCATATCGGCGTTAACCTTCAAAGAACTGCTGAGCGTGCTGGTGGACGGGAGTAAAGGTGCGCTCAGGTTTCGTGCGGAAGGCAGGAGCACTGCCCGCGGTGCCGATCCTTCGTGGCTGATGAAGGCTGCCGACTTTGAGTTGGTACAGTTGTCGGAGGGATCCACAATATTGACGATCGACTCACCACCTGTAGTCGAGGCTGCCCCGGAAAAATTTGCTCAAAAGGACATTTTCTGGAGGAACCTTGAGGGCACTGAATCTGCGTTCGAGATGTTCGAGGAAGTGTTATCTGATGCTACTGTTGGCAAAGCGGACAGCGATCTATTCGACGAGAGTTTGTTGGCTGTTTGCATAAGGCTCTCAGCTGTATTCGCGCGTGGCGTTGAAAACATCGAAATCACTAACGGAAGTCCGCTCTCACCGCGGCTTATAGTCACACCCGAACAGATTGAACAAGTCGCCACACTTCGTAAACAAACGCCCATGCCACAAGTAGCGAAAGTCTCTGGCATCATGAATATGATACGTGCGAGCGATAAAGTATTTGAACTCTGTTTAGAGTCAGGGGAGAGCATTCGCGGAATAGCCCAGGAGCACGACACTGACCGGCTCGGACAACTTTTCGGGAAGCGAGTGCTCGTAGGAGGAAGGGTCGTTTTCAGACCTTCTGGCGGGATCCTTCGGATAGAGGCAACGAAAATTGAAGCCGTAGATTCAACACCAGCGCTGTGGGCAAAGGCCCCCAAGCCGATCGGTCGAATCGATCTGCGAACGCTACATAAGCCACAAAACTTGAACTCCGGCATGAGCAAGGTATTTGGTGCGTGGCCGGGCACTGAGTCCGACGAGGAAATAGAGCGCTTAATGGGCTAGTCCGGTGATCTCAGAAGACGACCTCATTATGCTTGATACATGCATTGTTGTGCAGTATCTTCGCGCCAACCCATTGGGGCAGTACATCGAGCGAACCTATTCCCTAAGATCTAGAGCTGAGACGCCCTTGATTTCTATCGTCACGCATGGAGAGCTACTTTCACTAGTGCAGCAGCTTCATTGGGGTCAAGCGAAACAGGATCACTTACAGGAGATTTTGCATGAGTTTGTGGTGGTTGATATATCGCATCAAGAGATTTTGGATCGGTATGCAGAAATCGACACTTACACGCGCAATTTGCCGTCAGGGTCGAGAAAGATGGGTAAGAATGATCTGTGGATAGCCGCCACGGCATCGGTTGCGAACGCTTATCTCCTAACAACAGACAACGATTTTGATCCTCTTGGTGGCAACTTCCTCAAGCTCGTCAAGATGGATCTTACTTCGACCTAGTTCCCAGATCCGGTACCAGCGACCGGGAACAAATGGCAGTTTTTGACCGGATACGACAGGACCAATCCTGCAAACCTAACTGTGCCGTTTTCTGTGCCCTTTCGTTTGCCTGGCGTGTCATTTTTTGTCATCCTGTGCCGGACACAGAAATGCCACCACAAGACTGACTGGCGCTGGAAAACGGCACCATGACTAGCTTTCGGAGATGTCGCCAAGGAGTATCCCACCCTCTCCGCCATTTTTGCTTATAACTGGTATGGGTTTCGGAAAGGGTGCTACCGAGACTCCCGGGTTTAGTCCCGGGTTGTTGTTTGTGGCGATTTTTCTCTTGTCCATCAGCTTTCCACCTCAGCAGACCTTAATTGATGTGTACAGTCTCCACGAATTTACGAATCGAATGATCAAACAGCTTCTTGTCTGCTTCTGGTTGATCAATCACGTAATCATGCTGTGATCCCGGCATAACTACGAATCGCTTCGGAACGCCAGCCGCCACGGCAAATAGTTCCTTCCCTAACGCGAGCGGAATAATCTCGTCTTTGCCAGAGTGGATCACTAGCGTCGGACCCGTGAATCGCGCCAATGCCTTGGCGCTGTCAAAGACTGGGCAACAGCTCGACGGATAGATCGCAACGATTGGGGCGGCTGCATGCGCGGCTGCTGTCCACGAAGGGAAGCTGGCTACCATAATGACGCCGGCTAGTTTTCTGCGCAGAGATAACTGAGCAGTAGCTGCCGTGCCCATCGACTCGCCATACCCAATGATTTGGTTCGGTTTGTAATGGTACTTTTTGACTAGCAGATCATAAGCAGCACACGCGTCGTCGGTCATTGATTGTTCGTTGGAATGCCCGCAGCTCTTACCGCAGCCTTTGTAGTCGTAGACGAAGACAGAACTGTATTCGGCCAGCGCTTCACAGCGGTCTCTGTTTCTTCCAATCGTACGACCGAAGCCGAGGCTATAGAGCAGCACTTTGTCGGAACGCGGATTCTTGAAGAACCAGCCGTTAACCGCGTTGTTCGCGCCGAAAAAGTTTTCTTCCGCTTCTTTCGGGAGTTCGATGTATTGCGCCAGATCAGCAGGAAATTTCATGAACATGATTTTGTCAGGCGCCAATAGGAAGTAGGCTGAGATGATTACGGCCCATAAGCCCACGACCATTATAGTTTTGATGATGTTGAATATAATATCGATCACCGGCGCAACGGTGAGCGCCCATGGACGCCCTGCTAACTAATACCTGCCCCGACAACGTCCAGCGATAGCTTGGATGTTTCTCACCTCCGCGTTGAAAGCGGTTGCTCAGACAATTGGTAAAGCCGCATTGCGACGTTTGTTGACTATCTGAGTCGATTCAAGCCGGTCGATAGTTGCAATCACTTCATCAACTGTTTGGTCTGAAACAGTTACCCCATAAGACCTGAGACGGAGCGAATCAAGTGTGGGATGCTGTGCAAAGGATTCGCTTGATTCCGTCCATTCATTTCTCTGCGGCGACCGTTCAATTTTTCTTTTGCGCAAAAATGGCATACGGTAATAATAGATTGACCTTGAATCTATAAATCGCGGAAAATGGATGTCCTCTGTTGTCCCAGCTGCTTCTGCCGTCGGGCCAGCCGTTGCCCTTGTTCACCTCACGCAGCGATCGGAAATAAAAAATGAAAGTAGGCATCATCGGACTTCCCTCATCAGGCAAGACCACCGTTTTTAACGCGATCAGCGGTGGCAGTGCGGAGGTGCATGCCTTCTCCGGCTCCAGCGCGGCGGAGCCGAACATGGCAGTGGTACCGGTGCCTGACCTTCGGCAGGATTGGCTGACTGAATTGTACAAACCCAAGAAAACCACGTATGCCACAGTCGAGCTGGTCGATGTTGCCGGTGTTTTGCCTGGGCAGGCGGCCAAAGAGGGTTTCAGCCCGCAGCTGTTGACGCATTTGCGACAGGTGGATGCCCTGGTGCACGTCGTTCGCGCTTTCGACGACCCTTCAGTGCCTCATCCAAATCAAACTGTGGATCCCAAGCGCGACGCCGAATTGCTTGAACTAGAGCTGATTATTGCGGATCTTGGCGTAGTTGAGAAACGCCTAGGAAAACTCGATGCCGAGATCGGGCGGAAAAAAGGTCCCGAACGCACGCAACTGGAAGCAGAGAAGGAGCTTTTGCAGCAGTTTCATGCTGATTTGTCTGCCGAGAAACCTTTGCGCCAGCGCACTATATCCGAGGAAGACACGAAATTGATCCGCGGTTTTACGTTCCTTTCGCAAAAGCCACTGCTGGTAGTGGCAAACATCGGCGAAGGTGACATCGGCAATGAGGACGCACCATCTTTGGTATCGCTGCGCCCATTTTGTGACAGCAAAGGCATGCCGCTTTTCGCCTTTTGCGGTAAGACCGAGATGGAGATCGTACAACTGGACGAGAGCGAGCGTGGCGAGTTTCTCTCGGCCATGGGCATTAAAGAGACCGGGCGCGATAAGTTGGTCACTGCTGCCTATAGGCTGCTCAAGCTGATTGCCTTCTTCACAGTCGGCGACGATGAAGTGAAAGCCTGGACAATTACTGATGGAACTCCGGCCCAAGAAGCGGCGCGCAAGATTCACTCCGACATTGCTCGCGGTTTCATCCGGGCGGAAGTCGTGGCTTACGATATGCTGAAGCAAAACGGCAGTTGGAACGCCGCCAAAGACAAAGGCCAGGTGCGGCTCGAAGGCAAGGAATATCGTGTGCACGACGGCGATTGCATCAACTTCAGGTTCGCCGTATAAATGAGCGCTGCCTACCATTTTTGCAGTGTGCAGTAGTTAATTTGAGCGCTCCCGGGGTCTACAATAGCTCTGCAATACGATACGAGAGAAAGAGGAGCTCTGGTTATCAACAAGCAGTTCATATTTCAACTGATGCTCTTGATTCCGTGCGCGTTCTTGTTGTCAACTCCAGTCACCCTGGCGCAAGGCTGAGCGGCCGCGCGCGGAATCGTGCCCGGGTTAGGCTCGACAGGTGGCGGCAAATATCAACTTTCGGTGGGATGGCGTGACGCTCGCTCCGAACGGTCATATTTTGGTGCCTACGTCAATCAAAACATCACCGAAAATTGGGCTCCGCGTGAACGAATCAGCATATTGGACGTAACCGGTCGCTATCTGGTCAATCCACGTGTAAGCGTTACGGCAACATTGCCGATAGTGTTCAACAACTTTTCCATGTTGTATCCGCCCAACGGTCCAGGACAGGGCGTTCGCAGTGGCGACAATTCTAATGGCATCGGAGACTTGAGTCTCTTTGTGCAGAGATATCTTCTGAAACCGAAAGATCACCCGTTCGGAAATTTTGCTGCAGGTATTGGCATAAAGATTCCCACTGGCAATTATAACGTCCAGGCAGATCTGCCAAACTTGACCGGTACTGGTTTCATGCAGCGCACCTTCTATCCGCCTGCGATCATGCCTGGTGATGGTGGCACCGGCATCATATTTGGTATCAACGGCTGGAAGCAGTTTCGCAAAAGCTATCTGCGCGGCCAGACTGTATTCGCATCCGCCAGCTACCTTTCCAATCCTCGTAACACGAACGGCACCAACTCCATCGTCCAAAGCTTCGGAGTACCTTTGGCGCCACAGTTTCTCACCGAATTAACCAACTCAGTTACGGACTCTTTTAACGTGCAGGCCGGAGCATCAATCAAGATTCCGAAAACCTGGGATAAGCCGATACTCAAGGGATTGAGGGGTCGGGTCACATTTAATTGGGAAGGCATACCGGAGCACGATCTATTCGGCAAAAGCCAGGGCTACCGCCAACCCGGCTACATAATGTCTGTTGCCCCGGGATTCACTTATGCATACGGTAAATCTCTTATCATTGCCGAAGTACCGATTATTTTCGCCCGTTACATCAACGGTACAAAGAGCGCCATACCGGACTTGCTGCAAAATCCTAATGGTTCACTCAGTCCGGCGCCTTTCACTCCCCAGACGAATCTTGGAATGGTTCCCTCGGTAGCAGTATCATTGAGATGCATCCATACCTTTTAGCCAATCATTAAGGGCTTGAGCGATCGCACTATTTAGTGAAATATGAGAAAAACAACGTTATTGGGACCGTCTCTAGCCAGGATTTGTGCCTGCGTCTTCGCCTTTTGCGCGATAGCTGTTCTTCCGCAATGTGCAGCGGAGCACGGCGGCAAGCCGGTAATGAAACCTCTCCTGGTGCTGATATTTGATAAAAACTGCAAAGCCTGGTGCTCTCAAGTGCGCCCAGTGGTGGCGGATTTGCAGAAAAGCTACATCGACGATGTAGAATTCGCCGAGATCGACGTGACACCGGGGGTCTTGCCGGAGGCAAAAAAGAAAGCGAAAGAGCTGGGAATTGGCAATCTGCTCGAAGATACGATCGGTCAGGTACCTCTTGTGCTGATCTGCGCTTCTGCGCGATCGAAAGACTATAACGAAATAGTCGGCCCCAAATCAAAGGAAATTTACGAAGACTACCTTAAGAAAGTTCTGTCAAAACGAGCTAAGTAGTGAACATCGGAAATCAGAACGGTTCTCACACAAGGGCACAGAGACGCAATCCTCTGCCTGGAGAGACTCTGCCACTGGGCTTTCAATTAGTGCCACCGATTGACCCGAAACTGGCGCGGTCGTTCAAGCTGGCGGCGATAGCGGCCGAGACTCTCGTGTTGGTCGCCGCCGCCCTGGGTGTGATCGGATGGGCATTCGGCATCCATGCTCTTAAGCATCCGACCGATGAACCAGCGCTGCAATCGGCCGCAGCGCTCAATTTTGTTTTCTTGTCGACAGCAACACTGCTGCTTTGTGTTGGCACACCCAAATTATGGAGACGCTTAACCGGGAGATTTCTGGCAACAGTAGTGATAGTGTCGAGCGCTGCCACCTTCATTGAACATACGTGCCATCTCTACTGGCAAGACCTGGTGCTGTGGCGTAGCGAAGGTCTTGGCTTGACCTATCCAGGGCCTCTTTTGCCGCACGAATCGTTTTTCTTCATTCTGCTTGGCATTGGCGTGCTCCTTTTCAATATTGCTGTGCGGAAGAAAATATATCCATCTCAAATACTTGCAGTATTTGTATTTGTGCCGAGCTTTATAGTTTTGATCTGCTACATGCTTGGTCAATCGCATCTGTGCATCTACTTCGGATGCGTACAGCTTTCCCCAATAGTTTCCATGATCTTTTTGATGCAGAGCCTCGGGCTGTTTTTTGCCTCCTCCGATTCCGGCGCTGCAAGGATATTCAGTCTGACGAGCACGACCGGTACGTTGGCGCGGCGCACGTGCGCAGCACTCGCCATTTTGATCGCGGCGTTGCTTCCTCGTCAGTGGTTAATCTCGGTGGGAGAATCAGCCCAATTAGTTGACGCAGCCACAGTCAATATCGGAACTGCAACTTTTGCTTTAATTGCTGTGGGTACTTTCGGGTGGTGGTGCTTCCGCAAGATCGAGGCAGGAGAAACTGAGAAGCAACAAGCAATCGAACTGAAGGATGAAGCGATCGAGATGTTGCGCGAGTCCGAGGCTCAGGAGACCAGGCATCTTAAGCTGGTTTGTTTGAAATGCATGGCTGAGTTCTCGGACAGGACTTTGACTCATTGTCCGCATGATTTGACTGAGCTGATTAACATCGTCGACGTACTTAAACCAGGATCTTTGTTTGCTGACTCTTATTTGATCGAGAAGGAGTTGGGCTCAGGCGGTATGAGCACTGTGTATCTTGCCGAGCATGTGCTGATGAACAAAAAAGTCGCAGTCAAAGTTCTGCAGGCGCATCTCGCCTCCGATCTGACGACGATCCAACGATTTCAGCGCGAGTCGCAAGCAGCCAGTTCACTTTCTCACCCGAACCTGGTTACTGTCTATGATTTCAAAGTCACAGAAACTGGACAAGCTTATATGGTGATGGAGTTTATTGAAGGATTGAGTCTCAGTGAACTAATCAACCGAAGCAAACCGATGCGTTGGCGCGAGGCGTTGCCGCTCATTCTGGATATTTGTGAGGGTCTCGAGCATGCGCACTCTAAGGGGATTATCCATCGCGACTTGAAACCCGGCAACGTCATGTTGCTTCCCTCACCAGCTGCAGAGCGCCGATTTACGCCGAAGATTGTAGACTTTGGATTAGCCAAAGTCTGGGACCAGGCTGGACTTCAGCTAACGCACACGGGGGAGATTTTTGGCAGTCCATTATATATGTGTCCCGAACAATGTCGGGCTGCACCGATGGATCCGCGCTCGGATATTTACGCGATGGGTTGCCTGATGTATGCGGTATTGACTGGCAGACCGCCTTTCGAAGGTGACAACGCGATGGAAACTATGATGATGCATGTCAGCGTGCCTCCGCCCGCAATGTCGACCGATGTCGAAGTTCCGCCATGGTTCGAACAAATCGTGCAGAAAGCACTGGCAAAAGATCCGCACGATCGCTTTCAGACGGTAACAGAGATGAAAGCAGAACTGATCCGGGCCTCGACTGCAGACAATTGAGTGATAGAACTCATTCGTTCCGAGACGTAGAGTCGCTCAAGCAATTGTTTGCACACTGAACGCTCACAATTCGGTCACGCAGCACTCACTCATTGGTAATTGAGTGCGCCTATATTGAGAATCGTCCATCCACCTAGCTTCCATCCACTATAGGTCAGTTGCAGCCTCCCCGGCACTGCGACTGAAGTCGCCCGGCACCAAGAGGTTTGTATGACTGAAGTACAGAACTATGCAGACAGCACTCGTGAAAATCAGAGGCAGCCATTTGAAGGCAGTAGCAACGTCTCAAAGCAGATTCAATCCTATTCGCCCGCCGAATCATCGGTTGCGTACAACGCGATGCAACCGACGGGGGGTGAGCAGTTCCTCCCGCAGATTTCACTAGAGGGAGATTCGACCGCAACAACTGCCAAGTCCTCGAATTCTTCGACAGACAGCAGCAGCGCCGTTTCATCCGAGTCAGGTGTGAACGGAAGTGGTGGCAAGGCAGGAACAGATTCGTTGAATTCGGAACTGAACAAATTTACTACTGAGATCAAAGACATTGCGATTTTGCTTGAGACTGTCCTCGTAGACGAGCTGCTGACCGAGATCAATGATTTCATGCACGGCGCAGGCGGAACTGGAAGCGGAGGCGGCGG
>Ga0182024_10014200_pt1 | contig 15423 bp, 12 predicted proteins | sample P32metaG_FD_120480 | JGI IMG/M metagenome (GOLD analysis project Ga0182024, IMG submission 120480) | Permafrost microbial communities from Stordalen Mire, Sweden - P3-2 metaG (Illumina Assembly) | ecosystem: Environmental > Terrestrial > Soil > Wetlands > Permafrost | place: Sweden: Stordalen... | reverse complement strand
TGACCGTGGGAGTGGATTACAAAGTATTCGGCACCGGCAAGTGGTTCGATGCGGCGGAAGGCAACGTATATACGAACTTCAGTTCATTCTCCGGCTTGGATGACAGCGTCTACCGGCAATTGCGCGACAACTACCAGTATCGTATTGCCTTGGATGTCACAGCTCCCTTTCCATTGGATCTGCGTCATTACAGCCTCGCTACGCCGCAAGGTTTCGATCCCATGCTGACGACGAACTATCGGAAGCTCATGGCCACGATCGAGCACGCCCGCACCAACGTTGAAATCGATATTGATCCGGCAAATAAGGCTGCGCTTGTTCTGCTGGGTGTTCGTTTTTTCGTCACCAGTGAAGGCGGGCCGCTGTACAAGCGCCTTTCGAGCGATCCCGATTTCCGGCTGCTGCCACCCGCGACTAGCTACTACAGGACATTCGAGTTTACGAAAGCCCGGCCGCCTTACGGATGGATTTCAACGGACGGCGAGGCTACGGCGCATTGCGTCCGCTGGGAACCGGAGGATCGAGAATTTGTGGTTGGCTCCGAAAACGGCGGGCGCTTCACTCTGGCTGAACAGTTCGATCCAGGTTGGCAGGCAACTATCGATGGGTCCCCAGCTGTTATCCAGCGCTGGAGCGATGCCTTTCAAGCCCTTATAGTGCCTCCCGGCGAACATCGGGTGGCGTTCAGGTTTCGTTCTCGCCCAGTGCGAATAGGAGCGTCCATAAGTCTTCTCGCAGTGGGCTTGCTTATCGTGGTTCCAAGGGCCGTCAACAGGAAGCGTTAGTGGATAATAAACGCATGGCTTTTCCCGCCACTCAGTCTCAGCCGCGCACGCACGAAACGCATCGAACGCGCGTACAACTGAGATGGCCTTCGTCATTGACCTTTCCGCTGGTCTTGTTTGTGATAATCACCTGCTTCTATTGGAAGCTGGTCTTCACGTATCAGTTCGACTGGATGTGGTCGCCGGATATGGCCGACCAGGTGCTCCCCTGGTGGCAAGAAGCAGCACGCCAGCTTCAGCACAGCCACTTTCCGTTGTGGGATCCGCACAATTGGATGGGACAGCCGTTGCTCGGGCAAGCACAACCCGGCGCCGCCTACCCGCTGAACTGGTTGCTATGGATGATGCCCCGCGAGCATGGACTCATCCAGATGTGGGCCATCAATTGGTACTTCGTTGTAGTGCACTACATGGCCGCGCTGTTCTGCTATCTGCTGTGCCGGGATCTAGGGCGCTCGCGAGCCGCGTCTTTGATCGCCGGACTGGCCTTTGCGCTGGTAGGATACATGGGCTGGACGGATTGGCCGCAGATGATGAACGGCGCAGTCTGGACGCCGCTGGTCTTCTTGTTTCTGCTGCGTGCGGTGCGCGGCGTGCATCCGTGGGCCAACGCTTCCTTGAGTGGCTTATGCATTGGCATGGCATGGCTGAGCGGGCATCATCAGGTACCGATCTTTCTGACCTTGGCGGCGGCCGGAGCGTGGCTCTACTACATCCTCAAAGACGGACGTCCTGATTGGCGAATAGCGCGCCTAGCCGCGGTCACCATGGTTTTCGCACCCATTGTGGGCGCCTTGCAGATACTTCCAGCGCAAGAGTACGGCCGTCTGGCGTGGCGCTGGGCCGGTGCCCGGGACCATTTGGCATGGGACGACGTTATCCCCTATTACGTCCATGCCAAGCACGCGGTGCTTCCTATACATATGTTTGGAATCCTGATTCCCGGGTTTGGCGAGAACACGGGGCTGTTCTTCGGCATCGTAGCGATTTCGTTGGCACTCATTGCGATTACCGTGTTGTGGCGGCAGCACGTGGTTAAGTTTTTTGCTGCGATCGCGTTGGGAGGATTGGTTTACTCGCTTGGGGCCTACAGCATTTTTCAAGGTTTCATTTACGCAGTGGTGCCGTTTGTGGAAAAGGCGCGCGTGCCAGCCATGGCCATGCTTCTGTTCGATGTCGGCTTTGCGGTATTGGCGGCATTCGGCGTGGATGCCATCGAGCCGTCGAAGGAGTTGGGGGAGGCGAGTTTACACTGGATCCGCCGCATCAACATCGGTGTCGCCGTGTTTGGCCTAGTGACGGGCGTCATTGTGCTGGCAGTTCTGATCGCCCAAAAATTTCAGTGGGACCGTGACGATCGCGTCGTCATGACGGTGCTTATTTCCATCCTGATGGCCGCGCTCTTGTACGCGTGGCGGACTGAGAGTTTAACGCGACGCCAGGTTGTCATTTTGTTGACCATGCTTTTGCTGTTCGAGGCTGGAAATCAGTCCAGCGTCGTGTTCGCCGATCGGAACGATCCGGACCGGCGCGCCTTCCTCGACAAGGTCTGGGGCAACGGGGACATCGCGGATTTCCTTCAGAGACAACCCGGTCCTTTTCGAGTCGAGACCCAAACCGAAGATGTCTCGCGGAACTGGGGCGACTTTTACAACGTGGATTTTCCGGCTGCACAAGCGGGCGTAACAGTAAACACATTCCTCCTGGAAACCTATAACCTTTCAACCAAGAAGCTGGTTGGGACAAAATACACGCTGGCGCGGGCAGCAACCAGCCCAGCGCAGAGCGAGGTATTTCGAGGGGCAAGCGGCATCGCCGTTTACCAGAATCCTGACGTATTCAATCGCGCCTGGGCTGTGCATGAGATCGTTCCCATTCAAGATACCGAGCGGGGCCAGGCGTTCATCGACGAACATATCAACGAATTGCGATCGAAAGCTCTTTCGATGGGAGAGCCGCTACCTCAGCTCCCGGCTTGCCCGCAGGCCAGGGACACCGTGCTAGTGACCAACTATGCCCCTTCGAACGTCACGATCAGCGCGGACATGAGCTGCGACGGGATGGTGGTGCTCTCCGACACCTATTATCCCGGCTGGTACGCCAACGTGGACGGGCAGCCCGATCAGATCTATGAAGTGGATCTCGCGTTGCGCGGCGTACCTGTTCCCAAAGGAGCGCACGTGGTCACGTTCCGGTACCGGCCGCGTTCCGTTTTCTGGGGCGCGGGTCTCACGTTGGCTGGCCTTTTGGGGGCGGCGGCAATCACATTCTGGAGCGGAAAGAACCGGCGCCTTGCTCACACACATCACCATTGATGGAGGATGGTCGCCGCGCGGAATCGTGTTCGATATGGACGGAGTGCTGTTGAATTCCTCGCCGATTCATGCGGCCGCCTACCAGGAAGCTCTCGCTGGGCTTTCCATCTCAAACTTCAGCTATTCGCGCGTGGCCGGGATGCGCAGTGCGGACGGCATCCGGACCATCCTCAACGAAAACCGGATTCATTTGCCGGATGAACAGATCGCCACTTTAGCCAAGGCAAAGAGTGCTATCGCATTGGCGCGCATTTTGGAGGAAAACCCGATCGTCCCCGGGGCAGTGGCTGTTCTGCGGACCTTGGCTGGACGCTTGAAACTCGCCCTCGCCAGTTCGGCGTCCGAAGCCGGTGTGAACAGCTTTCTCGACCGCAATGAACTTCGGCCTTTGTTTCAGTGCGTGCTGCATTCCGGCGACGTTCGGAGCGCTAAGCCGGCGCCCGAGATTTTCGAATTGGCAATTGACAGATTGGGTCTGCGGGCAGCTGAGTCGTTGGTGGTTGAGGACGCGGTAGCGGGAATTCAAGCCGCCAAGGCCGCGGGAGCCGTGGCCTGCGGAATTCCTTCCACTTGTTCGGCGGACGAACTGGTGCACGCGGGCGCCGATCTGATCATCGAGAGTTTGGAAGATCTTCTCGAAATCGGAGCCCGAACGTGACGGTTCCGAGCATCATTACGCGCGAAAATGCGGCGGCATTCCTGGACTCGATGGTCGACCCGATGCTCTGGACCGCACTCATTCCGGCCGCCGGACGCGGGTCGCGCCTCGGCTTTGAACAACCCAAAATCCTGTTTCCTATCGCCGGCGCAACTATCCTGAAATGGCTGGTGGATCTGTTGAAGCCATTGTGCGGCCGGTTTGTCTTTGTGCTCTCGCCGAGCGGCGCGGCACCCGTCGAGGAAGCTGCTTCGCGGCTGGTGCCCGGGCGTGTTGCTATTGCACTACAACCGGAACCGCGCGGTATGGCCGACGCCATCCGTTGCGGCCTCGCGCTGGTCGAAACAAGGCATACACTGATTGTTTGGGGCGATCAGGTGGCTCTCCGGCCCGATTCGCTCGAATTCTTGATGCGACTTCATCAGGGTATTGCGCAGCCGACGGCCGTTTGTCCCACTCTATGGCGGGACCGTCCCTATATCCACTTCGAGCGCGGAGAATCCGGGCGCGTGTCGCGCATCCTGCAGGCTCGGGAAGGGGATTCAATGCCCGAGCGCGGTGAAAGCGATTCCGGCGTGTTTCTTTTTCGCACCGAAGCCCTGCGCCGCCATCTGCCGCGCTTGTTGGGATCCGGCGAATGCGTCGGAAGCAAGACAGGCGAGCTGAACTTTCTCCCAATATTTCCGATGCTGGACGGACTGATTACGGCGCCCATAATGACCGAGGCGGAATCGGTGGGCGTGAATTCGCCGGCCGACGCGGCCTACCTGGAGCAACAATTGCTGGCGCGTTCCGAGCCGCGACCGGAAGGGAGCGACGCATGAATCCTCCTACGCTCGAACCATCCACGTCCACGGCGCACGAGCCTCGTCTCTCCAAGTTGAGCGTTGTGCTCTTCTCCGGCGGCAGCGGGACTCAAAGTATTACCGAAGCGTTCCTGAAGCATCCCCAAATCTCGCTCACCATCCTTATTAATGCCTATGACGACGGCCATTCCACCGGCCGCCTGCGTCGCTTCATTCCTGGGATGCTGGGACCCTCCGATGTCCGCAAGAACATCAACCGCCTCATGCCGCAATCAGACCAGCGTCATCGCGCGCTGCGCTTTTTGTCGGATCACCGCCTTCCGGTTGGCATGGAATATCCAAGAGGCATGGATTTCGTCCAGCGAGTGGCGAATCAGGATTGGGGCGCGCAATCATCCGAACTAGCGGCGCGCTTCGATCAGCTCTCCGTGAAGCAAGCGCGAACGTTCACCGGCTATTTCCAGCGCTTCTGGGAGTACGCCTCCCAGCAGGATACTCTAGGCAACTGTTTCGACTTCACCGACTGCGCGCTAGGCAATATCCTTTTTGCCGGTTGCTACCTGGAAGAACAGCGCGGCTTCAATCGGACAGTGGATGCATTCGCCAAGTTTTACGAGATCGAGTCGCGGCTGCTCAACATCACAGCGGGTGAGAACCTATTCCTGATCGCGCGCAAGCAGGACGGCGGCATTCTCTGGAGCGAAGCTGAAATCGTTTCGGCGCAGAATCCATCCAAGATCGACGACATCTTTCTCATCGAGGAGCAGGTTTATCGATCTGCCACGCCATCGAGCGAATTGGGGGATCTCATCGCGCGCGGCGTCCGCTTTCCGTCCATCAATCCGGAAGCACGCCAGGCGCTCGAATCGGCTGACGTCATTGTTTACGGTCCCGGCACGCAGCATTCGTCGCTGTTTCCCTCCTACATCACACGCGGCGTGGCGGAGGCCATCATCTGCAACCAGTCCGCGGACAAGATCCTGATCTCGAACATCCGCCGCGATTTTGACATGCAGGAAGAAGACGCCGGCGACCTGGCGCGAAAATTCCTCAGCGCGTTGAGCCGGAAAGGAGAGGTGGCGCTCGATTGGAAGGACGTGGTCACTCATTCCTTTTTCCAACACCAGGACCGTGAACACACGCCCGCCCTACACCACGGCGTAGCAAGCTACATTCCGTTCGATAAAGCCACCTTCAGCTTTCCGCTGGAATCGGTAATGCTCCGCGATTGGGAGGATCAGGAAGGCCGCCACGCCGGCGGATTTGTTCTGGATGAGCTGCAGCAGATTGTCCAATCGCGCATCGATATCGCTTTGCAGCCGTTCCGGCACTTGATCTCGATCATAGTGCCCGCTCTCAATGAAGAACGAACCGTCGAGGAAACGCTGAAGCGCCTGATGGCTTTGGATTTCCAGATGTTCGAGCTGGGCAAGGAAATTATCTTCGTGGATGGCGGATCCACGGATCGCACTTTTGAAATCGCCCAATCGGTCCGGAATGTCAAGGCTTACCGTCTGGACCAGCCAAAGGGACGAGGCGCAGCGCTCAAAGCCGGCATTGAGAAAGCGCGCGGCGACATTATTGTATTCTTTCCAGCCGACCTGGAGTATCAGGAAAAGGACATATACCCGGTGGTGCTGTCCATCGCACGCAGTAATTTCAGCGCGGTGTTTGGAACCCGGGCGGTCAAGTGTACCGATCTTTCCGGGCGGTTGAAGAGCATCTACGGCAAGTCGCGCGGGTTATATCTAGTGAGCAAATACGGCGGCATGTTATTGAGCACTGCAACCCTGTTCCTTTATAACCGATACGTCACCGATACCTTGACAAGCGTCAAGGGATTCGATGCGCGGCTCCTGCGCTCGCTGAATCTACAGTCCGACGGCATGAACCTGGACACGGAAATCGTCGCCAAACTGTGCCGCCGAGGCCATTACATCCTCGAGATTCCGGTAGAGTACAAGGCCCGCACTAAGATGGAAGGCAAGAAATCCACTCCAATGGACGGATTGAAGGCCCTGTTCACGCTGATTCGTTTCCGCTTCGGTGCCCGCGGATGAAGCTGGTTTCGATTGTGATTCCTGCATATAACGAAGCAGCCTTTATCGGGGACCTGCTGCGGTCTATCGCTCAAGTTGACACGCGCGCTCTCGGTTTTGAGAAAGAAGTCCTGGTAGTGAATGATGGCTCAACGGACGCCACCGAAGCCATTGCACGCAGCTTTGAAGTGGATGGCGTCCGTTGCTTCACCCAGGTTCCGAATCAAGGGAAAGGCCGAGCGGTCGAGCGCGGCATCCGTGAAGCGGCGGGCGATTATATTCTGATACAGGATGCAGATATGGAATACGATCCAGCCGATTATTTGCCCCTGCTTGCGGCGCTCGAGACCGGCGCCGATGCTGTCTACGGCAGCCGCGTGTTGGGCCAGATTCGCGCAGCCGGCTGGTCGCTCACGCCGGGCAAGAATCCGGCGCAAGGATTCGGCCCCTGGTTTGCAGGCGTGGTGCTCTCGTTCCTGACTTTTCTCCTTTACGGCCGCTGGATTTCAGACACGCTAACGGCGTACAAATTGTATCCAGCCAAAGTGCTGAAGGCGATGACGATCGAGACCCGCGGATTCGAAACAGATCACGAGATCACGGCCAAGCTGATCCGAGGCGGCTTCCGGATCGCGGAAGTGCCAATCTCGTATCGCCCGCGCTCGCTCGCGGAGGGAAAGAAAATCAAGCCGCGCGATGGTTTGATCGCGGTTTGGACGCTGTTTCGGTTCCGCTTCAAAACGTAAAGGCACCGACTCCCTCACGGTCGCGGTTCGGAAAGTGTTACCGAACCGCGACCGTAAGGGAGTCGGTGCTCTAGGGTACAACCCTTATCTCATCGCTCCCGCGTTCTGCCGATACGTGATCAGCATGACTCCTCAGCCCTCCGTCAATTATTACGACCTGTTCCAAATCAATCCACGGGCTGAGCTTGAGACCATCGAGCGCGTCTATCGGCTACTCGCGGCGCGTTATCATCCCGACAATCAAAACACGGGCGACCCGGAGCGGTTCCGTATCCTGAGCGAGGCGTATCAAGTCCTGCGCGATCCGGCCAAGCGGAAAGAATACGACCGGCAATTCGAAATTCACGCGGCAAAGCCGCTGTCCATTTTTCTCGGGAAGGAATTCACGGAAGGTATCGATTCCGAGGCCAAGATCCGTATCGGAGTGCTCTGCCTACTCTACAGCAAGCGACGCGCCAACCCGGACTACGCTGCGCTCTCGCTGCTGGATATGGAAAACATCATGGCATTCCCGCGCGAGCGCCTGTTGTTTGCGCTATGGTATCTGCGCGCCAAACGCCTGGTTCTGCAGGACGACCGCAGCAGCTTTATCATCAGCGCCGAAGGCGTGGACTACCTCGAGAGCCAATTGCCCACCAACCAGATGCTCTACAAAATTTTCCGCGCTTCTGAAAACGGTGTGATGGTCTACCCCAAAGCCCTAACCTCGAAGACCACGTAACGCGTCCCCGTAGGGCAAGCCTCCGGCTTGCTATTCTTCAAGTTCCACCATGCACCGTCTCCTGCTTCTTGCCCTGGTTCTATTCGTCCCTCCGAGCCAAGCTCATCCGCCCGGCATCATCATCGATACCGACGCCGGCTCGGACGATTTCCTAGCCATCGCCTTCCTTCTCTCGCACCCGAGCGTCCACATTGATGCCATTACCATCGCCAATGGCCTGGCGCACGTGGATGCCGGAGCGCGCAATCTGACCCGGCTGGTGGAACTGAGCGGCCGCACGAATCTCCCGGTCTTCGCAGGCAGAGCGACGCCTCTGAAAGGCAGCGCCGAGTTTCCTCGCGAGTGGCGCAAGACTTCCGACGACCTACCGGGTGTCGCGCTTCCCCCGAGCTCGCGGCCGCCCGCCCGGAAAACCGCCGCTGATTATTTGATCGAATATCTCAAGGATCAGAAACATCGTGTGCGCATCCTCGCGCTCGGTCCGCTGACTAACCTGGCTGAGGCGCTCGAACGCGAGCCATCCGTGGCTCGCAGCATCCAGGAAATCGTGATCATGGGAGGCGCGGTCGAAGTCCCTGGCAACCTCGGCGATGGCGGCCTGTTCCAAACCAACAACAAGACCGCCGAGTGGAACATCTTTGTCGATCCTTATGCCGCGCGCATCGTCTTCCGCTCGCGTATTCCCATCCTTCTGGTTCCCCTCGACGCCACTAACAAGGTGCCCATCGATCTCGCGTTCCTGCGCGACTTTCAGGCCCATGCCGTTTCGCCGCTCGGACGGGTGGCCGCGCAGGTTCTAGAGACTGATCGCGAATCGATCGTAGGACATTACTTCTATGCGTGGGACCCACTGGCGGCTGTCGCACTGCTCCGCCCGGAAGTCGTCAAATCCAGCCGCCTTCACATCGACATTCTGCAGGATTCACCGGCAGAAGGAAGGACCGTTCAAACCCCCGGCAGCCCGAATGCGGAAGTTGCCATGGATGCCGACGCCGCCCGATTCCGCAAAATCTTCCTGCAAGCTTTTTCAGATCGGTGAACTTCGCCAGTGGGGCGCACCCCCTGGTCCGCGGCCGACGCCCCCGTCGGCCTGCCGCTACTTCGACGACAACGCGAAAAGGTTCCCGTCCTGGTCCTTAAATACCGACGACGTTCCCCAGGACGCCTTCACAGGTGGCTGCTCAAACTCCATGCCGCGAGCGGTGAGTTCGTTGTAGGTCTTCTCCACATCGTCGGTCACGAAACACTACATTCGAGACCGTTCCGATGCGGTCCTGATGGCCGTCCGGCGTGAAGAGAACGACCTTGGTGTCACTGCCGTTCACACCCAGTTCGATCCAGCGCTGCTTGCCGTCGAAGGGCTGGTCCGTCATAATTTTGAAACCAAGCTTCTTAGTGTAGAAATCGAGGGCTTGGTTCTATATTGTCGAGGTGCTCATGCGCGATCTGGTGGGTCACGACCATCCCGGAGTATCGCGTACTCCGCCCCTGGAACCGAAAACCGTAAAAAGGCACCGACTCCCTTACGGTCGCGGTTCAGTAACACTCCGTTGCCGAGCCGCGACCGTGAGGGAGTCGGTGATTTGCGGCTATTCATACCGCAGCGCCGACAAAGGGTTCACCCGCGTAGCGCGCAATGCGGGAATGTAGCCTGCCAGTAGCGCCACCAACGCGAGCCCACCGGTAGCACAAACCATCACTAGCGGATCGTGGCCGCTTACTCCCAATAGTTGTGACTGGATAACGCGGCCCAGCGCGAACGACGCCACCACCGCGATCGCAATCCCCGCTCCGGCCAGGACGAGCACTTCCCGCATCACCAGTCCAAGCACGCTTCGCCGGTTTGCACCTAGGGCCATGCGGATTCCGATCTCCCGCGTCCGCCGCACCACCATGAATGCCATGACGCCGTAGAGTCCAATGGCAGCCAGTAGCGTCGCGAGCGTGCCGAACGCGGCCGAAAGCATCGCCACCAGCCGGTCCATAAATAGCGATTCGTCGATTTGCATTTCTAACGTCTTGACGTTGAAGATAGGCATGTTCGAGTCTTGCCCTCTCACTTCGTCGCGCAGCACTCGTGCCATCGCCAAGGGGTCCTGCACCGTTCGGGCGTAAAACGTCAACTGGTTCATCTTTCGTTGCGAATAAGAGCCGTACACGAATTCACGTTGTTTTTCCTTTGGATCGGATGTCTTGCCATTCTTCACCAGCCCCACGATTTCCATCTGATCGTTGCCCCGCCCAAATCCAATGCGGCGCCCCAGCGGGTTCTCTTTTCCAAAGAAGTGGTCGGCCAACTTTTGATTGATGACGGCTACGCGCGGCGCTCCGGGGCCGTCCGCTTTGGTAAAGTCGCGGCCTGCCAGGAGTGGAATGCCCATAGTCGCAAGGTATCCGGGACCGACGTAGTTCTCGGACACGACGATGTCTTCGTCGTCTCTAGCGTGATAGCCCTCCACCTTGATCGTTCCGCCTTCGACGTCGCCCGCCAGCACTGGCTCCTCCGCCATCGAGACAGCCCGGACGCCGGGAAACTTCGAAATGTCGTCGCGCAGACGCTCGAACAAAGCCAGCATGCGCGCCTGGCTGTAGCCGTTCAACGATGGCTGAATCGTAAATTGGATCAGATGATCCGTACGCATACCGACATCGATATTCTTGACGTTGTACAGGCTCCTCGTAAAGAGCCCCGCGCTGATCAGCAGCACCAGCGAGACCGCCACTTGCGTCACCACCAACCCCTTTCGGAAGCGCAGATGGCCGAAGCCGCCCACCACACCGGAGGCCTGATCCTTCAGCGTAGCCGCCAATTCTGCGCGGGTTCCCTGGATGGCGGGCGCTAGCCCGAACAGCAGGCCTGTAATTACCGACAGCCCCAGCGCGAACAGGAATACGCGCGTATCGGGATGGCTTGTCAAACCGTGCACCGAAGGGTCGTCCGGCAGGAAATTGAGCAGTCCGCCGCCAGTCCAATCCGCGGCCAATAATCCCAGCAAGCCGCCGCCCACGGCCAGCACCAGGCTTTCGGTCAACAACTGGCGAATCAATTGCAGCCGGCTCGCACCCATCGCGAGGCGAATGCTAACCTCGCGTTGACGGCCGCTGGCGCGTGCCATTAGCAGGTTCGCCACATTCGCGCACGCTATCAACAACAACAATCCCACCATTCCCATAAGCACCGCAAACACTTCGCTGAACTCCGGAGGTGCGCCCGAAATTCCTTGTCCGCCTTCCTGCAAAGAAAGATGACGATTCAAAAACCTGGTGCGCTCATTTTGCGACATGTTCACCAGGTCTTTCGCTTCTGATTCGAGGATGGGTTTCCAGAAGACATTCATCGCGGCCTGGGCCTGCTGGCGCGAAACGCCCGGCTTCAATCGTGCAAAAACATTTAGCCACATCGAACGTCTGTTCTCCAGATCGTTCCCGCGCGGCATCATCAGGCCCTGCATCATCATCGGAACGAACACGTCCGCGGCTTCGCCCACGCCCACACTTTTGAAACCCGCCTGCGCCACTCCCACAATGGTCATTGGATGCGAATTCAAAATGATGCTCTGGTTCAACACGCCCGGATCCGCTGCGAATCGCCGTTTCCAATACCCGTAGCTCAACACCACCAAAGGTTCTGCTCCGGGTTTCCGGTCATCCTCGCCGGTAAACGTTCTTCCGATCGCGGCCCGTACGCCCAGCACCTCGAAATAATTGCCGGACACCAGGTCGCCGGAAACCCGCTCGGTCTGATCGTGCCAACTCATGCTGAAGTTGATCGGAAACCTGGCCATTACGCCGCTGAAGACCGTATTGCCATCGCGGAACTCCCGATACATCGGATAGGAAAACGTCACCAGGTCGTTGTAATTGCTGTTGATAGTTCCACGCCGCGGTCCAGGCGCGCTGAACAACACTAGCTCCTCAGGATGCTTCACCGGAAGCGACCGCAGCAGCGCTTGATCCATCAAGCTGAAGACAGCCGTGTTGGCGCCGATTCCGACGGCGAGCGAGGCCAGCGCCACAATGGTGAACAGCGGGCTTTTCCGGAGTCCGCGCAACGCATAGCGGACGTCTTCGAGCAAAGTGATCATGTGGAAGTACCAGCAATTCCGAGACCGCTGGGATTCACTGAATGGAAAGCACTTCTTGCCGCACCACTGTCCGAATCCGAACACGTAGGGCAAGCCTCCGACTTGGCCCGCACAAGCCAGAGGCTTATGCTACAGCGAATATGATACATTTCGTTCGATGGCCAGCGTCTTTCGCGATCATCTGCTTACGGGAAAGAACGCGTTCGTTACAGGTGGTGGCAGCGGCATCGGCCAACGTATGGCGGAGCGTTTTGCCGAGCATGGCGCGAGCGTCACGCTGGCCGGCCGCAAGCAGGAGAAGCTGGACGCTGCAGCCGCCATCATCCGCTCGTCCGGCGGGACCGCCGCAACCTGCGCCCTGGACGTTCGCGATTACGCCGCCGTGGAAGCAGCCCTCCAGAAAACACGCGACCAATTCGGAGAAATCGACATTCTGGTGTGCGGCGCGGCCGGCAATTTTCCTGCGCCCGTTGTGGGTATGTCGGCCAATGGGTTCAAGAGCGTTATCGATATCGACTTGCTTGGTACATTCAATACCTGTCGCGCTGCCTACGCGCACTTGCGGAAGCCAGGCGCCAGCGTAATCAGTATTTCAGCCAGCCACGCGTTCATTCCTATCGCTCACCAAGCCCACGTTTGCGCAGCGAAAGCGGGCGTCGACCTTTTGACCAGAACGTTGGCCATCGAATGGGGACCAGATGGAATCCGCGCCAACTGCATTACGCCCGGTCCCACGGACGACACCGAAGGCATGCGCCGGCTGGCGCCGACGCCCGAGATCCGGCATCGTGTGGAACAAGGCGTCCCGCTCCGGCGTTTCGGGACTAAAGACGAGCTGGCGGATCTGGCGCTATTCCTTTGTTCCAACGCCGCGGCATACATCACTGGCGCAGTTTATGTGTGCGACGGCGGCCAGTCTCTGGTCCGCTCCAGCCTCTCGTTGACGGAAACCCATTGACCACACGCGGCGCAACTCTTCTCCGGCAGCTCGGCATTGTCAGCGCCACCGCGCTGGTCATCTCGAACATGATCGGAAGCGGAATCCTCACCACTACTGGCTATCTGGCCGGGGACCTGGGTTCGGCAAATCTAGTTCTGCTCATCTGGGGCGTAGGCGCGGTGTGCGCGCTGGCAGGGGCGTTCTGTTATTCCGAGCTGGGTGTAAACTTTCCCAGTTCCGGTGGCGAATACGTTTACCTCACGCAGGCCTATGGTCCCACTTGGGGTTTCATGACCGGATGGGTTTCGTTTTTCGCGGGATTCTCGGCGCCCATCGCGGCCTCGGCTCTGGCGTTCTCCGATTATTTCGGACATTTTGTTCCAGCGCTAAAGCTCGAGAACTCGAAACATCTCGCCGGCTCCGGGGCATGGGAATTCAAGTTCGGCCCGGCGCAAATCCTGGCGTGCGGCCTGATTGCGGCTTTCACCATCCTCAACTGCCTGGGCGTGCAGCGTACCGCGCGCGTGCAAAACGTACTGACGTCCATGAAAGTGCTCGTGATTCTGATGTTCATCGCCACCGGATTCGCGTTTGGAGACGGAAGCTGGGAAAACTTCGCCCATCCCGCAGTCCGCGTTTCAACCACGCCCATCTACTCGCAGTTCTTCGTCAGTCTATTGTTCATTTATTTCGCATACAGCGGATGGAACGCCGCTACTTACGTGGCCGAGGAGCTGAAGCAGCCCGCGCGCACTTTGCCGCTCTCGCTCGCTTGCGGAACGCTGCTAGTCGCGGCGTTGTTCATTGGCTTGAACGTACTTTTCATTTATGCCGTGCCCATGGAATCGATGAAGGGTGTGGTTTCCATCGGCGCACTCGCCGCCACGCACCTGTTTGGCCCCGCCGTGGCTGGATTTTTCAGCGCCGCCATGCTGCTGTCTCTGCTCGCCACCATCAACGCCATGGTTACGATCGGACCGCGCGTGTATTACGCCATGGCGAAGAATGGAGCCTTTTTCTCGGCAGCCGCGAAAGTGGATCCGCGCTGGCACACTCCCGTGGTCGCGATTGTCGCGCAAGGCGTCTGCACCATTCTGATGACCGTCAGCCCATTCGTGAATCTGCTTCTATACATCGGATTATTACTGAATTTCTTCGCCGTCATGTCAGTGGGCTCCCTATTTATCTTTCGACGGCGCCCCGGCTGGCAGAAGCTGGGAGTAGTCAGCTTCGCTTATCCGCTGGTGCCTGCGTTTTTCGTTGCGATGGGCATCTGGATCACCATCCGCGCTATTCAGCTCCGCCCCATTATTTCCGGTCTGGCCGCGCTCACCGTTGCAGCCGGAGCCCTGGTATATCATTTCCGAATTAAGAAAGAGAGGATCCCATGAAGTTTCTTGTGCTTTGGCATCTGGATGTCGGACGCCCTGGCCCTGATGTCATCAAGGCTGTCGCCGAAACGCCCGGCTACGCCAAAAAGCTGGAAGCCGATGGAAAGCTGGAGTGCCGCTATCACCTCATCGGCCGGCATGGAGGCGCGTGGATTTACAACGTCAAATCCAATGAGGAGCTGGATCTGCTGCTGGCCATGTCGCCCGTCTACAATTACGCGCATTACGAAGTGCTGGCGCTGGCCGACATGTCCGATCCCGCCACCGTGGTCGGCAAGGCGCGCTAGTTGATGCTTCATGATGCCGCGGTAACAATCGTAATCCCGGCCTACAACGAGCAAGGCGGAATTGCGGCTTCGCTCGACGCCGTCGAGCATGCGGTCAAATCCTCAGGATGGAAGTACGAAATCATCGTTGTGGATGACGGATCCACTGACGCTACCGCTAGGCTCGCCTCCGAGCACGGCGTTGAAGTGGTTCGCTTGGGCGCGAATCGAGGCTATGGCGCTGCGCTGAAAGCCGGGATCGCGCAGGCGAAATTTGACTGGGTGGCTATCATCGACGCCGATGGAACTTACCCTGCAACCGCGCTTCCCGAGCTGCTGCAGCGCGTGGAATCCAACGACATGGTGGTGGGTGCGCGGATCGGCAGCCAGGTGCGCGATCCCTTCGCGCGCCGGCCCGCCAAGTGGATGCTTCGCAAATTCGCGAGTATTCTGGCGGGCGAACTAATTCCGGATTTGAATTCCGGCCTGCGCGTGATTCGAAAATCCCTGGTCCAGAAGTTCTCTGGCATCCTGCCGTCCGGATTCTCGTTCACAACCACCATCACCCTCGCGATGATCTGTTGCGGATACTCGGTGGCTTACGTTCCCATCGATTACTTCAAACGAATCGGCCGATCCAAAATCAAGCCGTTCCACGCGTTCAAGTTTGC
>Ga0182024_10014199_pt1 | contig 15424 bp, 22 predicted proteins | sample P32metaG_FD_120480 | JGI IMG/M metagenome (GOLD analysis project Ga0182024, IMG submission 120480) | Permafrost microbial communities from Stordalen Mire, Sweden - P3-2 metaG (Illumina Assembly) | ecosystem: Environmental > Terrestrial > Soil > Wetlands > Permafrost | place: Sweden: Stordalen... | reverse complement strand
AGTATCGAACGCTGGATCGGACGTATTGGGCGTAAGTTCGGTTCAGTTACAGACGGGAGTTGTAAACCATCAACCACAAAGGACACTAAGGTCCACGAAGGAAAAGTAAGCGTACGGATTCCATGAAACTGGCTGCGGCCAATTCGTGATTATGCGGGAACAACACCGACCGTATAATTCTGGTCGGAGGTTCTATGCCGGGGTGGGGAACAGGCAGCTTTGAGAATGAGGATGCGCAGAGTTTTTTGGGCGAGCTGAAGTCTCTTCGGATCGAGGATCTTCAGCCTTCGCTGGCGCGGGCTGCTGACCAGGAGGACTATATCGAGGCCCGCGAAAGTAGTGTTGCTATTGCAGCGGCAGAAGTAATTGCCGCTCTCATTGCCGCGGAGGAAAATAGAGAATCGTCACCAGAGCCACGGCAGATCTCGGACTGGGTTGGTCAGAACAAAGGTGCGGGTGCGGCTGATCTGCCTGAGTTTCGCGATCTCGCCCGTCGAGCCGTGGAACGAGTGCGCGCCAACTCTGAACTTAAAGACCTGTGGCTTGAGGCGGAGGGGTTGAATGAATGGAGCGCGACGCTTCGGGATCTGGAACGACGACTCGGCGAATGAAATTGCTCGGCGGAGAGTCGGGCGTCACTCTCGCGCGGCTTAGCTTCGCATTGCTGTTTAGCAGATTGCTGTTAGCAGGACGGGCGAGGACGCCCGTCGCTCCATTTTAGAGGTCCCGCTTACGTCACAATTGGTCTTAGTCCGCAGCAACGCCGGCATTTGCGCGTTCAAGTTCGGCGGCGTTCTTCTCCGCCTGCTGCAAGCGTAGAGCGCGGTTTGACGGCAGCCCGGCGTCGCGAATTTTATAAAGCAATGCGCGATAGCTGATGCCAAGGGTACGTGCCGCCTGTTTGCGGTTCCAGTGATGGTGTTGCAGTACCTTCAGAATGACCTTGCGTTCGAGGTCGCGCACGCATTGGCGGGTAAGTTTCTTCAGTGAAATTGGACCATCCAAGGAAATCTCAGGGCTGAAAAATTCGGGCTCGCGTTGCACCAGGTCAGCCGTAATGACTTCTTCCTGGCCCAGGATCACGTAGCGCTTGATGAGATTTTCGAGTTCGCGAATGTTGCCTGGCCAGTGATATTTCTGAAGCACGGCCAGCACTTCGCTCGACAGCGGCCGCGCCCGGCAATTGAATTTGCGATTGTAATATTCCAGGAAATAATGGCATAGATCTTCGATGTCGCCGCGGCGCTCGCGTAGCGCGGGCATGCGAAGGTTAACAACGTTGATGCGGTAGTAGAGATCCTGGCGGAAAGTTCCAGATTCAATCTCGGAGTCCAGGTTTCGGTTGGTCGCGCACACGACGCGCACTTCAACCTTTTTATCTTCCTGCGCGCCGATACGGCAAAACTGGCCGTCTTGCAGAAGCTGCAAGAGCTTCGATTGCAAGGAGAGATCGAGTTCCGAAATTTCGTCAAGGAACAGAGTTCCGCGGTGCGCGAGTTCCACGCGACCCGGTTTCGATCCGACCGCACCTGTAAAGGCTCCGCGTTCGTAGCCGAAGAGTTCGCTTTCAAGCAAGGTTCCTGGAATGGCTGGGCAATTGACCTTCACATACGGCCCTGTCTTCCACGGCGACAAAGCATGAATTAGGCGGGCAAAGATGTCTTTACCGGTGCCGCTCTCGCCTGTAATGAGGACGGGAACATTGGCGGCCGCCACTCTGCGTAGCCGGGAACGAAGAGCCTGCATGGCTTCCGAGTGACCGAAAATAATATTGTCAGGGGGAACTTCGCCGAGCGACTGCGATAGCAGGTTAACCGAGAGTGTCGTCATAAGACTGAATGCCCCGTGCGGGGATTAATCCATCCGCATGCACTAAAAGTGCATCCCAAGCACCAAACCGGGGAAGAGAGCCGAGCGAGACGACTAAGCTTTTTAAAGGCTCGACTTATGAATGGCTTAGAGGGATCATACCGTAAAAGTGATCGTTGGCGGCATAGCACCAAAGTGCCACGGGATGATCGGGCACGGGAGGGTAAAACAATTCACACTGCGGAAGTGGTTTTTCTCAAGGGCTTCCGGGGAACGGTCGCAGTGTTCGTGGTTAGGGCGCGGGAAAACTTCAATCCAGACAGATGATGGTCATCGAGGTGCGTTACCCAGACGGCCTTAGCGTGTATGACTCGCGAAGAGTTCTTCATAGCGACTGCGGAGCTTATTGGGGCGCTGGGAATTTCGAGGGAAATCAGCGCCGATTTGGGCAAAGGACGCCTTGAAACTACCATGGCACCCCCTGGAGAAATGTTGATTGCGGTGGCGAACTCCAGCGATTCTCGGCCGTTTCCGTCACGGCTTCGGACAAAAACCGGAATGGCGAGGTTTAATCGTGCCCACTTGCGTTGTTCCTTCTTCGATAAGCTAACAGGCACGTATGTTAATCCCTTCGTTTCAGGTATAAACCAGCAATACCGCATCTGAGGTGCCAAACTCCGTGACTGACACGAAGAGGCCATCGAATCGTTGAGAATAGGCTCTGAGCAATGTCCGAACTGGAATTAGCGGCTGCGCTGTTTGGCGCTTTTGACCGTGGGTCATTATTGAAAAGTGCAACATTTTATCCTTCGCAGTCTCAAAAACGGGTTTCCGATTGACATGATAGAAGGGGTGAAATAGGATCAATTTACCCCACGTTCTGAAGGTAGTCCCCTCCCCAAAAGCGAGTAAAAACTCTCGATGGCTTCCGCGTCCGATAAAAGTCCAGTCGCATTGCGTGGCAATGCTTTAAAAAACTCCATGCCTGCCAATGCCTCGTCGACAGAACCCACGATCCCCGTGGGAGAGAATGTCGCAGAAGAGCTCGAACAGCTTCGCGACCGTTTCCGTAAGACGACCAACGCCCTAGCCTCGGCCGCGCACGATCTCAAGACTCCTTTGGCGATACTCAACGGTTACGTTGAACTTCTGCAAAGTCAGAAACTGGGGCCGCTGAATGAGCGCCAGCGCGAAGTTATGGGCGATATGTTCTTAAGCGGCCAGCGCTTACAGCAGTTCATTCAGGACTTCCTGACCTTTAGCGTGCTGGAGACCGGCGAACTTCGCATGCAGTATATAGAGGGGGACATCAACGCCTGTCTCTCGGAAGTTTGCCGGCTTTGGTCCGGGCGATTTCAAGATCGCGGTCTGGCACTGTATTTTTTAGCGAACGATAAGCTGACGCCGCTTGCGTTTGACGGGCCGAAGATCCAACGTGTGGTGTCGAATCTTCTGGAGAACGCATCCAAGTACACGACGCAAGGTGGCACGGTGTGGCTCCATGCCGAACCTCATATGTGGGAGCGACGCAGCGTCAGCAACTCATCGACTGGCAGAGAGCGCCGCCGCCAGTCGTTGAATCTGCCTAACTCCGTGAAAGTGAGCGTGGCCGATACGGGGCCTGGAATCCGGCCGGAGTTCCATCTGGAGATATTCGATGATTTTTTTCGCTTGCCAGGCAGCGAGTCGGCTGAGGGTATGGGCCTTGGACTGGCTATCGCCCGCAGATTGCTGCAGGGAATGAGCGGCAAGATCTGGGTGGAAAGTGAACCGGGCGCTGGTTGCAAGTTTTCTTTTCTTATTCCTATCAAACCAATTGTAGGTACTCCGCCGCGAGGAACTAAATGAGCGAAACCGCCAACATTTTGCTGGTGGATGATGAACCGGGAATGCTGCGATACATTCGCACGCTTCTGGAAGTGGATGAGCATAAAGTGCAGACGGCGAGCACCGGCGAAGAGGCGGTGGAGCGCGTCCAAAAGGGCTTTCACCCGGATTTGGTATTGCTCGATCTGCTTATGCCCGGCATTGACGGCCTGCAAACTCTGGAGCAGTTGCGCAAGCTGAAGCCGGGACTGAAAGTGGTAATGCTCTCCTGCGTGAATGACACGCGCAAGGTTGTGCAGGCCATGCGACTGGGGGCCGTGGATTATTTGACCAAGCCTTTTCAGAAGGCCGAACTCGATGCGGTGATTGCGCAATGCATTGGCACGGCGAAGGGTGAGAGCTACGCGGGTGAAGTCGAAGAACTTTGCGACGACGTATTTTTTGTCGCGGCTAGTCCGGCGATGAAGAAGATTCGTTCGCAGGCGGCGCTGGTTGCGAATGTCGAAATCCCGGTGCTTTTGCTGGGTGAGAGTGGGACGGGCAAGGAGGTGCTCGCTCGGCTGATTCACAAACTTTCGCCGCGCGCTCATCGGACCTTTCTCAAGGTGAACTGTGCGGCAGTGCCTGCCGATCTTCTGGAAAGCGAACTTTTCGGCTACGAAGCGGGAGCGTTTACGGGCGCCACGCATCCTAAACCGGGTAAATTCGAACTTTGCAATAAGGGTACGATTCTGCTCGACGAAATCGGCGAGATGCCTCCGCTGTTGCAGGCGAAGCTTCTGCACGTATTGCAGGACCAGACGTTCTCACGGCTTGGCAGCCGCACCGTGATAAAAGTCGATGTTCGCATTCTTGCGGCGACTAACATAGATATTCCGGAAGCGCTGGCCACGAAGCGTTTGCGGGAAGATCTTTATTACCGATTGAATGCGTTTACTCTGTTGTTGCCTCCGTTGCGCGAACGCAAGGAAGAAATTCCGATTTTGCTGAAGCATTTCATGTCGCGCATGTCGGAGTCTTACGCGCGGCCGCCACTGCCACTTTCGCCGCCGCTGATGGAAGCGTGCTTGCGCCATTCTTGGCCGGGAAACTTGCGCGAGCTCAGCAACTTCATTAAGCGCTATCTGGTTCTAGGAGATGAGACGCTGGCTGCGTCTGAGTTGCAGCCGCGGCCTGACGGGGGCGGAGGAGCGCACAGTGACGGAGTGACGAGAAGTTCGGGAAACTCCGGCGGCGGGCTGAAGTCGCTTTCACGAAACGCCAAAGATGAAGCCGAGGCTGAAGCCATTGCCCGGGCGCTCGAAGACACGAACTGGAACCGCAAGCAAGCCGCGGCTCAGCTTAAGATCAGCTATAAAGCGTTGTTGTATAAGATCCGACAGTACGGCATTGCGCAAAGCCGCAGCACGCACCGGCTATCCGCGGGGGCGTGAAAAAACGCTTCGAGGTGCGGGCTTGGAGCTAAAAGGTAAGAGCTAAAGGTTTTGGTGCGGATAAGAGGACTCGAACCTCCACGACCTTGCGGCCACTAGGACCTGAACCTAGCGCGTCTGCCAGTTCCGCCATATCCGCAGGAAAAAGAAAAAATCGGCAGGGCCCCTTTGCAGAGGCGACTACACTAATATCTACTGGCTGGCGTCGGCTGTCAAACAGCGCAGCCGTAGCGATGCGCCGCCTTGCTAAAACCATTCGACATTAAGACCTGGATTCAAGAGAGCTGAATTAAAAAAGAATCTGAAATAAAGACGATGAAAGACGCGCCCAACAAAATTCCGGCCGAACTGGCGAAGGAACTCCGCACACTGGCGCACGATCTCAGCAACTCGCTGGAAACGATCGTGCAGGCCACCTACCTGCTTACCCAGTCAGTTCCGCCCGAAAACGTGCGCCGCTGGGTGGAGATGATTGATCAGGCTTCGCAAGATGCAGTTGAGATCAATCGAAATCTGCGACAGATATTGCGCTCGAAAAGCTAAAGGCTCTGTCATCCCGAACCAAGTGTAGGACCTGCGTTTGGGGCACAATGCAGATCCCTCACTTCGTTCGGGATGACAAGATAGAGGTTTCTGAAGGTTAAAGTCCGCGCGGCCCTAACCTTAGCCCAGCTTCGCGTCCATCGTGATTTTGGCGTTCAACACTTTGGATACGGGGCATCCGGCTTTCGCGTTGTCGGCGGCGGTTTTGAACGCTTCCGCGCTCGCGCCTGGAACTTTTGCGACCACGTCGAGGTGAACCGCTGTGATTGCCCATCCCGCTTCCAGTTTCTCCATAGTGAGCGTCGCCGAAGTGTTTACGCTCTCAGGAGTCAGATTCGCGCCGCCAAGTTGCGCCGAGAGCGCCATCGAAAAGCACGCCGCATGCGCCGCCGCAATCAGTTCTTCTGGATTCGTCCCCGGAGCGTTTTCAAAACGCGTAGTAAACGAATAGGGAGTATTTGAAAGAACGCCGCTGGCGGATGAAACCGTCCCTTTTCCATCCTTAAGGCCACCCTTCCACACCGCACTAGCTTTCCTTTGCATTGCAATCTCCTAATTTGAAAATCGAAATGGGTCAGAAACTATTGTAGAAGAGGATGCGAACTCATGGTTAGGGGAGCACCGGATATAGCAGGGATCGCGAGGGAGTTGGGAAATTGAGGGTGCAGTATTAATAGAAAGCCGCCTTTAATAAAAATCGGAGCAGCTCAAATAAAATCCGCATTTCTTGCAAATTACTTTGCAGCGATGTCCGCGCAATTCGCTCGAACAGTTAGGGCAAATTGACGACACATCTTTTTTCTTCGCCGACGGCAGCAGATTAGCAACAGCAAGATTGCCGCCGCCGATATTAGGACTAGAGGTTGGGGTTTCTACGACACCAGTGAGATTCAATGCATGCGACATGCTTCCAAATAAATTTGGATTCAAAGGCATGCTCGGTGTTGTAGCACAAATCGGCGGTCAAGAAAATCTGTTCCGCGGCAAGCCAGTGTTATACGAGATTCCGATTCGTTCGGAATGCCGGCCGCCTAGACAATTCCGCTTCCCACGTTCTACTGTGGATCAACAAGGCGCGGTACCCAAGTGGTAAGGGAGAGGTCTGCAAAACCTTTATACGTCGGTTCGATTCCGACCCGCGCCTCCAACCTTTTCTCGCAGTTGCAGGAAATTCCGGTACTTAGCAACGTTTCCACGCTTCGTTCTCGTTTGGCCCCGATAGGCGAAAATAGGGCACAATCGGGCTCGGGGGCGGACAAAAAGCGGACAAGGTTCGCGGCCCTCAATTCGGCCTCCCTTGTTCTTCAGTTGGTTGCTTGTCGCCTTTAAGCATCTCGTCGTACCGAAGCATCGCGTTCCGTTTGTGCTCCGCCGTCGGATGCACATAACGTTGCACGATTCGGATGGAGCTGTGACCGAGAATTGCCCCGAGAGTAGCGAGGTCGATGCCAGCTTGAGCTATTCGCGTGGCGAAGGTGTGTCGGAAATCGTAGAGGACGAACTTGAGCACAACGCCAGCCACCAGAGCTTTCTCGCATAATCGATCATGTGCGCCGTTTAGCCTCGTGATGTGGTGACCAGGGTTCCTCGGAGAAGGGAATATCCAAAGCGAATCGCCGGACGTCCTTGGCGCAAGGATTCGACGGCTCTCGCTGGTCAGATCTAAGGTCCGCCTTGCCGCCGCAGATTTTCCCTGCTGGATGTGCAGTTGGCCGCGCACTAGGTCTACGTCGTTCCTGTGCAAACTCGTAACTTCGTCAGGTCGCATGCCCTGGTTAAGCATCAGGCGCCCGAGGTCATGGAGGTCCATGTGCTTCGCAGCACGACTGAAATAGTATTCCTCTTCTTCCGGAGTGAGAATGTGCATGCGAATGGCATCGGCATCCGAAGGTATCGCCACATTAAGCATCGGGTTTTCACGTGTCCAGCGTTGCTTCACGGCGTACCCGAAGAACTTCGATAACGCATGGAGATCGTGGCGCAGAGTGATGTTTCGGACCCGGTGCTCATTCACTCGCCAGACCTTGTATGCCTCGATCCGTCCTTCCTCGACGATGCTGACGGCATCAGTCCCAAAAAACTCCTTTGCGCTGGCAAAGCTTGTCGAAATCCGACGGTAGCTGTTGGGGTGCGCCCTATGTTCCATTTTCGTCCAATCCAAAAACTCCCGCGCAGCATCAATGAACGTCCGGACCACGATCCTGCGGGTCGGTCGCCGGCCATCCCGTAGAGCATGGAGATGCTCCTGTTCGAGAACCTGAGCCCTGCTCGTGTTTTGCTTTGTGGCGGCCAAGTCGGTTGTTCCGCTGTACTCCTTGCCGTCCAGCTTGAAGCGGTAATGCCACACTCCCCCGCGATTCCTCAACGCCATTATTGATCTCCCGAACTTGGGCTTGCATCCATTTCTCGACGCGGTCTTTCGGATACCAAATTCGCCTTCCCGTCTTCAGGTAGGCTGGGCCTTTCCCCTGAGATCTCCAGTCAGCAAGCGTTGCTGGAGAGAGTCCCAAATTCTGCGCTAGTTCGTCCGGAGAAAGCAAACTCTCTCTGAGGCGCATCGCTTGGCCGGCGAATTGTGACTGTTCTAGAATCAACGCTTCTCCTGCTTCGTGTGTTGAGCCAATCTGTTGACGCTCTCCGGGTGCAGCCTTGGCTGTTCGGGTTGTCGCTGTTCCGAAATCATCTGTTTCTCGAACGTACTTTGTGCCGCTTCTCGACCTCATCAACTGAGCGAGTTGTACGGCCCGCTTGCGTCGGGTTATTGGAACGCTGCGTCACGTAGAGCTCGTCCCGTGGAACTCGCTTTCCGTAGTCCTTGGGAAAAACCGGAGTTTGTGGGGGTTGAACGTCACTGGCACAGGTCCTTTAGCGCCGTTGCGGTTCTTGGCCACAATGACGGTGTCTTCGCCCATTGGTTTTCCGTCTGCCGCAACTGGAACGTGAAGCAAAAGCACGACGTGGGCGTGAGCCTCGATGTCTCCTGATTCCTTGAGATCGATCATCGTCGGCGCATCGTTTACATTCTGGGGACGCCTCAGCTGCGACAGCAGGACCACCGGGATGCGTTCAGCCTTTGCCAACTGGCGCAGCGCATCAGCGACCTTGCCCACACGTTCGCGGATGTCCCGTGCGTCCATGCGCACAAGTTGCAGATAATCGACGACGATCAGCTTCGCTTTCATGCGAGTGATGAACAGCCGGGCCCGAGCCAACAGTTCCGCGATGCTGATCGATCCGCTGTCATCGAACCAAACGGGCCAGTCTGCGATTTCCGCGGCGCCGCTCACAAGAGCTGGCCATTCTTCTTTCTTGATATAGCACGGATGGCGGATCTTGCTCGCACTGACAGTGGTCACCGTCGACAGAAGCCGTCTGCCTAAATCCCAGCGGCTCATTTCCAGCGAGAACACACCTACACCATTTCCCGCTTCCGCATTCGCCGCGATGATCTGACAAGCGAATGCAGTCTTGCCCGCGCCGGGTAAGGCACCAAGCACAACCAGTTCCCCTTTTCGTAACCCTCCAGTGAGAGTATCGAGGGTATCCAATCCGGTCGGTAGTCCAACGACACCGCCAGACTGCGCTTCAAGCTCCAGATCTCGCAGAACCTCGGGCATAAAGTCCCGGCCGGTGAGCGCGTGATTCATCTGTGCCTGTGCTTCCACGTCGAGAACGGCTTGCAGCAACCCGCCTGCAATCTCGGTGGGCTTTTCACCATCCAAAGCGCGGGCAATCGTTGTTTGCGCTGTGGAGATCAACCCGCGCAGCTGCGCTTTCTCTTTCACGATTCGCACGTAGTGAGAGATTGAGGGCCGATCTGGTACTCCATCTAGCAAACTGGAGACGTAGGCATGATCGCCGACAGCTACAAGCTCTCTGTGCCGATCCAACTCTTCAACCAGCAGCACCAAGTCAACCGGCCGCGCTGATTCCGTCAAGTCCAGCATGCGGGAATAAATTCGACGGTGCGAATCGAGGGAGAAGTCTTCCGGCCTCAGATATTCCGCTGCTTCATTCAAGGCCCGACTATCCAGGAGGACCGCACCGAGGATTGAGCGTTCCGCCTCGATATTCGCTGGCAGCCCGCGGCTGAGGTCGATGTCTAGGATTGGTGTGCTTGTCATTGAGCACTCTCTTCCAATAGCTCGCGGTGATAGTCGAGAGCGTTCCCTATCGGCGCACCGTTCATGTTGGGGTTGCTGATATTGCTCCTATGTTTGCTCCATTCGCGTTCATCGTCCCAGAAGCTTCCACTGTTAAACCAGGTCGCGGGATACGGAATGTAGTCGGACTCTTGGCCGCGAACTGATTTCGCGTACAGCGTTACGCGCTGCGCAAGGTAATCGAGAGCATCGTCAAGGGGCAGGGCTGGATGGTCAGAGTCACCGGCCATCACTTGACTCGCCGCTTTGCGAATTGCTTTTTTGGCATTGATCTTGCCGCGCTTCCGAGGATAGAGCTCATACAGCTTCTCGATCTGAGCTTCAGTGGGTTTAAGGCTCTTGCGATCTTCCGAAGGAACTCCAGGCAAACGCGCAAATTGCATTTGCGCAAGTGTAGTTTCTGCTCTGCTCTTCTCTGCTCTGCTCTGCTCTTGCATTGGGTCTGGCATAGGTGACCCATTGGGCTTGGCATCCGGCTTATTTCTTGCATCATCCCAGCGCTTTCTGGCTGCCTTTGTGCCTTCATCACTGCGCTTTTCGAGATCCGCGACCACTTTGGCTCGTTCGATCCACATGAATCTGTTCGCACGCTTGCCAGATTCGAGAACAGGGAAGAAATTCGAGAGGGTACCCCATGCTTCAGCCATAGCTGACTTATCAATGCGGCACAGCCTGGCTAGCATATTTTGATCATCGGGAATATCCCCGTCGATCCACTGGCGACACATAAGCCTGAAGCATGCGCCCAATTCCAGTGTGCTCATGCACTCGACTTGGGCGTCCGCGAGAAATTTGCATGGGTCGATTTTGAACCACTCGGGTTTCTGGAGTGCCATTTGGTTAATCCACCCCATAGCTTTCTCTGGCAAGGAAACCGAACTCAGGAAATGAGCAACTGACAGATTGAGCCGGCAGTTTCGACTCAGGACTAACTGCAATGGGAGTTTGCGGTTCAAGCCGAAACCAGGAATGCCGTGCGCCGTTCACTAACTTCGTCCGATTCGCAATTCGAAAGCCCAGCCGCCTTAATTCAAAGATCCGGGCATTGTATTGCTTTGCGTGATTCGCAATTGTGGGTAAAGGAACCCATTCGCCGCGGGCAGCGATCAGAAGTTGTAGGATTTTGCCGCGTTGCGTTGAGCGCGAGGAACTCATTGCGCGCCTCCCGCGCACTGCAGATCTATCTCGGCCGTCCTTGACCGCTGCGCTTCAAGCTCCCGCAGAACCTCGGGCACCACCTCTTTCACATGCCGCGCGGTGAACTCGCTAGGGCCGATTTTCGTAGAGTCATTAGTAGCGAGCCAGCCGAGCGAGCGACTAAGGTGCTCCAGGCCCTCTAGTATTCGATTCATGCATGCGCTGTCATCGCGGCCCATCGATTCGGCGCGCGCCCGGCGAACTAAAAGCTTCGCTTGGCAGATGTGAACACGGGTGCTCTGGAGTAAGCAGATTTTCTGTGAATTGTAGTTTTCTAGGTTGGTTTGAAATTCGTTCGTAACCGTGCTAAGGTTCTTCTCGTTGAACATTTCATTTCTCCTAAAAGTGGCGAGCATCCCTCGACAGGGCTCGCCACTTTTTCATTTTTGCTTTACTCTCTGCAATTGCTGGGGGTGCTGACCTGGGTTTTGGGCGCCCCTGTAAGGTTGATTCTCATACAACTAAAGCGTGCCTCGACAACTCCTGTGCGACCTCGGCTGCTTTGACTGCAATAGTTCCCAGACTCTTTCCCAAAGAGTTACGAAGTGCCGCTTCTTCTGCGGCGCTCGGTTCAATCTGGCAAGCTTCGATTAGGCTTACTTTCCAACGCGGCACGCCGCTTATCCGCGACAGATCGTATTGGGTGAGTTTGGTCATCTTTCGCAACATTTTCAAATTCAGATCAGTCATCATGGTTCGTAGCCTCATCAGCTTGGATTAGCGGTTTACGGCATCGTTCTAGTGGTTGTGATGTTCAGCTTCTCTCAAACATGTGTTCTAACTTCTTCTTGATTGAAGCCTTGGGAATAAACCCATGCGCTCCCGAATTGGCCTCTATCTCGTTCGGCGTTATCGGGCCTCGCCCACTTCGCCGAAAACTTGCGGGACGCAGAATTAAAATCCACTCATGGCCCTGTTCCGAACTGCAGAGGGTTGCTTCGGTAGTAGCCTTGCATCTCCAGCATTCCGCATCAGCTTGAGGGGGATGGCCAACTCTCTGAGCCAGCAATTCCTTCACATCGACTCGGCTAACGCGGCATCTAAATTGTCCGTCTCTGTAGAACAGCGGTATACGGCGCGGCCAGTTCATTGCGTACCTCTCCCTCCGCGGGGACTGAGTTTATCCAGCAAGTCACTCTGGTCAGCTTTAGGCTCGTGTTGCGTCATCATCAGGCTTGATGATTACAGTTAATCACGAAAAAACGCGGCTTTTGGGGGGGTGAATGGGGGGGTGAAAGGTGGTGAAAGGTAGTAACTCAGCGTTTTGTTCTATGTTTTTTACCGTATCTCTTCCATGCCGTTTTGATTGTGTCCATGCTGACCTCGCACTTGATGGCTGCTAGTTCGTAGGCAAGAGTGTTAATGCGAGGCCGCTCATTAACGAGCTTTACAAATTTCTCCGCCGCTGGATGCTCTGCACAAATCTTGAATACTTCGTACCCTGGATGTTGGTCGCGCAACCTCGGGAAATCTTCATCGGAAACCTGCATGTGATGGCGGAGCGCGTTAAGTTCCTTTATGAGCGTCGCTACTATGCTGGCGCGCCCGCTGCCCACCATCTCCGCCGGCGTAGCGCTCGACACTGGGGTTGCAACGTCCGTAATTTGACGCCGTGGCTCTTGTGAGAGCTTTTGACCAGATGCCAAGGAAACCCTTGCTCTGTCTGCGGCGACCCCTAGCACATATTCGAGTCGGCCCGTAAAGCTGTGCTGTGCACTCCGGATCTCTATCTCAGTCTCTTGCTCAGTCAAATGAGTGGGTTTCCCCCGCTTCGTCCACAAAGGCACGGAGAACGACTGATAGCACCAATATGGTGCACGCCACGGTTTTGTAGAAATTGGCCAGGAAGGATACTCCGGGCCCTCGGATGCCATCCTGAACCATTTCTTGATCGCCGGAATCGAGTTTGTTGGCGGAGGGCGCCAGCCGGAGTCCAAGGGGGAAGTTCCCAATGCATTGTTTAGAGCGACCGAGGAAATCGCTTGCCCCAGCGATTCCCCGAGAAGGTTTTGGATCTGCAACCGAGCCCATTGAGCGGGATCAGCGTCCCCCAGGCTTCCTATCTGGGTGATGGCAATTCTGGAAAGTGTGTCCACCTCACTCAGAACAAGCTGGACCAACTGATCAAGCCATTTATTCAGGCCAGATCGAAATATCTCGTTTTTCCTTGCGAATGATTTGCCAGAGGCAGCCCCAGTTACTCCGGTAAGTTGTGTATTCACTTCCAGCCAAGTCTGATACGCTTCGATAGCTTTCGAGGAGAATAACCGACCCACACTATCGAGCGTTTGTTCTATCGCAGCATCGGACGTACTGACTTTTTCTCTAGTCACTTCGCTCTTCACCGTAGTTTCTTGCCGGTACTATTACACCGTCGAATCTCCACAAGCTATTGTGGTGTGTTCCGCAAATAATCCAGTAATCGCGGTTTTTCCAAGTGAACGCTAGCGGCGGACGGAATCGTCGTTTTCATTGCAGTTAGAACGCCGCGGTCGTCGAGCTGACCCGCTTCAATGTGGCACGTGTATTTATCATTGCGGCCGGCATCAGCCATTCTCGATAGGGCTTACCTTCCTCAACCCACTCGTAGTCGGCGATCTCAGTCTCGGGCAGGCCCAAGGTGATTTCGAATAGAACGTCGCCACACGCTCCCTCATTTGCATCGAGTGGCACGCTAGAAACCCAAACGCCGGAGAACGCTTGATTTGTAAAGTAAGTTCCAGTCGCGTCCCTGAACCCGTCCTTCGCAATTGATTCTGCGTTCTGGCGAGTTGTCCGATGATACAAAATCATGGCGCTAGCCTGTTTCCGCTCCCAATTCGCATTCAGCCCGGCAATTCGATTCTTTCCGAGTGTTTTTTTTCGTACTCGTGGTCATAAGCGAGCACCTTTTCCAGCCAGCGTGCCTGTTTTTCAGCGACGCGGATATTAGCGAACGCTAATGGATGATTTATCAAGAACTCTTCACCGCAACCATCACAGCGAAAGGTTCCCATTTCTTGCAGGCCCGTTGTTTTCTGTTGGATCAAACCCTTCTTTGTTGCTGCTGCCCTCATCTGCCAGACTTCTCCGATTGACTAGCCTTCCGCTCTCTAGCCTTCTTAGTTCGCGCCTTTGCCGCGGCCTTCGAGGCTTTAGTCGCTATGGCCTTACGCTCCTTCGCGGTTAAAGCTTTGGCGCGCGCTTGCCCTCCGCGTCTGCCGATTTCCGCCAGAACTCTTTTAAAAGCGCCCTCATCAGTCATATCTGTAAATACTACATCACCTTGGCCGTAAGGCAATAAAAATTAATCCTTGACACCTTAGCCGCAAGGTGAGAATATCACGTTGAGCAGCATTGAGCCTTTCTGTATTTCGGAGGCTACTTCAAACGTGCTGTTACCCGTGGAGGACCAAAATGGCACGAAAACAAGAACAGGCAGTTAGCAAAGCAATCAAGGCAGCCAACCGTCCAGCGCTGTACCGGAAAATCGCGAAGGCAGCGATCGAGATAGACTCTGTCCGCGGCGAAGAAATGGGGGAGTTCGTCATCGACCTTAGCGGCGACGAGAAGATGCGAGAGCTAGTGAAGCGCTTTATCCCGGCGGGTCTCGGGCAGCAAGGACTAGAAGATGCCATCGATGACCGCCTGCAGTTGGTGGCTGCGGTGATGGCTGCCAACTAGGGAGTCCAGAGCAGCATAAGCAACTACAGAACAGGGGGAAGCCAAGCGCTCTCCCCCTTGTTCATTTGTGAAGCGCACCCACCGAGGCCTCAAAATGGCGATATTTGAATCCGCAATTCATCTTGTTCCACCGCGCGACATCACAGTTGTCCTCAATCCGACAGACATCCTCCGCGAGGCAGTGGCTATCGAGCGTGAATGCCGACAGGCACTTTTAACAAGCCTATTGCCGCAAGACGAACTACTCGCACGCTTGCGGTCCTCGATGGTCGTAGCGAAGGCCCGGAAGGGCGGCAAGTTATGACTACTAATCGCGTTGCACTCTATTCGAGAGTAAGTACGAACAACGGCCAGAACCCAGAGCTTCAACTTCGGGAGTTACGCGAGTACTGCATGGCCCGTGGGCTGACGATCGTCCAGGAATATACCGATGTAGGTTATTCGGGCTCGAAAGAATCCCGGCCAGCCCTGAATCAACTCATGATCGACGCTCGACGGCGCCGTTTTGATTCCATACTCGTCTGGAAGCTGGACCGTTTCGGCCGCTCCCTGCGGCATCTGGTGAATGCTCTGGCGGAACTCGAAGCGCTGGGGCTCAGTTTCATCAGTCTGCGGGACAATCTCGACCTCAGTACGCCATCCGGCCGGCTGATGTTCCATGTCGTGGGCGCCATGGCTCAGTTCGAGCGCGCACTAATCCAGGAGCGAGTAAAGGCCGGGCTTCGAAACGCAAAGGCAAAAGGGAAGCGTCTTGGGCGTCCTCGGGTGATCGTCGATGAAACTACGATT
>Ga0182024_10014198_pt1 | contig 15424 bp, 13 predicted proteins | sample P32metaG_FD_120480 | JGI IMG/M metagenome (GOLD analysis project Ga0182024, IMG submission 120480) | Permafrost microbial communities from Stordalen Mire, Sweden - P3-2 metaG (Illumina Assembly) | ecosystem: Environmental > Terrestrial > Soil > Wetlands > Permafrost | place: Sweden: Stordalen... | reverse complement strand
CGCCAGATCCACAAGACCGTCGCGGCGGTGACCGACGATCTCGACAAATTCCGATTCAACCGCGCCGTCGCCCGGATCCGCGAGCTGACCAACGCACTGGAGGATCTGCCGGCGGAGGTGTCCGGTGCCGGCGCGGTGCTGCGCGAAGGCCTCGAAGCGGCGACCCGCCTCATTGGTCCGATGATGCCGCATCTGGCCGAGGAGATGTGGCAGACCCTCGGGCACGAGGAGCTGATCGCCGATGCGCCGTGGCCGACGCCCGACCTCGAACTGGCGCGCGACGACGCGGTCACGATCGCGGTGCAGATCAACGGCAAGCTGCGCGGCACGATCGACCTGCCGCGCGATGCGGCGCCGAAAATGGTCGAAGAGGCCGCGCTCGCCTTGCCGCAGGTTGTCCGTTTCCTCGATGGCAGGGCGCCGAAAAAGGTGGTGGTCGTGCCCAACCGCATCGTCAGCGTCGTCGCCTAGATGGCCCGCCGGCAAAAAATAAAGCGCCGTGTCTTCCTCCGTCAGGGGCTCGGCATCGCGCTGGGGCTGGGCCTGGCGGTGCTTGGCGGCTGCGGGTGGGAGCCGCTCTATGCCGACCGCGAGACCGGACCGGCAGATGAAGAGCTTCGCGCAATCCGCGTCGCGGCGATCTCCGAGCGGATCGGCCAGAAGCTAGCGCTGGCCTTGCGCCAATCCTTAAACCCGACCGGCGATCCGACGCCGCAGCGCTATCTCTTGCGCACGACGCTCTCAACCTCACGGCAGGATATCGGCGTGCAGACGCAAGGTTTGGGTACCCGCGCCAAGCTCGACGTATTCGCCAACTTCTCCCTGAACGACAGCACGACGGGCGCCCAGCTCCTTATCGGCACCAGCCACGTCGCCGAATCGTTCGATATCGAGGCCAATGAATACTCCAACGTCGTCGCCGAAGACGATGCGCGCACCCGCACCGTCGAGGATATGCGCCGCGATATCGTGAACCGCCTGACCCTCTTCCTGCAGCGCCGGGTGGCCGAGCGGGCTGTCAAACCGTGAAGCTGCCGGCCGGACGGGTCGAGGGCTTCCTGCGCCGACCCGACCCCGAGATCCGCGCGGTCCTCTTCTATGGCCCGGATACGGGCTTGGCGCGCGAGCGGGCCGACAATCTGGCGCGGTCGATCTGCCCCGATCTGCGCGACCCGTTTCGCGTCGCCGATCTCGCCGCGTCCGTCTTGGCCGGCGATCCGGCGCGGCTCGCCGACGAGGCGGCGCAGATCGGCCTTATGGGCGGGCGGCGCGTCGTGCGGGTGCGCGAGGCGGGCGATGCGTTGGCGCCGCTTTTCGTCCGGTTTCTTGCCGATGCCGGCGGCGGCGACACCTTGGTCATCGCCGAAGCCGGCGAGCTCTCTGCCCGGTCCGCGCTGCGGCGCGCCTTCGACGATGCGCCGCGCGCCGCCGCGATCGGCTGTTACCCCGACAGCGCGCGCGACCTCGCCCAGGTGGTCCGCGACGCCTTTGCCGCGCACCGCATCGGGGCGAGCCGCGACGCCTTGGATTTTCTCGTCGAGCATCTCGGCGAGGATCGGCTCCTGACCCGAGCCGAACTTGAAAAGCTGACGCTTTATGCCGGCGATGGCGGGCATATCGAGTTGGACGACGCGCGCGCGGTCATCGCCGACAGCGCCGCCTTGTCGCTCGACGACGCGCTCTTCGCCGCCGCCGAGGGCGACGCCGCTTCGCTCGATCGCGCCCTGGCCCGCGTCTTTCAGGAGGGCGAATCGCCGGTCACAATCATTCGCGCGCTGTTGCGCCATCTCCAGCGGCTGCATCTCTTGGCGGCCCGCATCGCCGACGGTGGCTCGGTCGAGGACGCGATCCGCGCCGCCCGCCCGCCGATTTTCTTCAAGGCGCAGGACAGCTATCGCCGCCAGCTCCAGCGCTGGAGTATGGGCCGGCTCGCCCGCGCCCTAGAGCGCGTCGCCGAGGCGGAGTTCCGCATGAAGCTAACCGGTCTCCCGGCCGAGACGATCTGCCGCGAGGCAATGTTCGCGCTCGCCAGCGAGGCCCGCGCCGGCCGCCGCTGACTGCAGCATCGTCGGCGATGCGTCCTTCGAGACGCGCCCTTTGGGCGCTCCTCAGGATGACGTGAACCTGTGATGACACTACGGAAAACGTCATCCTGAGGAGCCCGCGCAGCGGGCGTCTCGAAGGACGCGTCGCGCTGATCCGCCAACCACAACACGGGAAAGAATCGCCGACCGCTTCGGATCATCCGCGGCGCAGCAGGGCCACCACCCGGTCGAGTTGGTCGAGGCTCGTATAATGCAAGGTCACGCTGCCGCCGCGCCGCTTCGGCGTCAGCGTGACGCGCAGGCCGAGCGCGGTGGCAAGCTCGTATTCGAGCGCGGCGGCGTCGGCACCGCGCTCTCGCCGCGGCCGGGGCGGCTGGGCGGCGCGGCGCCGCACCAGCGCTTCGGTGGCGCGGACATTGAGCCCGCGCCGCACCACCTCAAGGGCGAGCCCCGCGGGGTCGGGCGCTCCCAATAGCGCCCGGGCGTGCCCGGCCGACAGCGCGCCCTCTTCGAGGCTCTTACGCACCGGCGCCGGCAACGACAACAGCCGCACCGTGTTGGCGACATGGCTGCGGCTCTTGCCGACGGCTTCGGCGAGACTCGCCTGGCCGCGGCCGAATTCGCGCATGAGGCGGCTATAGGCCTCGGCTTCGTCGAGCGGCGAGAGGTCTTCGCGCTGCAGGTTCTCGACGAGCGCGATTTCAAGCGCGTCGGAATCGCCGAGCGCGCGGACGACGACCGGCACCTCGTGCAGCCCGACGCGCTGCGCCGCGCGCCAGCGCCGCTCGCCGGCGACCAACTCGAAATCCTCCGCCCCATCGGCGATCGGCCGCACTAGGAGCGGCTGGACGATGCCCTTCTCGCGGATCGATTGCGCCAGGCCCTCCAGCTCAGCCTCGGCGAAATGCCGGCGCGGCTGAAACGGCGAGGGCCGGATCGCCTCGATCGGCACGGTATGCGCACCGCCCGGATCGCCCGCCAGGCGCGCGCCCGTCTCGCCGAACAGCGCGGCCAGGCCGCGCCCGAGGGACGGCCGTTTTCCCCGCGGGCCCGCGCTGTCGCTCATCCCTTGGCGCTCATGCCGCAGCACCCTGCCGCAGCACCTCGGCGGCGAGCCGGATATACGCCTTCGACCCCGGGCAGCGGCGGTCGTAGATCAAGACCGGCATGCCGTGCGACGGCGCCTCGGAGATGCGGACGTTGCGCGGGATCACCGTGTCATAGACCTTGTCGCCGAAATGGCCGCGCACATCGGCGGCGACGAGGTCGCACAGATTGTTGCGGCGGTCATACATCGTCAGGAGCACGCCCTCGAGCGCGAGCCTGGGGTTGAGCGCGCGCTGCACCCGCTCGATCGTGCGCATCAGCTGGGCCAGGCCCTCGAGGGCATAGAATTCGCATTGCAGCGGCACCAGCACGCGGTCGGCGGCGACGAGCGCGTTGATCGTCAGCAGGTTCAAGGATGGCGGGCAATCGATCAGCACCTCGTCATATTCGGCGAGGCGGTCGCGGATGGCGCGCGACAGCAGAAACTCGCGGCGCTGGATCTGGCTCAGCTCGAGCTCGGCGCCGGCGAGGTCGGGCGAGGCAGGAACCAGATCGAGGCGGGGCACCGCGGTGGCGACCGAAGCCGCCGCCAGCTCGCATTCGCCGAGCAGCACATCGTAGCTGCTGACGCCGCGGGCCTCGCGCGCGACGCCAAGCCCGGTGCTGGCATTGCCTTGCGGATCGAGATCGATAACGAGGATATGGTGCCCGGCGGCGGCAAGCGCGGTGGCGAGATTGACCGCGGTCGTCGTCTTGCCGACCCCGCCCTTCTGGTTGGCGACGGCGATGATGCGCGCGCGCCGGGCACCGTGCCGCGCGGTCGAGTTAACGCCTGCCGCCTGGCTCACGACGACCCACCCGCTTCAAACACACAACGACCCCCCGCGGGTCGCTGCGACTGTCATGGCATATTGCGTCCATTGTCCAGGCTTGGCTGGCCGCGGTCAATTCCTGCGCCGCCTGCTCGCCCTTCAAGAAGAGACACACCGTATCGGGTCCGATAAACGGCTGCGCCAACACAATAAGCCGGTCGAGCGGCGCGCAGCCGCGCGCGGTCACGACATCGACGATATGGGGCGGCACCGCCTCGATCCGCGCATTTCGGATAAGAGCAGGCGCCGAAGTAATGCGCGACGCCTCGCGAAGGAAGGCGCATTTGCGCGCGTCGGCCTCGATCAGCTCGACCCCCGGCACACCCGAGATCGCCAGCACCAGGCCGGGAAAGCCGGCGCCGCTGCCGAGGTCTATGAGGCTTTGCGTGCCGCGCGGGACATGGGCGAGGAGCTGGGCCGAATCGAGGAAGTGGCGGCGCCAGAGATCGTCGAGCGTGTTGGTGCCGACCAGATTGATGCGCGCCGACCAGCGGGCGAGTAGCTCGGCATAGGCTTCGAGCCGCGCCAATGTTTCACGTGAAACACCGCTCAGCGCGGCAAAGCCTTGCGGGTCGAGCGACCCCATCGATCGGAGAGACGGGCGACGACGCCGTTACTCGGCCTGCGTCTCGGGCGCGGTCCCGTTGCCGTGCTGCGGCTTGCCGTGCCGGGCGCGATAGCTATCGCCCTGCATCTCGAGGATGTGGACGTGGTGGGCCAGCCGGTCGCGCACCGCGCTGGTCAACTGCTCGGAGCCGAAGATCTTGTTCCACTCCGCGAGCGGAAGATTGCTGGTGATGATCGTGGAACCGCGCTCGTAGCGCTGGCTGATGACATCGAACAAGAGCTCGGCGCCGGCGGTCGAGAGCGGCACGAAGGCAAGCTCGTCGATGATCAAGAGCTTGTAGCCGGCCAGCCGCCGCTGCAGACGAAGCAGGCGCTGCTCGTCGCGGGCCTCGAGCAGTTCGTGGATCAGCGAGGCGGCGGTCGTGAAGCCGACCGACAGACCCTTCTGACACGCCGCCATCCCGAGGCCGATCGCAATGTGGGTCTTGCCGATGCCAAGCTTTCCGATGGCGATGACGTTTTCCTGGCGCGCGATGTAATCGCACCGCGCAAGCTCGAACAAGCGAGTTTTGTCGAGCGAGGGGACCGCCACGAAGTCGAAGGTGTCCAGGCTCTTCGCCGCGGGGAATCGCGCCTGCTTGATGCGCCGCTCGATCAGTTGCCGCTCGCGCTCGATCAGTTCCGCTTCGGCCAGCCGCAGCAGATAACCCGAAGGGTCGAGGCCTTCGGCGGCGTATTGATGGGACAACCGCTGGTACTGGGCGAGGAAGGTCGGCAGCTTCAGCGATTTGAGGTGCCGGGCGAGCAGCCCGTCTCCCTCGCGCACCACCGGAGCCGACGCTTCGTGCGGCACCGAGACCATCTCTGCGACCGATGCGCCCTTGCGCACCAGCAGCGCGCCTGAGAGTTTTGCGTAAGCCATTGTTGCCTATGCCGCTACACGCAAGCCGATTTGAGCATATACGCACTGCCACAATTCGGCAATTTCCTGGGCCGAGCGGCCGGAGGCTGCCGTTTCTATGACGGTGCGGCCGTCGATCATCGAGGCGGCGTATTCGGTGCGCTGGTAGAGAATGACCGGCGCCACCCGGCCATGCTCGGAGAGGGCGGCGACGGCTTGCGCGGTGATGCTGGCGCGGGGCGAGGCGCCGTTGACGACGAACATGAACGGCTTTCCCGCCTTTCGCGCCATTTCGACCGTACCGCTGGCCGCGCGCAGATCGTGCGGGCTCGGCCGCGCCGGAATGATGATCAAGTCGGCCATCGCGATGACCTGTTCGATCGATCCGGTCAGCGCCGGCGGCGTGTCGACGATCGCGATCGCGGTTCCGTAACTGCGCAGCTCCGCAAGGTTGGCGGCGAGCGCTTCGGGCTTCACCGTCGCGAGTTGCGGGGTATCGTCCTTGCGCGCCTGCCACCATTCGGCGAGCGATCCTTGCGGATCGGTGTCGATGAGGACAACGGGCCCGACGTCGGCCGCAGCCGCCGCGACGGCGAGATGCGCAGCGATCGTCGTCTTGCCGGACCCCCCCTTCTGGCTCGAGACGGCGATGACGTACATCCCCGGAAGTCCGCCGCCTCGCTCCTCCGGTGTCTTGCGGTCGAAATTCACCGCTCGATTGGTTTCGCTCAACGGCGACGGCGGGGGCTTCCGGGCCCTTTTGCGTACGGTCTGCGGCAGCTTCTCGGTCTCTTGCAGCGCCTCCGTCGCCGGTTTCTCAGCTCTCTTGCGATCGATCCGCGGCGGCGCATCGGCTGCTTGCGCCGCCTCCGCCGCAGGCTGCTCGACCTTACCACCATCGGTCTGCGCCGGCGAATCGGTCTCTTGCTTCGCCTCCGCCGCAGGCTCGTTCGCTACGCTGCTGGCGGCACTCGGCGGCGGGTCCGCCACCGCCGGTTCGCTGGCGACGCGGCGCGCGGCGCTCGGCCGCGGCGGCGCCATGTCCGTTACATTGCCCTCGGTGTCGAACACGACCATCCTGCCGTCGGGGCCGGTCGCAAAGGAATAGCCCTTCGCCAGCAATTCCGCAGCGGAAGGCCCGCTGCCGCGATTGGTTATCGTGAGATCCTCGCGGCGGAGCGTGACGCCGGCATCCGCTCCACTCTCCGTGCGCGGCGGCGGTTCGGGCGCATGCAACGCCGCCGCTGCGGGCTCGCTGGCCGTGCCGCCGGGCAGCGGCTCGACCGTGTTACGCGCCTCCGCCACGGGCGCGGCGCGCAGCGGTACCGCAGGCTCGCTGTTGGGTCCAAGCCGGCCCAACAGGCGTTCGAGCCTCTCGTCGGTTAAGGGCTTCTGGCCTTCACTCTCGAGCGACTGCACGGCCGCGGGAGGGGGCCCTTTCCGTTTGAGCCAATCGAGCATGCGTATGGTACCGAAGTTAAGCGCTCAGGTAGGCGAGCCCCCTTTAACTATGGTTATACGGATGAATTATCAGTAAACAACCACTTTTTTGGGGCCTGAACTCGCGAATTTTTGGCACCATCCGGCAGCCGGCGCACCAGTTGCGGTGAAGCCTGCGCGAAAACCGAACAGGCGGAGACTTGCCGAGGAAGCGTTCAAGAAGGCAGCGATCCCTGACCCGGCGAAGTCGCTGTTAATGCTTTGACATATAGACGGATCGACTTTTTATCCCGCGTCCTGGAACTGGCTCGGTACCACCGCCGCCGGCCGCCTGACGTGTCGCAAGAGCGCGACGAGCGCCGCCGGGGTGACCCCCGAGATCCGCGCCGCGGCGCCGAGGGTCGCCGGGCGTGCCGCCGCGAGCTTGCCGCGAATCTCGGCCGAAAGGCTGCCGACCGCGGCATAATCGAGCGATTCGGGCAGGAAGAGCGCCTCGTCGCGGCGGAACGCCGCGATGTCGCGCGCGTGGCGGTCGAGATACCCGGCATAGCGCGCGTCGATTTCGAGCTGTTCGGCGATGTCGGGCGCGAGCGCGCCGAGCGCGGGCCAGATTGCGGCGAGCCGCGTCACATCGATCCCGGGATGGGCGAGGAGCTCGGCGGCCGATCGCGCGATTCCGTCGGCATTGACCGCGATGCCGTGCCGGCCGAGCGCACTCGGAGTGAGACGCAGCTCGGCGGCCAGAAGGCGGCCGGCATCGAGCGCGGCGCTCTTCGCGGCGAAGGCCCGGGCGCGCGCAGCCCCGACCGCACCGACGCGGAGGCCGATCGGGGTCAGCCGCTGGTCGGCGTTGTCGGCGCGCAGGGTCAGCCGGTATTCGGCGCGCGAGGTGAACATCCGGTAGGGCTCGGCCGTGCCGCGCGTCACCAGATCGTCGATGAGGACGCCGATATAGGCGGTGGCGCGGTCGAGCACGATGGGCTCCCCGCCGGAGGCCGCCAGCGCCGCGTTGAGCCCGGCCATCAGCCCTTGCGCCGCGGCCTCCTCATAGCCGGTCGTGCCGTTGATCTGGCCGGCGAGGTAGAGGCCGGGCACCCGCCGGGTTTCGAGCGATGGATAGAGCTCGCGGGGGTCGACGTAATCGTATTCGATCGCATACCCCGGACGCCGCACGACGGCGCGCTCCAACCCGGGGATCGTCGCGATGAACGCGGCCTGTACCTCGCGCGGCAGCGAGGTCGAGACCCCGTTCGGGTAGATCGTGTCGTCGTCGAGCCCTTCCGGCTCGAGAAAGATCTGGTGATGGCCGCGCTCGGCGAAGCGCACGACCTTGTCCTCGACCGAGGGGCAATAGCGCGGCCCCACCCCGGTGATGTCGCCGGCGTAGAGCGGCGAGCGGTCGAGATTGGCGCGGATGACCGCATGCGTCCGCGGCGTCGTTTCGGTGATGTGGCAGACCACCTGTGGTGTGGTGATCCGCTGCGTCATAAACGAGAACGGCACTGGAGGATCATCGCCCTGCTGGATGTCGAGCCCCGCCCAATCGATCGTCGTGCCGTCGAGCCGGGGCGGCGTCCCGGTCTTGAGGCGCCCAAGGGCAAACCCGCGGCGCCGCAATGTCCCCGACAACCCGAGCGCCGGCGCCTCGCCGACCCGCCCGGCCGGGATCTTCTCCTGCCCGATATGGATGAGGCCGCCGAGAAAGGTGCCGGTGGTCAGGACGATGCGGCCCGCCACGATCCGCCTTCCGTCGCCGAGGACAAGGCCAGAGACCCGCCCGGCGGGATCGAGCAGCAGATCCTCGGCCGCGCCTTCGAGGATATGGAGGCCCGGGGTCTCGGCGAGGAGCGCACTCATCGCCGCGCGATAGAGCTTCCTGTCGGCCTGCGCCCGGGGCCCGCGCACCGCCGGCCCCTTGCTGCGGTTCAGCATGCGGAACTGGATGCCGGCCTTATCGATCGCGCGGCCCATGACGCCGTCGAGCGCGTCGATCTCGCGCACCAGATGGCCCTTGGCGAGCCCCCCGATCGCCGGGTTGCACGACATCTCGCCGATCGTCGCCCGGCGGTGCGTCAGGAGCGCCGTTTTTGCCCCCACTCGCGCTGCGGCGGCAGCCGCCTCGCACCCGGCATGCCCGCCGCCGATCACGACGACATCGAAGCTCGCGATTACGTCATTCATGGCGGCGGAATGTAAGGAGGGGGCCGCGGGCTGTCGAGGTTTCACGTGAAACAGTCGCCATTTTGCGCTAACTTCGCCGGCATGACCAAGCGCGACAATCGTGCCATTGCCGAGCCCGAAGGTTCCGAGCGACCGAAGCGGAAACCACGTGAAGGCTGGGCTGAGGCCTTTCAGGAGCTCGCTCAAGCCGGTGATGATGGGTTGGTTTGGCCCGAGTTCGCGAACGCGGATGACGACGATCTACGCTGGTAGGATGGGTTGACCATCGGGAAACCCATCGTTGTTCGTTATCGTGCGTCGAGTTGATGGGTTTCGCGTCGCTCAACCCATCCTACGCGCTACGCGCTCCAGCCCCTCCTCGCCAGAAATACGAACCGCTTATTTCGCCGCCTTTTCCCTGGAACGATGAAGCGGTGACGTCTTGCGATATTTACAGGTCAGCAACGTGCGACGGGAACCATGCCGTCGCCGATTATGGCGAAAATGGCCCGTCAACCGCTAGGTGAGACACGTACATAATTCCGGTCACTTCCCCAAACAGAAGTCGCGGAAGATCACGTCGAGGAGATCTTCGACGTCGACATGGCCGGTGATGCGGCCGAGGCTGCGCCAGGCGAGGCGCAGATCCTCTGCGCGTAATTCGGGGAGATCGGCACCGAGCGAGCGCTGGAGCGCGTCGGCCGCCGCTTCCAGTGCCTCACGGTGGCGCGCCCGCGTCAGGAGCGGCGCGGCGATGTCGTAGGGTTCGGCGATCCGGGCGGCGAGCGTCGCGATCAGTTCCGGGATGCCGTCTCCGGTTAGCGCCGAGACGCGAACTACACCGCTTTTCTCGACCGTCATGTCCGTGCGGGCCCTTGGAGATACCTGGGTCAAGCCCGGGGATGACGGCTTTGGTGCCAGATCGATCTTGTTGGCGACGAGGAGGGTGTCCGGCCCGGGCCATTGGGCGGCGCCTCGGGCATCCTCGGGGCATCGGGCATCGAACACGAAAAGCCGCAGCTCGGCCGATTGGGCGCGGGCGACGGCGCGGCGGCGCCCCTCTTCTTCGACCGCATCGCCGCCGTCGCGCAGCCCAGCGGTGTCGGCGAAGACGACCGGATAGCCAGCGAGGTCGATCGCTACCTCGATCACGTCGCGCGTCGTTCCGGCGATTGGCGAGGTGATCGCCGCCTCGCGCCGGGCGAGCAGGTTCAGAAGGCTCGATTTGCCGGCGTTGGGCGGCCCGACGATCGCCACCTCGATCCCGTCGCGCAGCCGCTCGCCGCGGTGGCCGTCGGCGAGGTGGCGCGCGATCTCGGCGGCGAGCGCGGCAGTCTCGGCGGCAATGCGCGCCTCGATCTCGGGCGGCAGGTCCTCGTCGGGGAAATCGATTGCCGCTTCGAGATGCGCGAGGGCGCGCAACAACCGCTCGCTCCAGCCGCGATAGAGCGTGCCGAGATGGCCGTCGAGCTGGCGCAATGCCTGGCGCCGCTGCGCCTCGGTTTCAGCGGCGGCGAGGTCGGCCACCGCCTCGGCCTGCACCAGATCGAGTTTGTCGTTGAGAAAGGCCCGGCGGGTGAATTCGCCGGGCTCGGCGAGCCGCAGCCCCTGGCGGCCGAGCACCGCCATCACCGCGGCGAGGACGGCGCGGCTGCCGTGCAGGTGCAATTCGGCAACGTCCTCGCCGGTGACGCTGTGCGGCTCCGGAAACCACAGCGCCAGGGCGTCGTCGATCTCCTCGCCGCTATCGGGATCGCGCAGCCGGACATGGCGCGCGACCCGGGGCGGCGGCAGTTTGCCGGCAAGGGCCTGCAGGGCCGGCCCCGAAGCCGGACCCGACAGCCGGACGATCGCGATCGCGGCGCGCCCGGCGGCGGTCGCCGGGGCGTAGATCGTGTCGGAGGTTGGCTCGGCGGTTCTCAGTGCTTGGGCGGCAGCTGCTCGGGCTGCAGCATCAGCCGCTCGACGCGGCCGCCGCTCTTCAGGTGGGTCTCGAGGATCTCGTCGATGTCCGTCTGCGACTCGAAGCGGTACCACACACCTTCCGGATAGATCACCAGATTGGGGCCGAACTCGCAGCGGTCGAGGCACCCGGCGGCATTGAAGCGCACGTTTTGGATGCCGAGCTGGCGCGCCTTCTCGCGCGCATAGCCGCGCAATTTGTCGAAGCCGCCGGCGGCCTCCGCGCGCGCCATGCAGCAGCCGCGCGGATGGCCCTCCGGGCGCACGTTGTTGCACATGAAGATGTGGCGCTCGTAGAACAGCTTGGGATCGGTGGGCGCATCGGCCATTGGGGTTCTCCGCTGTTGCCGGGCGGAGCGGGTGACGCAATCCGCCGTTCTGTGTCTAAGATGGCGCGCGGACCCTACCCTGCCGCGCCGCCCGCGGCAACAGATCCGGGCGCAACCCGCCCGATAGGATTGAGCATGGACCAAAACCGCCTCGGCGAGGAGACCAGCCCCTACCTGCTGCAGCACAAGGACAACCCGGTGCGTTGGCGGGCCTGGAACGCCGAGACGCTCGCCGCCGCCAAGGCGGCCGACAAGCCGATCCTCCTCTCGATCGGTTATGCCGCCTGCCATTGGTGCCACGTGATGGCCCATGAGAGCTTCGAGAACCCGGCGATCGCGGCGCAGATGAACGACAATTTCGTCGCCATCAAGGTCGACCGCGAGGAGCGCCCCGACCTCGATGCGATCTACCAGAATGCGCTCGCGCTGATGGGCGAGCATGGCGGCTGGCCGCTGACGATGTTTCTGACCCCGGACGGCGAGCCGTTCTGGGGGGGCACCTATTTCCCGCCCGAGCCGCGCTGGGGCCGGCCGGGCTTCCCCCAGGTGCTGGCGGCGCTTGGCAACGCCTATCGCGGCGACCGCGACACGGTCCTGAAAAACGTCGCGGCGTTGCGCCAAGGGCTGGCGCGGCTCGGGCAGCCTGAGCGCGGCGACGGCGCCTCGCCGGAAGTCACCCCGGCGCTTTTCGACCGTATCGCCGAGCGGCTGTTGCGCGAGGTCGACCCGCTCAATGGCGGCATCGGCACCGCACCCAAATTCCCCCAATGCGGAATATTCGAATTGTTGTGGCGCGCCTGGAAGCGTACCCGCCTCGACCCCTATCGCGAGGCCGTGCTGCGCACGCTGACGACGATCAGCCAGGGCGGCATCTACGACCATCTCGGCGGCGGCTATGCCCGCTACGCCACCGATGCGCACTGGCTCGTGCCGCATTTCGAGAAGATGCTCTACGACAACGCCGAACTGGTCAGCCTCCTGACGCTGGTCTGGGAAGAAACCCGCGACCCCCTCTACGCCCAACGCGTCGCCGAGACGGTCGGCTGGCTCGAGCGCGAGATGGTCAACGAAGAGGGTGCCTTCGCCAGCAGCCTCGACGCCGACAGCGAGCACGAGGAGGGCAAGTTCTACGTCTGGTCCGAGGCCGAGATCGATGCGCTGCTCGGCGACGAGGCGATACTGTTCAAGCGCTTCTACGACGTCGACGCGGGAGGCAATTGGGAAGACAAGACGATACTCAACCGGCTCGCCCACCCCGCCCTCGCCGATGCCGAGACGGAAGCGGCGCTGACTCGCGGCCGCGATTTGCTGCTGGCGGCGCGCGCGCCACGGGTGCGGCCCGGGCTCGACGACAAGATCCTGGCGGATTGGAACGGGCTGATGATCGCCGCGCTCGCCGCCGCCGGGCTCAGCTTCGAGCGCCCCGATTGGGTGAGGCTAGCCGCGCGCGCCTTCGCCTTTATTGGGGACAAGATGACCGCTCCCGATGGCCGGTTGCGCCATAGCTGGTGTGCCGGTGCGGCGCGTCATCCGGCGAGCGTCGACGATTACGCCAATCTCTGCCGCGGCGCCCTGGCGCTCCATGAAGCCACCTCGGAGGCTGCCTATCTGGCGCAGGCGCGCCAATGGGTGGCGGTGCTCGACCGGCATCATTGGGACGCTGCGGAGGGCGGCTATTTCTTTGCCGCCGACGACACCGAGGATCTGATCGCCCGCGTCAAGACCGCCAACGACGCGGCGGTCCCCGCCGGCAACGGCACGATGGTCGGGGTGTTGACCCGGCTCGCGCTCCTGACCGGCGAGGATGCCTATCGCCGGCGCGCCGATGAAATCATCGCCGTCTTCGCCGGCGAGGTGGCACGCAATTTCTTTCCGCTCGCGACCCTCATCAACAATACCGAGCTGGCGATGAAGCCGCTGCAGATCGTCCTTGTCGGCGATCGCGCGGACACCGGCGCCGCAGCCCTGCGGCGAGCCGTCTACCAGGTCTCGCTGCCGAACCGCGTGGTGCTCGCCATCGCGCCCGGTGAGGTGTTGCCGGAGGGTCATCCGGCCCACGGCAAGAGTCTCGTCGGAGGCCGCCCGGCGGCCTATGTCTGCGACGGCCCGGTCTGCTCGTTGCCGCTCACCGAAGCACAGGCGCTTGTCGACAACCTCGCGGCGCTGCGCTAATGTTCGCTTAATGTTCACAGCGAGGCTTCCATGCCCTCACTATCGATGCCGAGCCCGGTCGGGCAACTCACCATCGACGAGATTGAAGACGCAATCGTTGCGATCCGCTGGGCGGATACGCCGGCGGGCAACGGCAGCCCGCTCCTCGCCGAGGCGGCACGGCAGCTCGCGGCCTATTTCGACGGCCGGCTCTGCGATTTCGATCTGCCGCTCGTGCCGGGCGGATCGACGTTCGAGATTAGCGTCTGGTCGGCGATGCAGGCCATCCCCTATGGCGAGACCCGCTGTTACGGCGATCTCGCGCAACGGGTCGGCTCGGCGCCGCGCGCGGTCGGCCGTGCCTGCGGCAGGAACCCGATCCCGATCGTCATCCCCTGCCACCGTGTGCTGGCGAAGGCGGGGCTCGGCGGTTATAGCGGCGCGGGCGGGCTCGCGACCAAACAGCACCTGCTCGCGCTTGAGGGCGCATTGCTGACCGTGTGATCCTCTGTCGGGGCAGGGCGGATAAGCGCAGCGTATTCCGCCACGTGTAATTCTCGCAGCTGGTCGGCGGAGGCGCTACGCTTTTCCGCCCTACGGTTCTTCGCTATCGTCTGGACATCAACCCATGGGAGGCAGAGATGGTGCAGGCGATCCGTTTTGCGAAGACCGGCGGACCCGAGGTGCTGGAATGGCAGGCGGTCGATGTCGGCAAGCCCGGGCCGGGCCAGGTGCGGCTCAAGCACAGTGCGGTCGGGCTCAACTACATCGACACCTACCAGAGGAGCGGGCTTTACCCGATGCCGATGCCGAGCGGGCTCGGGTCCGAGGCTGCGGGGATCATCGAGGAGGTCGGGTCCGGGGTCAGCGGCCTCAAAGCCGGCGACCGCGTCGCCTATGCCGGCGGGCCGCTCGGCGCCTATTCGGAGGCGCGGGTCATGCCGGCCGACCGGCTTGTCCCCATCCCGGCGGGGATCACCGACAGCCAAGCCGCGGCGATGATGCTGAAGGGCATGACGGCGTGCTACCTGATCCGCCGCACCCATGCGGTAAAGAAGGGCGAGACGATCCTCATCCACGCCGCGGCGGGCGGGGTTGGGCTCATCGTCTGCCAATGGGCGAAGCATTTGGGCGCCACGGTCATCGGCACGGTCGGCGACGACGAGAAGGCCGCGCTCGCCAAAAAGCACGGGTGCGACCACCCGATCAACTACCGGCGCGAGGATTTCGTGGCAAGGGTCAACGAGATCACCGGCGGCAAGAAATGCCCGGTCGTCTACGATTCGGTCGGCAAGGATACGTTCTTCAAATCGCTGGATTGCATTGCGCCACTCGGCTTGATGGCGCTGTTCGGGCAATCCTCGGGCGCGGTCGCTCCGGTCGATCTCGGCATTCTTGCCGGCAAGGGCTCGCTGTTCGTGACCCGGCCGACCCTCAACACCTACACGGCGACCCGCGAGGATCTGCTGACCGCGTCCGGTGATTTGTTCGCGGTGGTGGCGAGCGGCGCGGTCAAGATCCAGGTCAACCAGGCCTATCCGCTGCGCAATGCCGCGCAAGCCCACCGCGACCTTGAGAGCCGCAAGACCACGGGATCGACGGTCTTTACGGTGTAACCGACCCGCCATCCCGGACGGAGGCCGGGATCCACCTTTCAGCCGCACGCGGGTTGATGGATGGGTCCCGGCCTTCGCCGGGATGGCGTCGATTTATGTGTTCATCGCGTCGAAGAATTCGGAGTTATTCTTCGATTCCTTAAGCTTGTTGATCAAGAATTCGAGCCCGTCATTGGTGCCCATCGGCATCAGGACGCGGCGCAATACCCACATCTTTGCCAGGACGCCGCGATCGACCAGCAATTCCTCCTTGCGGGTCCCGGATTTGGTGATGTCGAGCGCCGGGAAGGTGCGCTTGTCGGCGACCTTGCGGTCGAGCACGATTTCCGAATTG
>Ga0182024_10014197_pt1 | contig 15424 bp, 16 predicted proteins | sample P32metaG_FD_120480 | JGI IMG/M metagenome (GOLD analysis project Ga0182024, IMG submission 120480) | Permafrost microbial communities from Stordalen Mire, Sweden - P3-2 metaG (Illumina Assembly) | ecosystem: Environmental > Terrestrial > Soil > Wetlands > Permafrost | place: Sweden: Stordalen... | reverse complement strand
GCGTACGTCCAGTACTGCTTTGCCCCAAAACACACGGTTGGAGAACAACTGCTGGAGGTCCGGCGGGACAAGCGCGAGCGGGCCGCATATGCAGCAGCCGTCGGAGACGAGACGTCCGGCGATGAAGAGGAGGAGGAAGGCGATGAAGACGATCAAGACGATGGTCAACGCTATGGCGTCGCGATGGCGGAATCGGGTGCCCCTGCAGGAGAAGAAGGCTGCCGGGACGAATGAAGTTTGTCCCCACTGTGGTGCACAATTTACCCCATCTCGGCTATCGCTTCGAGAAATGATCCTCGCAGCTATTTGCGGAAGCCTGTTGCTCTTGATACTCGTGCCTGCAGGTTGGATGGCCGAACAGTGGATTGAGAATCAAGGGCATCGAATCCTAGACAACATGGTTTGGCACGAACCGCTCGATAGCTGGAAGTTATGAGAATTCGGTGCGGATTCGGTTAGGGCAGACCTCGATGTCTTTCCCCGTTCGAATTCTCGGCCTGGGCTCTGCGCTCGCCGCTCGCGACTCAAGATCGAGGTTCTCTACGATGTTGCTGTAGTCGGTGAACTTCTCCTTGCAGATAGCGCACTCTCCGCTTTGGGCCACAATCTTCTTGCCCAACAGCTTTCGCATTTCTGCGTTCGAGCGGATCGCCGCCGCAGCCGTCGAAAGAAACGACCGGAAGCGAGGCGGGGGTAATCGCCTGCTGGCCGTACCGGACGCGACGATTTTCGAGGATAATTTCCAATTGAGGCTCGGCTCGGGAGACGACGCATATGGAGACGACATCCCCTTCATTCCTTGGGTTGACAGCGGCGTCACCGGCCAGTTCTTTCGCAAAGAAGATGAACAGATGTCAGGGTACGGCACATGAGAGAGCCTTACGCAAGCTCTTGTGGCGTGACGGCTTGCGCTATCGCAAGAACGTAAAGGCACTGTCGGGAAAGCCAGACATTGTTTTCACAAGCCGCAAAGTTGCCGTTTTCTGCGACGGGGATTTTTGGCACGGGAGGCATTGGCAACAACTCTCAAAAAGACTGAGGACTGGCGCAAATCCGTCCTATTGGCTGCGCAAGATTGAAGCCAATCGCCAGCGCGACCGGCGCACAGATGTATCTCTAAAGAAAGCAGGGTGGACCGTGCTGAGATTTTGGGAGACCGATATTCTCCGCGACCCCGAGCGCGTTGCCGTCGAGATTGCGAAGATTGTCCGTGGTGCGCCGGAATAGCCAAATGCTCAGACGCCCTTGGAAGTGACTGCCAACGACGCCGCCAGAGGGTTTAGAAATATCGCCGCATGTGCCTGTTTCCCTTAAGTATACCGTTTAGTATGAAGGTAGCTTGTCGGATGCGTCACGGTGCTGTATCGTGCTGCATCATGTAGGGAGGGGAGTCTGTCATGGCCACCGCCAAGAAAAAGCGGCCGAAATCCAAGATGCCGCGCGCTTCCGCCAGTCTGCCCCCCGCCGTGTACGAAACGCTAGAGCAAATCGCTCGGGAGAAAAAGGTCTCGCTCTCGTGGGTGATTCGTGATGCGGCAGAGAAATACATCGCGGATAGGTGGCCGTTGTTTGGACAGAGCCCTACCGGAGGAGACCAGCAGAAGTGACGGTTGTGAGCATGAACGGGACTGCAAAGCCGATCCTATGTCGCAGGCGCCGCCCCGTAGTAGGGCGCACCGGCACCGCCCTAGTCGCGGACAAGCCTTCCCGCCTTGAAGTGAGCCAAGGAGATTCTCCGCACCTCTCCTCCGACCACGCACGAGGGTGCAATGCGATTTATTGATCTCTTTGCGGGTCTCGGCGGATTTCACGTCGCGCTGAAGCGACTGGGGCACACCTGTGTGTTCGCAAGCGAGCTCGACACGAATCTTCAGAATCTCTACGAGAAAAACTACGGGATGCGCCCGCACGGGGATATTCGTGCGGTCTCGGTTGAGAGCATTCCAAGGCATGACATCCTCTGCGCCGGGTCTCCGTGCCAGCCGTTTTCCAAGGCTGGCGACCAGCAGGGCTTTGAATGCCCCAAATGGGGCGATCTTTTCGAGCATGTGCTGCGGGTGCTGAGGCACCACAAGCCGAGATACGTCATCCTTGAGAATGTCCCGAACCTTGAGCGCCACAGCAAGGGCGAGACGTGGGCCGAACTGAAAAAGGGTCTTGAGGATGCGGGCTACGTTATCAGCACCAGCCACTTGTCCCCACACCAGTACGGCATCCCACAGATTCGCGAGAGAGTATTCATCGTTGGGTGCCGCTCTGGATTGAAGGAGTTTTCTTGGCCTGAGCGGAAGGATGAAGCCTCGCTCTCAATCAGCGCCGTCCTCGATCAGAATCCGGAAGAAGCGAAGGTAATCTCACCCCAGGCAAAGAAGTGCCTGCAGGTGTGGCAGGCCTTTATCAAAGCATTCCCCAAGAACGAGGAGTTGCCCTCGTTTCCTATCTGGTCGATGGAGTTTGGCGCGACGTATCCTTTTGAGGAGGAGACTCCATACGCGACCGGCACTCGTAAATTAGGCAAATGCCGGGGCAGTCACGGCATCCCTCTCAAGTCCTTCGCGCCTGATGCCCGTATGGATTGGCTGCCTTCCTACGCTCGAACCGAAGAAGACAAATTCCCGCACTGGAAGGTGCTCTTCATCCAGCAGAATCGCGAGTTTTATCAGCGGCACAAGAAGTGGATAAAGACCTGGATGCCCCGGATACTCGAATTTCCGCCCAGCCTTCAGAAGCTGGAGTGGAACTGCAATGGAGAGAAGCGCAACGTCTGGGATTACGTGATTCAGTTCCGAGCCTCAGGTGTCCGCATTAAGCGGCCAACAACCGCCCCATCCCTCATCGCAATGACGACAACTCAGGTTCCGATCATCGGATGGGAGCAGCGCTATATGACTCCCCGCGAGTGTGCCCGGCTTCAGAGCCTCCATGAACTCAAACACCTGCCGGAGGTCCCCACAAGGGCGTTCAAGGCGCTGGGCAATGCTGTAAATGCCGATGTGGTGCAGCTTATCGCGGCACGCCTCCTCACTCCCCATCAGAACCACCCCGTAGAGCTTGCGTCTGATGATTTTGCATTGATTAGGGACACAGGGCGGGTGAGCTATGCCGCAATCCTCTAGCGCCCGTGCTACTCCCTCGCAGAATCGCGTCAGCATCCGTCCCGGCGTCGGTATATTGTCGGTTTTGCGTCACCTGAACTATAAGCCGTGGTTTGCAATGGCGGAGTTCGTCGATAACTCGGTCCAGAGTTATCTGCAAAACCGGGACCGGCTTGAAGCGCTGCACGGAGAGGACTTTCGTCTGAAGGTCGAAATTGAGATTGAACGCTCAGACGAGACCCGCATCACCATCCGGGACAATGCCGCAGGCATAGCGAGCAGTGACTATGCCCGCGCGTTCCGTCCGGCGGAGTTGCCAAACAATCGAACCGGGCTGTCAGAGTTCGGAATGGGAATGAAGAGTGCAGCTTGCTGGTTCGCTCCGCGCTGGACCGCGCGCACGACGGCGCTGGGCGAAGACGTGCAACGGACGATTTCCCTCGACATCGACACCATCGTGCGCGACGACATCGATGAGCTTGATGTTGCCGAAATCACCGTGCACCGCGATGACCATTTCACGGAACTCACGCTCATTGAGCCTTACGATAAGCTCCAAGCGAAGACCGGCGGCAAGATCAAGGACCATTTGGCGAGTATCTATCGCATCTTCCTGCGCGATCAGACGATGGAGCTATGGTTTGGCCGGGAAAAGCTCTCGTACGAGATTCCGAAGATTCTTGTAGCGCCGTACTATAAGACGCCGGCAGCGGCTCCGGAGCGATGGTATAAGGAATTCGATTTTGATTTTGGCGATGACCTGAAGGCATCGGGCTTTGCGGCCCTCCGTGAGGTGGCAAGCACGTCAACAGCCGGCTTCGCATTGTTCCGGCGCAATCGGCTCATCGAGGGGAGCCTCGATGAACCCTACCGGCCAGAATTGATATTCGGCACATCCAACTCTTACCGCAAACAACGCCTCATCGGCGAGATACACCTCGACGGCTTTGAAGTCAGCCATACCAAGGACGGCTTCAAGTGGGAAGACCACGAGCAGCCCTTCCTGGAGCTCCTCTACGAGCACCTGGAGAACGAGCAGTCGCACCTGCTCCTACAGGCCGAGGGATTCCGAGCCCGTGTCGTCCAGCGCGAGCTTAAGGCGGAGGCTGAGAAGGCATCGACCCGCGTCGCCGAGACACTGCAAAAGGAAGTGCCGCGCATTCTTGAAGAGCAGAGCGCCACCACGCCAGTCCTTGAGACGCTTCCCGAGACCATAGTCCCTGATCGGTCCGGAAGCTCCCGCGTAATCGAAGTCGAGCATCGAGACACAAAGTGGAAAATAACTATCGAGTTAGCTATGGACCCCGCGATCCAGGATTGGCTCACGATTACTGACCGGCCACGGACGAACGGCAGTGCGCGCGAGATCACAGTCCGCATGTCGCTCGTGCATCCCTTCATGCAGCAATATTGCCGTGCAGAGTCGTCTGAAATTGAGGCACTGGCCAGGGTTGCGGCAGCGTTTGGCCTGGCCGAAATCACCGCAAGGGACTCAGGCGTTCCCCAGTACGGGACCATTCGGCGAAACGTTAACCAGTTGCTGAGGGAGGCGCTGTGCAAGCCATAGGGAAGGAACACTGCATTGAGTAGCGGCGAAACGATTACGCCACAGGAAAGCCTGCCACCCGGCAACCTATGGGTGCCTTTGCGCGGCCATGAGTTGCGTGAACTCGTTGATCATCTTGAACTCGGCGAGGAGAGCAGCGAGCGTCTTGTCACCGAAGCGACCAATATCCTGAGCAAGTGCATTCCTCCCCAGACTGCGGGTGAATCAACCACCGGCCTCGTCCTGGGCTATGTGCAAAGCGGAAAGACCCTATCGTTTACAGCTGTCGCCGCTCTCGCGCGGGATAACAGCTATCCGATGGTCATTGTGATTACCGGCGTGAGCAATCCGCTGCTTGACCAGTCCACGCAGCGGCTTGAGCAGGACCTGCGCCTCCAGAACAACCGTAAGTGGCGATTGTTTCGAAATCCTAAGCAAGAAGATCGCCAGAGCATTTCCGATGTGCTTGCAGACTGGCGCAATGATCGTCTTCCAGATCGCCGCCGAAAGACAGTCCTCATCACCGTGCTCAAGAACACGAGTACGCTGCGCAAGCTCAATCGTGTTCTCCAACAGTTGGATCTGGCGTCTATTCCGGTTCTGGTGATTGACGATGAGGCCGATCAGGCCGGACTCAACACAGCAGTGAACAGAGGGGCCGAGAGCACGACGTATCAGCGCCTCGTGACATTGCGCCAGAACCTGCCGCATCACGCCTACCTGCAATACACAGCTACGCCGCAGGCTCCCTTGCTTATCAACATTATCGACGTGCTTTCACCGCGTTTTGTCGAATTGCTTACGCCCGGTGATGATTATGTCGGGGGTGAGAGGTTCTTTGAGCAGTCGCCGAGTCTAGTGCGCATCATTCCCCCGGCCGAGGTTCCGAAGCGAAACACCCCGCTCCAGGACGTGCCGGCGTCACTTCTTGTTGCGCTGCGGCTTTTCTTCTTGGGTGTTGCGGCCGGCTTTGTGCTTGAAGAGGATCAGAAGCGCGGGAGGAGCAACCGCTCGATGCTGGTGCACCCATCGCGCGAGACCACAGGGCACAGCCAGTTCTATCACTGGATTCGTCAAATCCGGCAGCAGTGGATCGATCTCCTGCAGCTTTCGGCGGGCGATACCGAACGTGCCAGTTTTGTTGCGACATTTCGGCCGGTCTATGACGATCTGGCCGCAACGGTTCCCGATATTCCGACGTTTGAGAACCTCCTGGAAGAGTTGGAATATGCTATCCGCCAGACCGAAGTGCTGGAAGTCAATGCACGGCCACAGACGCCTCAGATCGATTGGAAGAATGCCTATCCCTGGATTCTTGTGGGCGGGCAGGCGATGGACAGAGGCTTTACCGTCGAGGGTCTCACGGTTACCTACATGCCCCGCGACATGGGGGTCGGAAACGCTGACACGATAGAGCAGCGGGCGCGTTTCTTCGGGTACAAGCGCAGATATCTTGGATATTGCCGCGTCTTCCTGGAGAACGGCGTAAGGGATGCGTTTCGATTCTACGTCGAGCATGAGCGCGACATTCGTCGTCGCTTGCAGGAGCATCGCAACATCGGTCGCCCCTTAAACGAGTGGCGTCGGGCCTTCTTCCTGGATACAGGGCTGAGTCCAACGCGTCGCCAGGTCTTGAGTCTCGACTACCGGCAGGACACCATCGCCAACGACTGGTTCTGGCCCAAGGTGCCACATGGAACCCCCGATTTGCTTGATTCCAACCGCAAAACTGTCGCCGACTTTGTCATGCAGCTTATATGGTCAGAGGCTCCAGGCGACACCCGCAGAACAGATGACCAGGTACACCTCGTTGCGGAGGACGTTCCCCTTCGTCGCGTCTATGAGGAGTTACTCATCCCGCTCAGGCTGACAGTTGAGCGCGACTCGCAGCTTTTCACAGGGCTGCTGCTGCAAATCAAGGCTTACCTCGATGAGCACGATGACAGCCCATGCACCATCTACCAGATGAATAAGGGAAAAATCCGCGTCCGCAGTGTTAACGATGAGGATGAGATTCCCACGTTGTTTCAGGGTGCCAACTTCGCAGACAGCGCACACAAGGACATGGTGTATCCCGGAGACGATAAGGAGCGGGCGGCCCAAGGCGTGACCGTTCAGCTTCACACCCTCCAGGTGCGGCAAAAGGGGCAGGGACCGGTCATCGCCGACAATGTCGCGACGGTTGCTGTCTGGATTCCGCAGGCAATGGCGGAGGATTGGCTCGTGCAGGAGCGGAGTTGAGACGTGAGCACACTTCTGGAAGAGCTATTCGATTCCCTCGTCCTGCCATTGGAGCAACCCACTGGCCGCAGTCTCTCGGCTGTGCCCATTCCCAGCTATGAAAACTACAGGCTTGCAAAGGATCCAAGCGGCTCTCCTTGCTTGCTATTGCGCCAAGCTTATGCCTCGACACCCACGTCTCCAATCCGGCTCCAGAACCTCATTGTCTCGTATGGTGTTCCCTGCATCATTACCCGACCGGACAGCCAGCAAGAAGAGGGCACGTTCACAATTGTCAAATGCTCAAATGTCGATCCCTCGCTTTTCCCGCACTTCCTCAAAATCCTCTCGCCCATCATCATCACACTGGGGCCAACTCCCAGCGCGGCTGCGGTCCGCAAAGCAATCTCCGGACTGGTCGATTTGTTTCAGGCGCTTACTATCCCCGCCAGGAAGTCTGTTCAGGGCTTATGGGCAGAATTGTTTGTTATCCGCCACTCCAGCAACCCATCAGAGGTTGCACGCGCGTGGCACGGTGCGCCAGGGGAGCATGTCGATTTTGTGAGCGGACGACACCGCATCGAAGTCAAGAGTAGCAGCACCCGCACGCGCATCCACCATTTCTCGCTGGTTCAATTAACTCCTCCTGTGCAGGCTCGCCTCGTCGTCGCTTCCGTATTCGTTGAGAACATAGGAGGAGGGCTATCACTGCTTCAGATCACGGAAGAGATACGGACGATACTCTCAGAGGACGCGGCATTGGTGGCGCGCTTTGATGCAGTCTTTTACGCGACTTTGGGAGCGAGTTGGATGGAGGCGATGGAGGAGCGTTTTGATTCTGAGTTAGCGTTTGAATCCCTTCAGTTCTTTGACTCGGTCCAGGTTCCGACCATAGGCGGGTCGATTCCAAAGTCCGTAGGCGATATCCGCTTTACGTCCGACCTCTCCGCCGTGCCGCCCATTGATTCGGCATCCCTGCGGACTGCCGGCGGCCTCTTCGCCGCTGCGGCTCGTGCAGGGTGATATTCTCTAGCGATTCAAGGATGCGTATTTCCCGCCACCATGACGCCAAATCCTGGAGGGGCAGTTCACATCGCTGCACACCGGACATCACCTTTGCGAAAGCGGCTAAACCTGCTATGAATGCCTAAGAAACACATGGGGCCAACTGTTATGTCTACACAACCACGCGCCGGAATAGGTCGTAAGCGCCCGCTGCGGAACCTGGCCATCGCACGCCTGCATCTGGACCCTGCAAATCCTCGGTTGCCGGAGGAGGTTCAAGGGCGCGATGAAGACGAGTTGATGCAGCATTTGTACGAACATTTCGATCTTGACGAGATCGCCGCCCCGATGGCTCAGAACGGCTATTTCGATGAGGAGCCGCTCGTAGCCGTCCCGAACGACCTGCCCAAGGCGCTGCAACCGGTGCCCGGCCAGCCAGTGACCGTCAAATACCTCGAGTTCCTGGAAAACGCGGAATTCACAGTGGTGGAAGGCAATCGCCGCCTGGCAACGGCAAGGATTCTCCGCGATGCCTCCGTCCGCCAGAATCTTCGCGTCCGCGGCTGGCCGGAGATTTCTGCGGAAGTCTTGCACGACCTGGATGAATTGCCGGTCATCATCTACCCGACGCGAGAAGAGGTACTGCCATATCTAGGGGTCCGGCATATCACCGGCAACAAGAAGTGGGATAGCTATGCCAAGGCTCGCTACATTGCGGCAATGCTCGAACACGGGCACACGGTTGATGACATCGAGCGCGAGGTAGGCGATAGGTCCCAGGGTGTGCTCAGAAATGCGGTGTCATATAAAGTCCTACAGCAAGCCAGAACAGAACTGGATTGGGATATATCGAGAGCCAAAGAGGACTTCTCCTATATCCTGCTTGCCATTGGCCAGCGAAACATCAAGGTCTATTTGGGCTGGACAAAGCCGTCCCTGAAGGCCGATGGTGTCAAGGTCTTGCCGCTGGATGAGGTTTCGCTCGACTCTCCCATTCCCGAAACGCACCTGCAAAACCTCCGTGACTTCCTCTCCTGGATATATGGCGAAGGCGGCAAGGTTTTGCCGGTAATCAAGGAGTCACGCGACATCACGAGCTACCTCGCGCATGTTGTGGCCAGCCCGAAGGCTGTCGAATACCTCCGCAGAACCCGCGATCTCCGGGAAGCATATGACCTGACGGATGGCGAGGAAGCCATGGTCCGTAATCTTTTGGGAACCGCGAATACGAAACTCGAAAAAGTCCTGGGCGTCATTCATCGCCACAAGACAGAAGAAGTTGTTTCCGAAGCTGAGAAATGCGCGGGCACAGCGGCGCGGGTGCTCAAGACGGTCCAGGAGTAGAACATGCTGACATTGGACGACGCGGATGACTCAGAACGGGTAGCCGATTGGCTGGAACTCGAACTCAGCTTGGGTGAGCCGTCCTTTTCCAAGTCGAAAGTAAGCTCCATCATCAGGGACGCAAGCGGGATTGAACCGATTGAATCCTTCGCTTCGGATGTGTGGCGGCATCTGCGAGGCAGAGTTGCGCTGTACTCAACTCCGTTTTTTGAAATTCAGGGCGACCTTGTTTTACGCGGCGAAAACGTGGCCGCAAGCAGATTGGAATATCAGGTCTGCCTTTTCTTCTCATTGTACGGCGCCTCATATCTCACGGGCAGCAACCCGAAGCTTTTCGAGCGAATGTCGGCAGAAGCGATTGGTCGCCACTTCGGGGGTCCGGTTTTTGTGTTTGGTTGGCCTGTATTGCCCGACGTGCAGACCGCAATAGCGGAAAGAGTCAAGCAGGTTTCCGAATTGCTGCGGGAGCGGTTTGTCGAAGCGCCCGGATCTCGCTACAAAGACCGGGGTGTGGACTTCATTTCCTGGAAGCCGTTTGCCGAGCCCGACCATGCTAATCGTCGATCCTGCCAGTTAGTCGTTCTGTCGCAATGTGCCGCTGGCCACGACTGGCGCAAGAAGACGCGGGAACTGCCGATTGCTTCCTGGAGGCAATATATCCATTGGGCGACCGATCCGATGCGCGCATTCGCGGTTCCATGCGTGATCCGTGAGGATTTGTGGCATGACGTTGCCCGGGAGGTGGAAGGATTGGTCTTCGACCGAATCCGCATCGTCAATCAGTTCCCACAAGGTGTGGAGGATACGGATTTGAGAGAGGCGCTGGAGGCATGGCACGCGGAGCAAGTTGAGGAACACCGCGCATGAAGGTCGTTCACCGTGATGACCTACCGGCAGTTAAGGGCGACTATTGCGCCCGGCGCGAATCAATTTCTGGTATGCGCCTTCGGCTGCAAGACTGGGATGGTGCTTGCTAGTTTTGGCAGAATTAGAGGGATTGTCGCAGGATAAATGACTGACGAATCGAAAGTCGGGACGGATTGGCAGGATGGCGAACTCGATTTGATCGTCGCTGACTATTTCGGCATGCTCGTATCCGATCTTTCCGGACAGCCATATGTAAAATCCAGGCACAACGCCGCCATCATGGCCCAGATTGGCCGAACGCAAGGCTCGGTCGAGTTCAAGCACCAGAATATTTCGGCTGTCCTGGATGAGTTGGGCATGCCCTGGATTCCAGGCTACAAGCCCAGGAGCAACTATCAGAACGCCATTTTGGATGCGATTGATCGTTTCCTCAGCAAGCAGCCAGACATTCTTGAGTCCGCCGTGAATCTGCCACCGGCGCCGCTTTTGACATCCGACGTTTTTGTCGCGGCGCCTGCTCTGAAGATTGCCGACGATGCGATTCCTGAACGTTTGCAGCGGCTAGTTCAGAAATTTGATCCAGTAGAGCGAGACCATCGCAACCGGCTACTTGGTAAAGCAGGAGAGGCGTTTATTGTTGAACTTGAGCGACGCCAACTAACCGAGGGCGATAGGCCGGACTTGGCTCGAAAGGTCCGATGGATTGCAGCAGAAGAAGGAGATGGGGCGGGGTATGACGTGCTGTCGTTCGACCCGACCGGCCGAGAGCGGCTGTTGGAGGTCAAAACCACGAACGGATCTGCGCGGACTCCATTCTTTGTGACTCGCAACGAACGCGCCGTTGCGATGGAGCGCCCGAGGGACTGGCGCATTTATCGCGTTCATCTGTTCGCCACTAAACCCCAGATCTTTACAATCGCGCCGCCATTGGAACTAGCGGGCAATCTCCAACCGGAGACATGGCGCATGTCCTTCTAAGAATGACGAAGGCGCTCCAATTGAAAAAGCAAGGGATAAGTCAAGGAACAAAGGCCGACTGCGAGCCGGCTATGCGTTTTTTCGCATATGCTTCAGCACTCGGCCAGTCTGGAGAGATATATAGATCCTCATTCTTAGCGAGGCTGGCCTCCGAGACCACGAAGAATGAGTAGAGACTCGGGTCATTCCGCACATCTTCTCGCGCGGCCTCACACAACTCCTCCCAAAGAAAGTCGTCATAATCGCTTCCATCGGGGTCCGGAATGTCTTCCGGCGCATAGTTTTTCCTCAATTCGAGGGCTTCCGCAAGAGATTCCCGGGCTTCGCCGTCAATACGGTTGAATACCTCGCGGGCATAAGACCTATCGTAGGTTTTCAGAACCTCGATACGCCGGTCGCCAGTTTTCTGCTCGAAAAATACTTCTTGCTGCGGCATCTCGGGCGTCCTCGTTCCAATTCTGATTATCGTACTGTGCGGCGTGGGAGTCCACTCCACATCTGAGTGCAGCAGCCCTACGATGGATGCTGCGAAATCTTCTGTAAAAGCGAAAGCCCGGTTTGTCGGGGTCTGACGTTCCCATGATAGCGTTAAATGTGGAGTCAATCTGCTGCATCCTCGGTGCGGGCTACTCGCACGCCGCAGGCGTTCCTCTGACCAGAGAACTCTTCGCGACGCGGAATGTGGCCATCTCTTCAGATGCGGCCAACCGCAGATTCCAGACGGTGTGGCGCGACTACGAAGCATGGTTATCCGAGAATCCCTCCCGGAACCCAGAGGAGTACTTAGCAGATCTACTCAAGCACAATCAGTCCGTGGACTGGGCCTTGAACAAAGGATATGTGCTCGGCCCAAATCCGTTGAGCACAACAAAAGCGACTGAAGCGCAATGCCCAACTCTCTCATTTCCGGATTTGCCTGTACCGACTCGCGCCGTTCCGCCGTTTGAGTGGGCCGTGGAATTGATCGGAGCCGCGCTGGCTACTCCGTTGTCCTCTGACACAACTACAATAAACTACCGCTATGGATCACGCGTTACATTTCCTTTCCACTGCACTTCGCACTCCGCATTTTGGCGCGAGATCACAGGGAAAGCGAGCCACGTCGCAGCAGTGACCGCTAATTACGACATCCTCATCGAGCGCGGGTTGCGACACAAAAGGATGAGGCGCGTTTTCGGACCAGGGTTTTATTACGGTGGGATTCCGAAACCGCAGTTATTGCGGGGCACGTTTTTGCCTTGGGCTGATTACGGCAGCCACCTTGAGCTGGAAGGCGCAATCCCCATTTACAAGTTGCATGGTTCGCTGAATTGGTCCCGCGCAGGGGAAGGGCTTGAACTGTTTCAGGATCTTCGGCCAGCATTTCGAGGCGGTGGAGACGCAGCGATTATCCCGCCGGTTCCCGAGAAGGAAATACCCACATGGTTACGACCGGTTTGGGCTTCCGCCGAAGAGGAGCTTGGTAGAGCCACTGTCTGGATAATCTGCGGGTATTCGTTGCCGGCATACGACACTGCCATCGTCGAACTGCTGAGCAGGGCCGCAAAGGCGGGGAATCTGAGACGTATTCTGGTTCTTGACCCATACGCCCCCGACATATGCTGCCGTTATTCGGCTATCGTTCAGAATGTTCAAGTGGTGCCGCTGGATGGATTGCCCGCTGGTGTCAACGCGCTGGAACAGCTCCTGTAGCTGTCGTGCAGTTCCCAAGGGGATTTTTGTGTCCACAATTTCTGGTATAAGGTTTACGTGGATCAGATTGAAGAGTTTGTAGACGAGCGGCAAAAGTCCTGGTGCATCCACTGCGGCGGATGCATTGCAGAGCTTGATACCAACCGCGACCACGTGCCGTCGAAAAGCCTACTCCGAGAGCCCTATCCGGCGAATCTCCCGGTTGTGGAGGTATGCACAGCCTGCAACGAGGGGTTTTCGCTGGATGAAGAATACCTTGCTGTCTTCATGAATTGCGTCCTCGCAGGCTTAACCGATCCGCACCGACAGCGGAACCCCCGAGTCGAGCGCATTTTGCAAAATAACAGCAAGCTCCGGGCGAGAATCGACGGTTCCAGGAAAAACTATAAAACGCTCGATGGTGAAACGCGGTCCGTTTGGACGCCCGAACTGGAAAGGGTGAATCGTGTGATCGTCAAGAATGCTCGCGGTCATGCCCTCTTTGAGTACGGCGAGCCCATGCTAAGAGATCCTCAATCTGTCTGGTCGGCGCCATTGGAAACCTTGACCACGGAGCAGCGCCGGGCATTCGAGACGATTGAGATGGGGGACGGCTGGCCTGAAGTCGGCAGCCGCATGCTCACGCGAGTGGTGACCGGCCAGGATCTCGCGGGTTCGTGGGTGACAGTCCAGGATGGAATCTATCGCTACGCTGTGACCCAACAAGGCGTCGTACTCGTGAAATCGGTGCTTTTTGAATATCTCGCCGCCGAGGTGTTATGGGGCGACTAACTGGAGATCACTCCTCTAATGGCGGCACTTGCAGCCGACTCACTCTTTATGATTTATGGGTTAGCTCGTCTAAATTGGCCCGCTTCGCTGATCTAAACTGGCCCACCGGTACAAGCCCGCCGGAGGCGGTTCGTTCGCGGTCCCTCACAGTGCGATCGTGTCGTCTCCCGGTGACTCTGCTGATTGGTTCCCGAAAACGCCTCAAGGTCCGGAGAACCTTACAGCAGACGCACGAGAGAAAACGAATAAGACTCATGCAACCCTCAGATGCCATCCTCGCCGTACTTCTGCTCCAGGCACTTGTTCATTACGCATCGCAGCCGCTTTGATCGCGTCCGAGTTCGGTCGCGTCTCGTGAACAGTCGACTCCAAGGATTTCGAAAGTTCGTCTGGAAGAAGCGATAGAACTGTCTCCCAGACAACACCGTCGATCCGCGCATCAATCCTGCAATAGCACTTCGGCACTGCGGCATCATCGGTAATGCTCACGGAATCCTGGCTGTTCTTCTGTGCCCGTAAGGTGAACTGGTAGCCCTCGATTTTCTTGAGGTCCCGGCTGAGCAGGTAGTAGAGCACCATATTCTTGGTCCGCTCCACCTTGCCGGCTGCGGCCCGGGCCCGGTCAGCAAGCCGCGCGGACTCGCTCCGGCAATACTGTTCTCGGGCTTCCATGATGCGCACAAAGCGGCCGATCCGGTCGACTTTCTCTCCGTGCGCCTCGCAGAATTGCTGGAACCTAGCTACCAGGCCTTCCGCGGCCTGACCTTCTGACTCAACCTGGCCTTCTATCTCTTCGAGGAGTCCGTCGAGCTCCACGTCGATTTCAAACAGAGAACTTGCTTCCGCAATCGATGCCATCTGAGTCTCTCCTTCTCGGACGATCTGAATTCTTCGCCGGCATTATGCCGCTAACTTCTGTTGCACGCAGAGAGAGCGGGCCGCTTCATACGCCAGTTCGTCGGCACGGCTCTGATCGCGATGCCCGCTGTGACCTCTGATCCACTTCCATCGGATGGGAAGATTTGTGTTCAACTCGATCAACTCCGTCCACAATTCGCGGTGCTGCAGTTGGGTTCCGCGCCGGTTTCGCCAGCCATGATGCTGCCAGTGGAAGACGAAGACGCGCATACCATATATCAGGTATTCGGAGTCTGAGTAAAGCTCGACCCGCGCTCTGCCTTCCACCGACCGAAGCGCCTGGACCGCCGCGACAAGTTCCATCTCGGAGATGGTCGTCCACGGATAGGCGCCCGACAGCTCCCAACGCTTTTTCCCCTGGATTATGACGACGCCCCATCCGCCTGGGCCCGGATTGCCGATCGCGGAGCCGTCCGTGAAAATACGATAAGTCTGATCCACAGAGAGCCTCCTTCCCCCTAACCAATTTGGGGTGTTCATCGAACGGTTGGGATGAGATCGAGTTTCGTGGCTACCAGAGCAAACACACGGCAAGCTCTCGGCCCTCAGGGACTAGGCAGCCCGCATCGGAATGACCGCACCGAACGGGGCCTTCTGGCTTCCGGTCGAGGCCCAAAGCACTGGATAAGGTGGAGCGGAGGGCGGGAACGAGCCATACAGATCTGTCAAAAAGACAAGGGTCTGCGGCTGAATTCCGTGCTCATCGAGCCAATCAAAGCATGGGCCAAAGTCGGTTCCTCCGCCCCCGACGGGGTTAAGTTGGACCGGCTGGCCGGCTTCGTATTTCTCCACCTTCTGCACCTCTGAATCGAAGTACAGAACATGCACACGCTGGGGCCGCTGGCCTTCGAGAATCGAACGCACCTCGGCCTCGAAGAGCCTCAGTTGCCGCGCATTCACGGATCCAGAGCAGTCGACGGCGATCGCGATCTCCCCAACGCCCTCGCGTATCACTCCTGGCAAGTAGACCCCCGCCCAGACATGGCGG
>Ga0182024_10014196_pt1 | contig 15425 bp, 10 predicted proteins | sample P32metaG_FD_120480 | JGI IMG/M metagenome (GOLD analysis project Ga0182024, IMG submission 120480) | Permafrost microbial communities from Stordalen Mire, Sweden - P3-2 metaG (Illumina Assembly) | ecosystem: Environmental > Terrestrial > Soil > Wetlands > Permafrost | place: Sweden: Stordalen... | reverse complement strand
TTGGAGCGGGAGACGGGGTTCGAACCCGCGACGTCCAGCTTGGGAAGCTGGCATTCTACCACTGAATTACTCCCGCTTTCTGTCAAATCAGCTATTTAGCTGAATCCGTTAGACTTCCTAGACAGGGTGCCAGTCTATTCCGTCCATGCTGTCTATCCAATACTACCCGTTTGGATGCCAAAATGGACAGCAAAACAGACAGCACGCCGGCTTGAGAATCTCGCCGGACAGCCCGAGAAGCCTGCTTCCCTTGCTGTCCATTCATGCTGTCCATTATGCTCTCCAAAGCTCGTTCCAGGCACACTATAGCACAGCATGAGGACGGACAGATGGGTGTTCCGAACCGACAGGTGTTCCGAACCGCCGAGGACCAAAGACCGGCCGCAATCGGGCGGGCTCCGTCACCGCAGGGAAACGGCCAACACGGGAGCGCAGCGAATGGACCGGGCAGCGCCGTTGACGGAACGCCGACCAGGGTCGAGGCAAAAACACTTCGAATCACCCGGCCAGAGGAATAGAGTCAGGACTGCTTTGAACACGGCAGGGCGGACTTTGCGTAAAACCACTAAAGAGGGTGTGTGCATCGGAGGAGGGCAATCCGGCAAGCTTGGAAGTCACTCTCCGCACGCGCGCGGCGGTAAGCCCGAACAGTTACTCGGCGCCTACGCTCCCGCTCAAACGCGGTCGCCTATTCGGGTCTGGGTGTTGCGATAAGATGAAAAGTTTGGAGCGTTGAAGATGAATGTTCCCAGAGAGTGGGTTCACCAGTCGCAGTTGCCCGACTTTCGAAGCCTGTACCAATACGTTGGTCCGGAGTCATCGAACGTCGGGTTGCGCGGGGACATCGTGAATGCGGCCCCGCCCGCACAAGACGGAATTCCATGGGGTGCGCTGCTGCTAGGCGGCCTTGCCTTTGTCGGCTTGGTCGCACTCACGTCAGACAGCGAGCCGAAAAAGCGCTATTGCGGGGCTTGCGGGCGGGCCGGCCATCAGCGTAAGAACTGTCCGTACACCGGGGCACGTGCGCACTTCTCTCGGTCGATGCCCAAGAGGCGCCGCTGTCAATGCTGCGGGCAGTCCAGGTACGAAACGCAGCGACACCATCCACGCGGGCGCGCCGATGCCTCGGATCGCCTTGATGTCTGTGGCGATTGCCATATCGTGTGCGGTCATGACGGCCACTATCAGAATCCGGCCAGAAAGCCGCGCGTCTGCCGCATAATGAATCGCCCGAGCGCTTGGCGGGGCTGATCCCATTCGCCTACTCGGATTCCGGCGGATCTGCTGGACTTCTCCCCCACACGGCAACGAAGCCTTCAATGCGCTTTTTGACCTCGTCGTCGAACCCGAGAGCAAAATACCGGTTCTGCATGGCGAGCAGCCTGACCATGAGGTGGTGACCGAGATGCACGGCGAAACGCGCCTCCTCTTCCGACGTTTCCTTGTAGGTGATTCCACCGCCTTTTTTTCGGATCAGGCGGCGCTCGATGCCGAACATGTTTGCGTGTGACTGCGCGGTTCCTTCCAGGTAGAACTGGGGATAGAACACTTCCAGCGCGGGCTCGGCCGTCTTTGCCATCACGTCAAGACTCACGCAGGTCCACGCTTCCTGCGTGACGGGCTGGCGACACTTGGGGCATATGGACTGTTTGCGCTTGGCCTGCGCCGCTGCTGCATTGCGCTCAATGGTCGCCATGAACTCGTCGCTGAAGCGGCTTCTCGATTCGGGACTCGCCTCGAACGTGCGCTTCAAGTAGTTCAGCTTGGTGATGGCGGAGGATTCGGCGAAGATGCGCGCTTCCGCTGGGTTCTTCTCGATATAGAGCGCCGTGACAACCCGCTCGTACATGCCGCGCACGATCTTGTAGGCACCGAATCCGCGCCCGTTTCCGGCGAGTGTGAGGATCTCGCCGAAATCATCCACAGCCATTCTGCCAAGGTAGAAAATGATGCGCTCCGCCGCCATTTTGTCCTCGAACCCAATGACTGCCGGGTCGTCTTCGGGAAGCTTACGAAGTCGCTCGACCTCTCGCCGGTCCGGGCTTTTGAGAGCGCGGAGGAACACCTTCTTGCTCAGCTCATTCAGTCGCGGGTACTCACGCAGAAAACCGGCGTTTCGCTCGATGAAGCGCCTCTGTTCTTCGTAACTGCCAATGGCGATCGGGAGTTTCGGCATTCGTTTCGTCCGGCCGCGAGCGGCGCTGTTGTTTTCCCATCGTTTGGATCAGGCGCGCCTAGCGCATCAATCGGGCTCTGACGGATAGCCCAAGATAGGTCCTCTGATCTCTATACTCGCTGGCTTACCGCATTCGTTTCCAGCACGTGCCCGAAATGGGTTTTGTAGACGATGATATTTTGGAACACAGCGGAGCGAACGGCATCCAAGCCGTCGATACGAATCTCCTGATCCTGCGCGCGGTCCATGAAATCCACAACCACTAGCAGCCAGTAGGCATCGCAGGGCCGGTACTGCACGGATTTCGCTTCTTTGGCTCGGATGATCTCGCTCAAGCGATCCAATGACATGGTCGGGTAGCCGTCATAGGTATGGATAACCCGCCAGCGCGCATCACTATACTCTCGGGCATTCAGGTAGACATAGGACAGTTCAGGAATATGCCGGAAGATGTCCCGGTACAACTCACCCGTCTGCTCAAGATCGATGCGGGCGGGAAGTTCCGCGATCTGCGCCGCGACAACGCTCTGATCGCGAATCGGAACCCGTCGGTCAAATGCTACGGTCAATTCGAACTTGCCGCCGTGTCGGCTCTGGTATAGGCGGTGAGCCTTGGCGACCACGTCGTGGCGGGCCTTCTTTTGCACCTGCTCGCTTGCGGGCACGGTGCCTTCCTCCAGGAAGAAGTTGGTTATTTCGATGCCAATGGTAGTGCCGCCGTGGATAATGACGTCTGGTTTATCGTCATACTCCACGCGGCCCGCAGGCAGCGGATACTTCTTGCGGAACATGTCGAAGTAGTATTGCTCGATGTCGCGGTTGCTCACGCTGGGCATATGTACTCCTTCAGCCAATAAGTTCTACAGGATCAAGGGCTGGTCTGGAAGGGGCGGAAGAAACAGCGGGCGAGACTCGCGGTGCTGTACGGCTCACGCGCCGCACCAAACATTTTCAGCGTAGCATGATTTGGCCGTGCGAGCAGCGGACCGTAGTGCCACCACCGCCGCGCAGGAAACGAAGGCATCGTGCATCGCTCGTCGAGTCTCTCATGGTGAATACGCGAGAATTCTGCGAATGGTCTCACGGCTGATCGAAGCCACGATGCCGCGGAAAGCCGCTTCTGCTGCGGCTTTGCGGATGGTCCAACGCGCCGTGCCTTTTGGCGGCGGCCCGGCCACCATCGCACACATCGCGAGGCGTTGATCATCGTCAATTTGCGAAACTCTGCCGGGGCGCTGGTTGCCGTGCAGCGCCGCTTCGATACCTGATTCCCAGTAGCGCCACCCGATGGCGCGCACCCCTTTGGCCGACATGCGAAAAAGTTCCGCAACGTATCGCGCAGAACGCCCCTCGTGAAGAAGATGCAGAACCTGGGCGCGTCGGAAGACCTGAAAATCACCCGGCCCTTTCTCAAGGATGCGCGTAACGAACAACCGTTCACGGCGACTGAGCCTGATTTTCAGCTTGCGGTTCTTGCCATCAACTCTCGCCATTCCATTGGCCCAAGAAGTACCTCTTCTACGTGCCAGACTATCGTATCACCCGTTCTATCAGTATGTTGTGGCCGTTTCCTTGGCTTGATATCGGGCTTAACGTTAGTATTCAGCCATGGAACTTGATCTCTGGATGTCCGCGGCTGAACACATATTGATTCGAGTGGGCATTTTGGCGCTGCTGGTGATTGCTCTTTATAAGGTGATCCGGCATGAGATTCGCAAGTGAGGCCCGCTAAGAGACGGTCGCACCGTTCCGCGGCCCGGAAGAGTTTCCGGCCTTTTATCATGCTGCCACCAGGCGTTGTGCTGGGATACATTTTGATTGAGCTGCCCGATCCGCGGTACGAACTGGCTTGCGGAATTGGCGAAGGGACTGGAGGGATTCTGTGATTGTGATCATGGTGCACTGGCTCATTAAGAAGGGCATCGAAAATGAGCAGGCGTTCGAGGAGACTTGGAAGAAGATGACCATCCAGCCCAATACAGGGCTCTACCGCGAAGTGCTGACGCGACCCGTGGAAGCGGAAGATCCGAAATTCAACACGTTCAGCATCACGGATAACGCCTACACGACCTATATTAATATCGGCATCTGGAAGGATCTCCAGAGCTTTGACGAGGCGGTTGGGAAGTACATTCAACCTCCGGAGCGCCGCAAGCCGCTTTGTGGGCCGTACCAGGATAGGGAGATGCTCGCCGTGTACCGCCAGGATTTCGAGTTCAAGATCCGCGAGCGGGTAATCCTCAAGACCATTCTCGACAGAAAAGGCGCCCTTGAATTCCCTGAGCCTGATTTGGTCTGACGGTCACGGTCGCGCTGTACCATTCAGCCGGAGTGGCGGACTCCTCCGCCCGGCGGTGATGGGACAGCTCGATCCCGTTCAGGTCGATGCCGGATTGCCGCAGGTCGTGAGCGTATTCGCGAATTCGATCGACGGATTCTCCAAACGCGATCAGGAACGCACCCCGGTATCCGATCTCGCGGAACGCGATGAGCTTTTCGATGTCGAGTTGGAACGCTTGGCCCTCTCCCCCGTAAACCTCTACCCGGAGCGGCTTGATTCGATGACAGCGAGTTTCGATCCATCTGGCCGGGAACATCGACCAGGAGATCAGGTTTCGCATTGTCGAGGATTCCTCCACGGACGATGGGGTGCCCGCGTTTGTCAATCTCGCCTGCGAGTGAGTACGGCCAGTGATCGGGCCATGTTGGTTAGGCGGCACTGGTGATACAGCTCGTACGCATAGACGCGTTCACGGTACTGCACGAGCGGCTCGCCACCTTCTGCATCAGCGACAGGCATCAGAAAATACTCCTGAGCGATCCGTGCCGTGGCGTTTGCGAGTAGGCTTCGCAACAGATCAAGATCTTGTCTCATGACACTTCAATGCTCAGCGTGTTGCGCCGCATGTCGTTACCTCAAGCTTTGACCTATACGCCAAGGCGCTGCCTGACTTCGCGGGTCGCGGCGGGGAGGTTGCCTCGAACGAGAAGTTCGTTCACTACGATGAGCGTTAGATCGATCGACTGCTCCACGAGTTCCGGGAGACCCGCCACGGCGGGATGGTCATTGGTCAACGGGCCGGAAAGGGCGATTGCAAATCGCTCCCCGGCGCTGGAGACCGCCAGAATCGGTACCTTCACGGGTCCGTGACCAGCGACAGGGAACTTTACATTCGTCTCGAAGGTTACACCGCCCAGACCCTGCCTGAGAAGATCGTTGTAAAGCAGGGTCGTCGAAGTCTGGAGGCGCTGCGGATCGAAGTCCTTCAAGCTGCCGGTCAACAGGTACTCGGCCAACTCCGCACCCACATGCCGGTCCAGTAGCCTGTGCTCGAACTTGTTCTTAAAACTACGCAGGCAGCGATAACAGGATGCATCACAGTTCTCGGGGCAGGTTTTCATCAGTTTCAGCGCCCGCTGAAATAGTTCGCTCCCGCATTCCACCAATTGACTGGCAAACCCAGCCCCACCAGGCAGGGTGTCGTAGAGAAAGATCTCGGCCTTCAAACCTTCGCGGCCTTCAGGTGTTAGGGATGGCCTATACTCGGCCATGAGTTCTCCCGGCTCGATCTCCAATATCTGGCTTGCCGCTTTGGCCAAAGCTTCACTGACGGTGCGCAGAGCGACGTCGGTAGGATACTGACCCGGTCTCAATCGTAGCGGCGGTTCCACGCTCATCGAAAACAGTGCGATGTCGGTAATGAAATCGGTGCCGAGCACGATGTGGCGCGTGGTACCCGCCCCTTCGCAGGTTGGCTGCTTTTCGTCCGGGTACGGCTTGCGGTGCGGAGCCGCAAGCAACGGCGTTGGATCACTACTGGCTTCGATACGTCCGCATTTCACGCAGTACGAGTAGCCTTCTCGTTTCGGCCCAGTATTCGATACGAGGAGGTGCTTACGCTCCTTCAGCACGCGGACACGATCGTTGACCTGCGTCCATTTGGATTCCTCGGACGGCGTCTGCATCGTAAGCTTGGCGCGGGTCGCGTAGCTCGTCTCCGGCATGTCATCGGGAGATGTCACCTCCTCTACGTCAATCGGATGGGCAAAACCCGGCGGACGCAGCCAGTATCGCGCCTCACCGAACGTGCCTTCAGTGCCGCACGCGGGGCAATCCTGCTTGTCGCCGCGACCGATTTCCCCAATTTCGAAAGTCCGCGCAAAACCACAAGCGCTACACTCACAGTAGAGGCGCTTTGCTTCCCATGCGTGGAAGCGCTCGTCCGGCATGACTGAATACACGGCGCCGGATGAGTAGCATTTCCCCGAAATCCAAATCTGTTTTCCGGGAGCGTATTGCGTGAGCGCGATAGGTAGCCCTTGGGACGGCGCAAAACGCATGATAGGGCGGAAGCGGTTGGATCGGGCCTGATCGAAGACATGAAAGGTCGCTACATCCGTAGGAAAGGCGTAGCGGGGAAGCACGCCGCGATAGAGCAATCGATCCAATAGCTGGCCACTGTTGGGCGTTTGGGCCGGCTTCTCCTCGTCCTCTTCCGCAACCTCTTCACGAGGCTCGTCCTCTTCAGTGTCTTTCGGCTTCAGTTCCTCTTTCGGAAGGAATTCGATCGCCGCTTTAATCGCGGCGATGCAATCATCTTTGAGTTCAGCGAGCAGAATCGAGCGATCCTCCTTTGAAAGCTCACTCGGCATCCACGACGCAACCCTTGCTTTCAGTGCTTGCTCGTTATCGGTGAGCCAGTCCTCCAAATCATGGATGTTGAGGATGGCCGTTTTAGAATTGAAGCCGGAGACGCTTCCCAGCACCGAGAAGAGATCGTGCGGCTGCGTAGCGTCAACGTCGGGCAGGCGGTCCTGATGGTAGTTCTGGAGGAGAAACGCGCGGATGTGGCGGCGAGTGATTTCGCGGTTGTCTAGGGTGAGTTTAGGATCAATCACGTCTCCGCGGATCATCCCGTCGGGCTCCGCGAAATAGTGCTCATCGTGACTATCCGCGCTTCCGAATGCGACAACGGTCGCCACGGCGTTACCTCGACGCCCCGCTCGACCGGAGCGCTGTTGATAGTTTGCGCGCCCCGGCGGCATGTTGCGCAAAGCGACGCCGGACAGTGCGCCAATATCGATTCCAACCTCCATCGTTGTGGTGCTAGAAAGAACGTCAATCGCCGTGGCACGACGAGCCTCACGGCCAAATGCGGGCGCGACATCCTGGAAGAGCAATTCGTTTTCTTCAGCCTTTGAAAAAATATCTTCATTTTGCGGCGCATTGAGTTGCGCCGTGTGTTCGGCTGCGATAAGCGCCATCGGCTCCTGGGGCGGATCTGCAAGTGCCGCCATGACCGGCCTGCGATAGTAACCTTTCCTCGCCAGAAACACCGAATCTTTCTCGGGATCAAGAGCCGCAACACCATCGGTTCCGCAATCAAGGCAATGGGTCAGGCCCGGCACGGGGCGGTGCACCGACTTGCAGGTGGCACATCGCACCCACGACCCCTCAAATAGCAGAGACAGTTCCCCACCGCGAAACTGGTATTCGCCACCCATATCGGTCGTGAAGAGCGACAGAAGTTCGGGGGTCCACTTGTCGTTGAAGATTTTCCTCGCGTTCTTGTCCCTAATCACGTCATCCATGGCGTCGAACTTACCCTTGCCCTTTTTGCCCGTTACACTGACGCCATGCGTCTTGGGGCGCTTCCACCATGATGAGGGCATGCGGCTAAGCCAGAATCCGTTCTTGCGCCAGCATCGAAGCCATGCGCGTACCAAAGCGACCTTGCTCTCGGGAGTCTCGGCTACGCCGGGTATGGACTGGAGTTTCTCAAGCTTCGCTGTCAATTCGCTCCGTTCGCACAGAGAAGCAAGTGCAAGCGCCTCAAGCCCAAGAAACGGATCTTGCACGGTGGTAATAATGTCTTCGAGCAAGGATTGAGGGGGATTTTCGGAGCGCATCTTGGTGAGAAGAAACAGCAGACCGTTGTCGGTATCCGCGCTGCCTTCCGAAACCGCGAGTTCAACAGTGTCTTCGCCTGCGAACGTTTCAGCCGCTTTCAGTTCCGGCCGGAGACGCACGCTCAGTTTCTTGGATGCCAGCAAAATGGCCAGATACAGATCGTCGAGGCTCAAGAGCGGTTTGATGTATGCGACGGCTCCAAGCCGCCTGAAACCCCACGCGATCAGGGAGCGCAATGAGTCTCTGGTCGAATACATTTGCAGATTCGGAGCGAGACGCGCCGCAACCTGCCTGGAATCCGAGAAAACAAGAACCTTACGGCCCCGGAGGGGAGCAAATCGACTCGGACTGCTGGCATTCGGGGGCTGGATCTGAATCTGCTTGGAAACCAGAGCCTGAAACGGCTGATCACCTTTTGTCTGGTGATCCTGGACTGTCGGTCTTCCGAAGCGCGCCGTCTTTCCGCAACACCCGCAGGGAATGAACTGGCCGCGTGCGTCCAGGCTTTGATCAACGTCGCCGTCGTCATCGACGGGTGGTGTTGTCCGGTCGTTTCGCAAGTAGACGCTGCGCATGCGAGGTCCGAGCTGATTGGGATTGAGACGCCCCGTTTCAAGGTCGTAGTCGGCGGGTTCCGCGGGACGCGTCGGGCTCGGAGATTCGAGGAGCATGTCGAGCGGAAGCAGCGGACTGGTCTCGCCCTCTTCCATTCGCAGGCGGCGGCCGGGCTCCGACCACAGCGCCGACGGACTGTCCACATCGTCGGTATAGGCGCGCGCGTAGGCGGTCCCGCAGAATCGACAGGTGTACAACTCGTGGACGCGCGCGCCACAGTCGCAGTAGTCGCGTGGCTGGCTGTACATCTTGCCACAGATGCCGCTGCGTTCTTCTTCAGCCAATTCACTGCACGCCGCATCCATGCACACCCACAAACCAGCCAGTCCGCGAAAGAAATTGTGGATGCGGCATGGCAGAAGACCGGGGCTCTTCGGATCGAGCCGCGCCATGCTTCCCAGAGCCATAAGGACAGTGGCAGCAGCGTCCGCCTCGTGCGGTGCGTCCGGGAACAACGCGCGTCCCAACTCTTCCACCGGCCGTGCTTGCTTCATGGTGCTGTTGATCAGGAGACCCAACGGCGGGAATTCCGACAAGGTATGAAATAAGCGGACTTCGAGTGTTCCCGCTTCGGGGGCGTGCCGGTATTCAAGCAGGGGCTGGACAATCTTGGCGCGCGCCTCATCGCTTTCGAGGCTGTAGAACGCGGCGAGATCGATTGCTGCGAGTACCTCAGCATCGCGTTTCGTTCCCTGGGCAGCATGCGGCCTCCATGCGAAGTCGCCCTGAATGGGCACAAAGGTGTGCGCAGGCACGCCGGTGAGCTGTGCGCCGAATAGCGGCGCATAGTCGGCATCCTTAAAGCTTGCGGTCGCACAAATGACCTGGAGGCGTTCGGGGGGTATATTCAACCGATCGCGCAGCCGCCTAAGCAAAAGACCAACCTCCGCGCCTGCCGCGCCTCGATAGAGATGCGCTTCGTCGAGTACGATCAGGAACTTCTCGGCTAGATTTTGTTCCAGCCAATCGCGCGTCTGATCGAAGATGGGCCGCTCGATGGGGCGCATCAACATGTATTCGAGCATGGAGTAATTGGTCACCAGCAGATCGGGCGACGCAACCTGCACCTCGTGACGGGTAAGCAATTCGACGTCGCCCAGCAGGGTGACGGCGCGGCGGAAGGCTCTTGTCTTGCGATCCTGCCAGTCCGTGCCCTTGTCGCCAAACCATGCGAGCAGATCCGGTTTGGCGGGCCATTTCCCACGCGCCTTCAGTTCTTCGAGCAACGCCTTGGCTTGCTTCTGTTCGTCCGAAACCGGGCCTTGGGCCAGACGTTGTATCTCCACATAGAAATCGTCGAAGGCTTTTAGTTTGACGGAGTCCTTTTCGCGCGTCCTAATCCCGGCGTAGGGCGTGCGGCTGGTGTAGCGCGCGAAACGGGCCGGTCTATCGGCCCACTTTTGAAACAGCGCTACGGTGCGAGGATCTCCAAACAGTGAGCGCAATCGTCCCAACTGATCGTTGACGAGCGCGTTCATGGGATAGAGGATCAGCGCGCGAACCGCAGTCTGGTCGCGGAAAGAGGTCGGACTTTTCTCTGCTTCGCGCGCGAACTTCCCCAGGATCGGAAGAAGGAATGACTCCGTTTTACCGGAACCGGTTCCGGTCATGACCAGAAGGTTTTTTTCATCCACGAGGGTGCGGCGGATAGCCTCTGATTGATGTTTGTATGGCGGGTCGTAAAGCAGCGCCGGAAGATCGCCTGCACGCGTTGAGAGTGCGGTGTATGCATTCAGAGCGGCTGAAGGTAAGCCTTTGATGGATGAAAAGCGTTCACCACTCTGGTAACGAGGCGTCGATTCGATGTAGGGGATCTGGTAGATCACCCCAGCGCGATCCAGGAGTTCTTTTCGTTGTTCGATCAAGGCTGGCGAACTGATGTGATAGGTCGCTTCGATGTAATCTCGCAGCGAACCGTGCAGTTGTTTGATCGTTCCCTGTATCGTCTGTATCATCGTTCAGTCTCGCTCGTCATTTCTGTCGGGTCAGCCAAAGCCGGTCCCGGAGGAATTCTTCTTCCAAGGCAGCTTCGCGGTTTGGCAACCAGTAGGTGAAGAGACAATTCTCGGGTGGCACCGGGTGCCCGAGTACCGCCAGGCGTCTGGTCGCCCACAGCGGCAGAGGAGAAAAGAAGTCGAGGAAAATGCCACTCGTTATGTCACGTCGTCTGTAGGTTTGTGGCCTTCCCAATCCGTCGTCGATCGCCATCTGCAGGTGCCATGCAACGTCGCAACCGCGCCAGCGTGTTCCCTTGAGCGGCAAATCGAGGAACCGGGTCGGTGCGCCGTTTGCGAGAGCCGCGAATCCCCACAACGATGCACCGTGGGCCTGGGGCCGCCGTGCCACGAAATGCCCGGTCTGGTCTGTCGGTTTAACCCAGCGGCGGGCATAATATCGCGGATCGCACGAAGCATCGAGAATCGTAAGATCGGCGATGGCACCGCTGGTTGGCTGCTCCTCCAGCTTGCGCAGCATGAAGTCCCACAGTTGTGTAGCCTTTTCTTCCCTCGGGGCCTTGAGCCAGGCTGACGCCGGGAGTTCCAGCCAGCCCAGGTCGCGCAGGACAACACGCGCTTCCTCGGGGGCGTCCGGGATCAGGACGCGGACCACGCCTTCATGAACGACATTGGCGGCAAGGGATGCGGGCAGCGGCGTTACCTCGTCCGCCACGATGCCGAGCAGGAAAATGGTGCCGTCGGGACGGGCAACAAAACTCGGCGGCGCTGCAAATAGCCATGTGCTCTTGACGTCGGGATCGTCCGTCGTCACCTGATTCAACTCCAGGAGATCGCCGGTGACGATCAGCATCTCTGTAAGATCAGAGAGTTGCCTCTCTGTCGCATCCCTGTTTTCGACGAGGTATTGAAGTCCCTCCATAACTGACGCAATGATCGTAGACGCCGAACATGGGCAGAGAATTCCGGCGGCGCGCCGAAGCAGTGCGGCCAGAAGCGGGTCATCAATGGGGCCCGCCGATGGCGAAAGTCCGAGACTTTCCCGGCTGGCTTTGAGAACGCCCTCTCGTGAAATTTGCTCGATCACCATTTCCACCTCGGGAATGTTCCTCCGTAAGGACCGGGACTGCGGCTCGCCGAAAGCAACGCCACGAACCTCGCCGCCCGCAACAGCCCACTCTTTTCCTTAATCTCCGAGAGCAGGGAGTCAAGCACTGACGTAAGAGGTACAATTACCGGCAGTTCTTGTGGACGGCTCGCAAGTTGCAGAGCGAAGTTACACAGACCCTGATCCGAAGATACCTGATAGCGCACGGTGACACTGAAGAACCACGCCACACCCGATTCCGCGCCCGAGTCCATTCGGTCGAATTCACGACCGAGGACAACGGGAAATGCGTGCGGACCACCGACCAAGTCTTGCAGCTTCTGGCGCGCGAAACCGGCATGTGGATGGGCAAGGAAGGTCGCTTCGGCTTCGGCCCAGCACTGACCACACAGGCGGGCATAGAGTTTGCTGGCCAGGCGATCTAAGACCCGGTTGCGCCTCATCGCTCCGAGTGGTCCGAGCAGGCGAGTCTCGCCCCAGAGTTTGAGCGCTTCGAGAATGCCTGCGATGGGGAAGGCCTCACTTTCGACGGCGGATACATCGGGTTCGATCAGAAGGTCCGCAAATCCATGTCCGTTTGGCGGGATGCTCAGGTTGACCGCATCGCGGAATTTCCCACGTCGGGCATCGAATATTCCGCCAGGTGCCTCGACTTCCAATCCCGCTAACACGGTTTCAGCGGTTAGGCTAATCGGAAGAGCGGGATTTCGAAGACTGAAGAAACGGCAGTTCGGGACGTCATCGCCGCCGGTATCGTCGATCAATCGCACCGTCGTCGCCTTGCTCAGGTTTCGGAACACCCACCGTAGCGGTTTTACGTCTCTCTCAAGTCGGCGGGCATATTCTCCCAGTTCGTCCCCTTTGATGAGGAACTTCCCCGAGGTCGCTTCGAGAAAGGTCCAGGCGCGGTGTTTATCCTCTACGAAAGGAGAGAATTTCTTGAACCACTCCGCGGGCGTGACCGGCAAATCGAAGGTCGCGATTTGCTCAGCGAGCAATTCGTTCCCGCTCGCATTGTGGAGGCTGAACGCACATGTGACTTTGTGCCCAGCGGGACCCAGAACACTGACTCCGACGTCGCCTTCCCAGAAGGCGTCTAGGGAAGGATTGTCCGGTTCCAGGGAAATAGCGAGTCCGGCGTGCGATGTCGTACCCGGAATCCACGGCTCCGGCTCCCGCACATCCAAGGTGATGACGCCTTCGGCCACGGGGGGTGCCAGCACCCCGGCCATGGGAGCGCCGCGCGCCTTCACCATAAGCGTGTGCCTTCCCGCCGGAAGGGGCGCGATTCTCACAAACACCGGTGTGTCAACGGCGGGGACATCAACGAGCGTCTCAGATTCGCCGTCTATCCGGAGGCTATAGCTGTCCACCGGATGATCGTGAATAATTCCGAAGCATGGGGCTTCAGTGGTAAGCCATTCGCTGTGCCCTTCACCATCAAAGTCACGCGCTGAGAGTCCGCTCGGCCAGATGCGTACCGTTCGAGCAACCTGCAAACCCAACTGCTGCAACTTGGTCAGGGTCTCGAAGGAGAGAGTGTCCGGCATGGAAAGAAGGGCAGCGCGAATGCCGCCACAGTCTACATTGAATGACGCCAGGAGGCCAGACCATGATGGAAACGCGGTCTCGCTCAGGACAACATATTTCCGACCGGGTCGAACCATCCGCCCCGTCACCTCGTGGGCAAGACCGTCACTTCCGATCCGGCAAAGCCAGATCGGCCCCGCCGGGAGCCGGGTTTCTGCGCAGATGAACTTGTCAAGCACTTGGTCGGATCGCTCAAACTGCACCAGGGGGGTGCCTGCGCCTGGCCAGGTTTTAAGCACTTGTCTTCGGGCACCTGTCAGAAGCCAGCCGCTTGGGTGCCATGTGTCTGTTCCGGTGATCTTACACCGGGTGATCCTGAGCGACTTGTGCAGGTCGGGATACGATCTCGCCACACCGCCGAAGCTCGGGATGTCGATCACGATCGACCACGTCGAAGTGCTCGAACGGCGGAGCATCAATGTGGGGCGGATGCGAAGTGTCGCACGCCCTGCACCGCCATCACCAGCATCGAGTCGGGAGGACCCTCCGGCCTGAGTGCGCGCGGAACCTTTAAGCCGTTCGGCTACCAGGGAGCGTGTTTCTTTGAGCCATTCGCGGGTGCTTTGAACTCTCTCAAGGTCGGACACCAGACGCTCAAGAGTCGGTGGATGGACGGGGCTCTGGCCCTCCTGCGTTCTGTCGCTCAAGAGTGCGAGGACGATTCGTCCTGCCAACTCTTGTTGCTGAAGAAACTCACGAAACCTTGACGAAGCATCCCACGCATTCGCCGCAAGGAGTTCTCCCACAGCACTCGGACTTAACGCTTCAAGGTGCGCAAGCTGGTAGCGCAAATCATAGAGAGTCCTGGCAAACTGCCATTGAAGATACTGAGGCAGGATGGCATGCGTGATGGGCCAAGCGATGATAGAAAAATGCTCTGCCCACTCGCCCGATGGCTTAACGCCGTGGTAGGTTGTCTGAAACCTCGAAAACCATGTTCGGAGTTGGTTGCGGCGCGTAGAGGTGATCGGCTCCCTCCAACGCGGCGTGCGTTGCTCAAATGATGTCCAGAACTCGCCGCCGTCGTAGTCATAGCCTAGTTCGGTCGCATAGACAACCCAGAGGAGCCAATGCCGTACGAGTTTCCATCCGTCCTCTTCCAACTGGGCATGCAGTAGGTCCGTGATCTCGTCAAATTCGTCTTCGGTCAAGCCGTGCTCAAGCGCGAACAATGGAAAATCCAAGTAGGACCGGAGTGATGCGAGTTGGGCGAAGTGGCTCTGCAACCGTTCCTGCCATTGATCGAGAGACATCGCCACGGCTTTAGAGTCGCTTGCGCAGCTTCAGCGGAATTTCGGGGTTGGGCTCGAACAGGAGCGCTTCGATGCCTTCGCGCTTCCAAGCCTTGAACTCTGGCCTGCGGTCCGACCGTGGCAACATCCAGCGCTCGATGGCGAGCTTGGAGACGTCATCCGCAGAATGGAGCGATGACAAGTCGGGCTTTCCCTTGCCCGTACGAAGGAGTTTCAAAGCGTTGTCGGCGAGTTGGCAGAGGAAGACTTCACGCTCAATGCCGTGACGGAGCAGATCGTCATTGAAACCCAGCGCTTCAAGCGCGGCGCGCGTGGTGCGCATTCGCCAATTCGGCCCCTCACCGAATTGGTGAAGGTCGGCGTAGGAATGGCCAATCTCGCGAAGGTAGTCGCGAAGATCTGCAAACAGGTTATCGGGGATATGAAAATGCCCCCAACCGCCGGTGTAACCTATGGGACTGAAGTATTCGATTCCACCCAGCTTCAGCCGGTTGTAGACGGAGGACCGGCCCATGGACGAGGATGTGGTCACCGCCAGAAGGCGGGCCTTCTTCTGCTGTTTCGAGATGATGCCGGTGGTCTTGCCGTACGCCTTGGAAAAATGGTCGTAGACATCGCGGCTACGAACCAGGCAAGCGACGAGCTTCCCACCGAGGAGGGCATTGTATGGTGGGAGAGCACCGAGAACATAGGCATCCATGATATTGACGAGCCGTTCTCCACGCGCCTGCGCGTTCCATTCGATGAGTTTGTCCCGAACCGACAAATTGAATACGGGGTCGCCAATCGCGATTATGCCGATCAGCTTGCCATTGTG
>Ga0182024_10014195_pt1 | contig 15425 bp, 10 predicted proteins | sample P32metaG_FD_120480 | JGI IMG/M metagenome (GOLD analysis project Ga0182024, IMG submission 120480) | Permafrost microbial communities from Stordalen Mire, Sweden - P3-2 metaG (Illumina Assembly) | ecosystem: Environmental > Terrestrial > Soil > Wetlands > Permafrost | place: Sweden: Stordalen... | reverse complement strand
TTGGCAGACGCGCATGGTTCAGGTCCATGTACTCGCAAGGGTGTGGGGGTTCGAGTCCCCCCTTCGGCACCAAATTTTCAAAAATAGTTTCTCAGAAGAGAGAGCATCCTGCGGGGTGCTCTCTTTTTTGACTGCGTACGGCACCCTCGCGGCAGAGTCGTCGAACTCAGCAGGGCGGGCCAGCGTGACATTTCCCGATGGCACCGTAAAATGAATACTATGCCGACCCAGCTCGATCAGATTCTCGCCCACACGCTACTGCAGGTGAGGGCCCGAAAGGCAACAGCGGACTTCGGTCTCCTGGAAAGCAACGCGGCTGCCCACACGCCGCGAGGCTTCACTGTCGCGCTCAAGTCCGTTGCCAGCAGAGGTCCCGCGATCATCGCCGAAATCAAAAAAGCATCGCCGTCCAAGGGGCTGATCCGCAGCGATTTCTATCCTGCGATCCTGGCCCGCAACTTCCAGGCGGCGGGAGCGGCCGCGCTCTCCGTCCTCACTGACGAGGAGTTCTTTCAGGGCTCCCTGGCGAACCTCGAGGAGGCCTCCGCCGAAGTCGAGATTCCCTGTCTCCGCAAGGACTTCATCCTCGATCCCTTTCAGGTATTGGAGGCTCGTGCCGCAGGCGCCGACGCCATCCTGCTCATCGTCTCCGCCCACACCGACGACACGCTCAGCGACCTCCGCGACGAGGCCAACAGCATGAATCTCGACGTCCTCTGCGAGACCCACGACCGCGCCGAGATGGAGCGCGCCATCGGCCTGGGCTTCGATCTCATCGGCGTCAACAGCCGCGATCTCCGCACCTTCGCGGTGAACACCAACCTCTTCACCGAACTCGCCGCGTTTATCCCGAAACACGCCGTCACGGTTGCCGAAAGCGGCATTCGCACCGCCGAGGACATCGCCCGCCTGCGTGCCCAGGGCTACGACGCCTTCCTCGTCGGCGAGGCCCTCATGCGCCAGCCCGACCCGGGCGCCGCGCTCGCCCTTCTCATCGATCACGACTACCCACCCGGGCGCTAGAGTGGTGAGTCTTTAATGCATCCCCATAAATAGAAACGGATTCCCCAGCCATGTGGATCAAGATCTGCGCTAACACAAATCTAGTCGACGCGCAGCTCGCCGCAGAGCTGGGTGCCGATGCGGTCGGCTTTGTCTTCGCCCCGAGCAAGCGCCAGGTAACGGCCGCCGAAGTCGCGCGCATCACGCAGCATCTTCCCGTCCATGTCGAACGCGTAGGCGTCTTCCCCGCTTTGCCGGCAGAGGAGATCGCGCAACAAGCGCAGCAAGCCGGTCTCAGCGCCGTTCAGCTTCATGGCGGAGTCGACCTCGCTCTGCTGCAGCGGCTGCACGAATTATTTCAGGGACGAATCAAGATCATCCAAACCGTCCACTGGCAGATCGACGCGGAGAGCACGAGTGCCGCTGCGGTTGGTCAACAATTGAGAGAGATCGCCGAACAGGGCATCGTCCATCGCGTCCTGATCGACTCGAAGATAGGCGACGCGACAGGCGGCACGGGCGTACCGTTCAACTGGAGTGCCGCGCGAGCTGTATTCACCCCTGCAAGCGAAGGCTTGGAACTGATCGTCGCGGGCGGTCTCCGTCCAGACAACATCGCCGAAGCAATCCAGGGTCTCGCACCCTGGGGAGTGGATGTTGCAAGCGGCGTCGAAGAAACTCCGGGCCAAAAGAGCCCAGAAAAGCTGGCAGCCTTCATCAAAAACGCCCGCGACTCTGCATAGCCAGACACAACGCCACCCAACTCCGCAAGAGGAGCTCGCTGAAAGTTTGTGTGTGTGTGTGTGTGTGTATCGCTTTGGTTTTTAGATATAAGCGTGGGTTTTAGCCCTACCAGTTTTGTCCTTGGGATTAGCGTAGGGCTTTAGCCCTACGACAGACATCACAAATACAAAGGGGCTTTAGCCCGGGCTTTTATGCGTGGTGCGGCAACCTGCCAGTTTTGTCCTTGGGATTAGCGTAGGGCTTTAGCCCTACGACAAACGTCAAAAATACAAAGGGGCTTTAGCCCCGGGCTTTATGCGTGGTGCGGCAACGACTCATGAACGTGAGCCTTCGGAGTTCGATCGTGATACAACTGCGGACGCAGATGCGCCGTAGGTGTTCTCTGACTTACCGAGACAGGCGCTGGAGTTCTCTGACTCGCCAAGGCAACCGCCGGAGCAAGCGCCACCAGCAACACAAGCGAAATTTCCAGCTTCATACAAGCAACCTTTCCGCTACATCCATAGGACGAGCACAAACCCCAACCGGATTCAAATTTTGCAGAGTAGAGTCGCCCTGTCGGAGCCATTTCTATCGCTCCAAAAAAGTGGAGGGCGTAGACAAAGTATCGGCCGAAGAACTCGGTGTGTCACCTGAATCCTTCGGCCCGGATACTGCATCGGCATTAATCAGATCGCTATTACGAACGCGAGTTCTCGACGCCCCTCATCTTTCCATCTTCAGCTCCCGCACAAAGAACGCATACTGATCCACGGTCGCCTCCAGCCGCTTGCTCAACGGCATGCCGCCACCATGTCCTGCTCGTGTCTCCACGCGAATCAGAATCGGATTCGGCCCCGCCTGCGCCGCCTGCAACGTGGCCGTGTACTTGAAGCTGTGAGCAGGATAGACGCGGTCATCGTGATCGCCGGTGGTAATCAGCGTAGGCGGATAGGCCGTGCCCAACCGAATATTATGCAGCGGCGAATATTTATAGATTGCCGCAAACTCGTCGGCATTTTCCGAGGGCGAACCGTACTCCGCCTTCCACGCCCAGCCGATCGTGAACTGGTCGAAGCGCAGCATATCCATCACCCCAACCGCGGCATGCACCGCACCGAAAAGCTCCGGCCGCTGCAACTCGCACGCCGTCACCAACAGGCCGCCGTTGCTGCCGCCCGAGATCGCAAGCTTCCCCGGCGACGTGTACTTGTTTGCTACTAACCACTCGGCTGCGGCGATGAAATCATCGAACACATTCTGCTTCTTCACACCCGTCCCGGCGTCGTGCCATGCCTCGCCGTACTCGCCGCCGCCACGCAGGCTCGGCTGTGCAAAGATCCCGCCCATCTCCATCCACATCACCAGTGCAGGCGAGAACTCCGGCATCAGCGGAATGTTGAACCCGCCATATCCATACAGCATCGTCGGCGCATTGCCGTCGAGCGCAAGCCCCGTCTTGTGGCTGATAAACATCGGCACCCGCGTGCCATCCTTGCTCGTATAAAAAATCTGCCGCGTCTCATACTGCGCCGGGTCGAACAGCAGCTTCGGCTGCCGATACAGCGTGGACTGCCGCGTCTTCATATCCAGCCGATAAGTGATACCCGGCGTGGTGAAGTTGCTGAACTGGTAGAAGGTCTCAGTATCCTCGCGCCTCCCGCCGAAGCCCCGCGCCGTCCCAATCGCCGGCAGCACAAGCTGTTCGATCCATCCGCCATCGCGCCCATGCAGCGCAACCACGCTCTGCGCGTCGGCGAGGTAGCTCACGATGAACGTGTCGTCGATCATCGACACATCCTCAAGGTGATTCTTGCCCTCCGGAATAATCGTCTGCCAGTGCTCGCGGCCCGGCTGTTCCAGGTCGATCGCAATCACCTTGCCGTTCGGCGCATCGAGCGTAGTGCGCAGCCAGAACGTGCTCCCGTCATTGTCGATCGGCGCATACATCGCATCGGCGGTGTCGATCAGCTTGAGGATCGGCGCGTCGGGCCGCTCAAGGTCCTTCACCGAAAGCTCGTTGTTCGGGCTCGTGCCTTTGCTCTGATACAGCACAAGGTAGCGGCCATCATCCGTCACCTGCGCGCCGATGTTCAGCTCCTTATCGTCAGGCCGGTCGAAGACGAGCGGGTCGTCACTCTGCGGCGTGCCCAGCTTGTGAAAGTAAACCTTGTGAAAATAATTCGCCGCCTTCAGGGCTTCCGCTTCATGGGCATCCGCGGGTGGAGCATCATACCGCTCATAAAAAAATCCACTCCCATCTTTCAACCAGGCCGCCCCGCTGAACTTCGACCACTCGATCAGGTCGGGCAGGTCCTTGCCCGTCGCAACCTCGCGCACCTGCCACTTCACCCAGTCGCTGCCCGCATCCGCGATCGAATACGCCGCCAGCGTCCCGTCATCGGTGATACTCAGCCCGCTGATCGCAACCGTCCCATCCTCCGAAAAAGTATTCGGGTCGAGCAGCACGCTCGCCGCGCCATCCAGCCCCTCCTGCCAGTACACAACGTTCTGGTTCTGCAGCCCGCTGTTGTGCGCGTAGAAGTACCGCGAGCCTCGCCGCGCCGGTTCCGTGTAGCGCTCAAAATTAGTCAGCTCCATCAGCCGAGCCTGCATCGCGTCACGCCCCGGTACCTGCGCCAGATACCTCTGCGTCAGCTCATTCTCCGCGTCCACCCACGTCTTCAACTCAGCCGAATCCACGTCCTCCATCCAGCGATAAGGGTCGCTCACCTTGGTGCCAAAGTAGTCGTCGATCTGCTCGACGGTTCGTGCGTGTGGATAGATGAGGGCGGGAAATTTTTCTTCGGAAGAGGGGGCAGAGCTCGAATTCATGAGTACGCTTTCGTGGGAGGGCGATGGCAGGTAAGCCTGCTTGCTACTCGGAATCTAATCACACTCAGCACCACACATGAAAGCCGCCCTCGATAAGGCGGTCTTCAACTCCACATCTCCCCTCAAAAAATAAAGTTGAAAAAGCTGTCTCATTTTTAGTCCGTGAAAAAGTGACAGTAAGAAGACCACGTTTGCCACGCAATCCACCACAAATTCACCACGATTTACCATCACGAAACACACCAAAAACTCAAATATCCCCAATAAAAACGCTGCTCCACCATAAGGAATTTTTTCTGCGCACAACCCCCAAAAAAATCCCCGCCCGCACCTCCAAGTAGACTTGATCCATGCGGGCTTTTTTCTCCGTCGTTCTGCTCACTCTGTCTTCTGCCATCGCCGCCGTCGCGCAGGCTCCCCAACAGCCGCCGCCCCCCGCGACGGCCGACCAGACCTACACCCTCCGCACCCAGGCCAACGTCGTGCTGGTGCCAACCACCATCCAGACCAAAAAGGGCGACATGATCTACGACCTCAAGCCCGAGCAGTTTGTCGTCGAAGACAACGGCGTCCCCCAGACCGTCCATCTCGATGAAGACACTGATTCTCTTGGGCTTTCGCTCGTCGTTGTGGTGCAGTGCAGCCGCTCCGCCGGGTGGGAGTTCACCAAACTCGGCGGCCTTGGAGAGATGATCGACGGCCTCGCCGGTGGCGCACCGCGCGAGGTTGCCATCGTCACCTATGAATCCGCGCCGCTGCTGCTCGGAAGGTTCTCCAGCAGTCCAGACGCAATGGGCCGCGCGCTCAGCCAGCTCACTCCCTGCGACGGTTCGGGTGCCGCAACACTGGACGCCGTCCGCTATGCCACCAAGCTGCTCGCTGCCCGCGACGACCACAACCGCCACGCCATCCTGCTCATCAGCGAGACGCGCGACCACGGCAGCGAAGCCAAGCCCGCCGAGGTCATCGCGGCGCTCGGCCGCACCAACACAGTTGTCGACTCAGTAGCATTCGGACCAGGAAAAACGGAGATTATCAACGACCTGAAGTATGGCGGCGGCAGCGGACCCATCGGCCTGCTCGTCATGGCCGTCGAGGCCCTAAGGGCCAACGCAGCACACGAACTGGCCGCGCTCTCCGGCGGCGAGTACATCAACTTCACCACGCAGAAGGGCTTCGACGCGGGCCTGCACCAGCTCTCCAACCATATCCACAACTACTACCTGCTCAGCTTCCAGCCACACGCCGAAGCCAACGGCGCGCCTTCGCCCGGCATGCATCGTATTCGCGTGCGCGTTCCGGACTATCCAAACGCCCGAGTCAGGTTTCGCGAGAGCTACTTTTCCGGCGAGCTGGACGTCTCCACGCCGGCGAATTAGAGCCGCCATTCCGGATCGCGATATAACACGGAAGGGGTACACGCGGACCCTGATTGCACTGCCCGCGACTGCCGATATTTGAACCTGGCGGTCAGGGATGGATGCCGAACCGCAGCTATGTTTTACAGGGATTGCTGGATCGGGCCATGGAGATTGCTTCCACTGAAACGAACGAGAAGTACCGCTGGTCGCCGTCTCCGCAGCGATTGGCAGGGGTTGCTCTCGCATTGTGGTGCGTCAACATTGCAGCGCTGATACTGAACCTCCACAGTTGCAAAGCTGCCGGCACCACCATCCTGTGGCCAGCAAACGGCCTTCTGCTTGGCGTGATGTTATGCGCTCCGCGGCGGCATTGGCCAGCATATCTAACCGCCGGTTTCGCCATCGACTCGGGCATCAACCTGTCCCTATCGTTTTCTTTCTGGACTTCTGCCTATCTTGCCGCCTGCAACATGTTTGAGGTTGGTCTGGCTGCGGTCCTGCTCTATCGAACCATCTCGCCCGGCCGCGAGCTTGCCGAGCGCAGCCAGATGCTGAAACTCCTCTTGTATGGAGTCATCCTCGCGCCGGCGATCGCCGCGGCCTTCGCGCAGTTCAAAGTCGCGGGAGCACTCTCGCTGCCACTCCTTACCTCCTTCAAGTACTGGTTCACCGCCGACGCCCTAGGTATCGCCGTGATGACCCCGCTCTACCTGTCGTTCCACCAGCGGCAGAGGTTCTCAGGCAGGTCCCGGCTGGAGGTCGGGGGGCTTTTCGCCCTGTTGTGTGGCGCCACGCTGATCGTCTTCACGCAGACCCGGTTTCCGTTGCTCTTCCTTCTGCTGCTGTTCCTTCTTCTTCTCGGCGTTCGTTTGCGCCTGTCTGGATCTGTACTCGGCCTGCTCATCGTCTCCGTCATCGGCGCATACTTCACCAATGCAGGGATTGGGCCCACCATGCTCATCCGCAACGCTACGGATCCACTGCGCGACGGAGCCCTGCGGGTCTTCCTCGGGGTCTCGCTGCTGATGGTCTGCATCCTCGATGTCGTCATCGCCGAGCGCGAGCGCCTGCAAGCCAGCCTGCAGGGCAGCGAGAACCGCTTCCGCCTGCTGGCTGAGGCCTCGAACGATGTGATTGTGCTGTCAGACCTGTATGGCGAACGCCGCTACGTCTCGCCGGCGGTCACCGCGGTTCTCGGCTGGCTGCCGGAGGAGTTGCTGGGCCACGACTACCGGCAGCTCGTCCATTCCGACGACACTGCGAAGCTGGCAGCGCTCATGCAGAGCTGCCGCGAGGGAGAACCGGTCGAGACGCTTCCCTACCGCTGTCGCAAGAAGGACGGAACTTATCTGTGGATGGAGGCGAGCATCCGGCTGTACCGCGATGAGGCTACGGGCAAACCCATCGGCTTCGTCAACGTGGTGCGGGACATCTCCAGCCGCAAAGCCGCCGATGAGGAGTTGAACCTCGCCTTTTGCCTGGCGGCCAATCTGGCCATGGTGGACGGCCTCACGGGGATCGCCAACCGGAGACAGTTCGACGAGACCATGGACCGTGAGCTGCGGCGCGCCATGCGGGATGGAAGCATGCTCTCGCTGCTGATGATCGACGTCGATCACTTCAAGACGTACAACGATCTCTACGGACATGTAGCGGGAGATGCGTGCCTGCGCCAGATCGCGGCTGCCGCGCAGGGAGTCCTTCATCGCACCTCCGACCTGTTCGCCCGCTATGGTGGCGAGGAGTTCGTCGCCGTGCTGCCGAACACCGACAGCAGGGGAGCGCAACTGGTCGCCGAGCAGATTCGCGCCGCGGTCGAGCAGTGTCTGCTTCCGCATTCGGGCAATCTTCACGGTGTCGTCACGGTGAGCATCGGCTGTGCGACACAGGCGCTGACCCCGGAGTCCGTCGGCAACCCTCTCCTGCAGGCGGCCGACGACGCCCTTTACGAGGCCAAATCGGCAGGTCGTAATCGTATTGAAGTCGCCGACATGGTGCCCTCCCCCGCGTAGAGCATGGCGGCGTTAGCCGAATTTGCTGAGGAGTTGCTGGGCCATGCTGCCCATGGAACCTTGAGGCGCCACCTGCACAACTTGCTGAGAGACGCCGGCCTTCTCGGCAGTCTTCTCGATATTTCCTCACCGCGAAAAGGCGCTCGATTCCGCACTTGTTCACATGGTCAAAAAAGCAGATAAACTTAGCGGCTATGAGCAAACCAAGCAAAACCGCAATCTCTACCAAAGAAGCTCCGGCCGCTATCGGCCCCTACTCGCAGGCGGTTCGGGTCGGCGATATGTTGTTCGCCTCGGGGCAGGTTGGGCTGGATCCGGCCACCGGACAACTAGTTGCGGGCGGGATCGCGGAGCAGACCGTCCGGGTATTGGAGAACGTGAAGGCTGTGTTGGCGCAGGCCGGGCTGGACATGGTTCACGTCGTAAAGACGACTGTATTTCTCAAGTCGATGGGCGACTTTGCCGCGATGAATGAGGTCTATGCGCGGTATCTTGCGCCCGAGGGCGTCGTACCGCCTGCTCGTTCCACGGTCGCCGTCGCCGGACTGCCGAGGGATGCGCTCGTGGAGATTGAAGTGATCGCGAAGGAGACCTCTGCAGCATAAACAGCCGCCGGGCATCTAATGAATAGAGCGAGACAGGAGGTTTGAGAGATGGCTGAGATAAAGACCGACAAGGATGCGAAAGTACAAAAAACGGAGGCCGAGTGGCGCGATCTGCTGACCCCGGAGCAGTTTCATGTGATGCGTGAAGGCGGGACGGAGCGAGCGTTTACTGGAGCTCTGGTCAATAATCACGAGGACGGGGAGTATCACTGCGGAGCCTGCAATGCGCCTCTGTTTGCGTCGGATAAGAAGTTCGAGTCCGGTAGCGGCTGGCCGAGTTTCTGGCTGCCGGTTTCGCCCGATGCCGTGGAGGCCCGCGAGGACAGCTCGCTAGGAATGAGGAGGGTGGAGGTGACGTGCGCGCGGTGTGGCGCCCATCTTGGGCACCTGTTTCCAGACGGGCCAAAGCCCACGGGAATGCGGTATTGCATCAATAGTGCGTCGCTGAGCTTCAACAAGCAGTAAAAGTCGCAGAAAACAAGAAAAGCCCAGCCACGTACGACCTGGCTGGGGCAACCTGTTTCGGAGCTTTCGGGGCTTAGCCTTTGACGACTTTTCCGGTCTTGATGCAGCCGGTGCAGACGCGCATACGCTGGCTCACACCGTTTACCTGGGCCTTGACCGCCTGGAGGTTGACGTTCCAGCGACGCCGGGTGGTGTTGTGGGCGTGGGAGATGTTATTGCCGAACTGCGGGCCTTTGCCGCAGAGATCACATTTAGCTGCCATGACTATTGCTCCAATCTCGTATCGCAGAAACTCCCTGGGAATCGAACCTGCGGGATTCAAGGCTCAACGGGCCGTGGACGCGGTAAGCACAAGGAGACTCAAACTCCTGACCTCTACCGTGTCAAGGGACTCTGCCGAATCCTTATCTTACCATGGAGGGCCCAGCGGACTCAATGAGACGGCGATCCTATCCGCTGAGGTAACGCAGTCCAGATCACATACTCTGGTCGACACCTCGGGCTTAGGAAGGCTCTCGTCCAGACCACACACTCCAGTGTCGCAAAAGAAGGTGGACATTTAGACAAACGGTTGTCTAATATGATTTGGCTTACAGGATGAACAAGGGACTCGCTCGCACGATGCAAAAGGGCCTTTGATATTGAAGCCGCAACGCCCCGTTTTATTAGATGATGACGTCAACTGCAGTTCGGAGTTCATCCATGCTTTTCTTGCGTAACACGCGCGCGTCCCTTCGAAACGCGATCTCCCCTTGCCTTACTCTTTCTACCCTTCTTCTTCTTGCTGCCACGAATTTGCCAGCACAGCAACAAAGCGCGCCGACAGCTTTGAGAGCCGAGGATCCCCAGGCGGTCCGGTTCGCAAACGAGCTGCTTGGCAAGATGACGCTCGAAGAGAAGGTCGGCCAGATGACGCAGATTGCCTATCAGGAACACGACTCTGTCACGCACGACGAGCGCATTCACAAGGAACAGGCTGGCTCCTTTCTTTTCATCACCGATCCGGTTGAGATCAATCGCCTGCAGCACATCGCAGTCGATGAAACCAGGCTCCATATTCCGCTGATATTCGGCTTTGATGTGATTCACGGGTTTAGCACGATCTATCCCGTTCCACTGGCGCTGGCTGCGTCCTGGGACCCGAGTCAAGCTGAGGAAGCGCAGCGCATGGCAGCCAAAGAAGCCAGCTCCGTCGGCATCAGATGGGCCTTCGCGCCGATGGTGGACATCGCCAGGGATCCACGCTGGGGTCGCATCATGGAGGGCGCGGGCGAAGACCCCTATCTCGGCTCGAGGATGGCAGTGGCCCAGGTGCGGGGCTTTCAAGGGGACACCCTCGGCGGCGAAGAGCACGTCCTCGCCAGCGTAAAGCACTTTGCCGGCTATGGCGCCGCAGACGGTGGACGCGACTACGACTCCTCGAATATCTCCGATGAGCAATTATGGAACGTCTATCTACCTCCCTTTCACGCGGCAGTCGAGGCGGGAGTGGGCTCGGTGATGAGCGCTTATATGGATTTGAACGGCGTTCCCGCGACGGGGAACAGATGGCTGCTCCATGATGTGCTGCGAGAGAAGTGGGGCTTCAAGGGCCTTGTGGTCAGCGATTGGTATTCGGTGGAAAGCCTCGCGACCCATGGCTTTGCCGCCGACAACGCAGATGCCGCAGTTCGGGCAGTGAATGCGGGCGTCGACATGGAGATGAGCAGCCACGTCTTTCGCGATTACCTGCCCGCTGCTGTCAAGAATGGTTCCGTGAAGGAGTCGACCATCGACGACGCCGTGCGCGACATTCTTATCGTGAAATACCGTCTTGGACTTTTCCGTCAGCCGTACGCCTCACTGGATCGCGCGAAGGCGGAGTTGAACTCAACCGCACAGCATGAGGCGGCACGAGTCGCGGCACAGCGCACCGCAGTCCTGCTGCGCAATGAGGGTGGTCTGCTTCCGCTAAGGCGATCGATTGCCTCGGTCGCCGTCGTGGGTCCGCTTGCCGACTCCAAGCCCGACACGATGGGATCATGGAGTCTTGCAGGCAATATTGGAGAGACGGTCACCGTTCTCGAAGGTCTTCGCAAAAAACTCGGTCCAGCGGTAACGATCAACTATGCCAAGGGGGTCGAGATCGATCGGGGCGGACCTTCAATCTTCGATAGTCAGTTCTCCAGCCCGAAGCCGGTGATGAAGACGCAGGCGGAACGCGACGCTGAATTTCAGCATGCGTTGGAGCTTGTCAAGAAGTCCGACGTGGCAGTTCTCGTCATGGGCGAGACGCAGAACATGAGCGGCGAAAGGGCTTCACGTTCGACGCTCACGCTTCCGGGCAAACAAGAGGAGTTGCTGGAGGCCGCCGTTGCTACGGGTAAACCCATCGTGCTTGTCTTGCTGAATGGCCGGTCGCTGAATATTACCTGGGCCTCGCAGCATGTTCCTGCGATTCTTGAAGCGTGGTATCCAGGCACAGAAGGAGGCGATGCCGTGGCCGACCTGCTGATGGGCGATGCGAATCCTGGCGGCAAACTGCCTGTGACGTGGCCGCGCAGTGTTGGCCAGGTCCCTATTTACTACGCGCAGAATCTGACCCAGATACCCGATGACTTAACTACGCGATACTGGGATGCCTCCAGCGCGCCTCTCTATCCTTTTGGTTACGGGCTTAGCTATTCCAGCTTCAAGATTGGTGGTTTGAAGCTTGACTCCACCTCCATGCACCTCGATGGATCGCTGGCCGTGTCGATCAATGTTGAGAACACCAGTGCTACAGCCGGTGACGAGGTGGTGCAACTCTACACTCACCAGCGTGCGGGCAGTGCGTCCCGGCCGCGCCGCGAGTTGAAAGCCTTTACGCGGATGCATTTTGACGCTGGGGAAAAGCGAATGGTGAGCCTGACACTGCAAGCCAAAGAGCTTGGCTTCTGGAGCCCGCAGACGCATCAATGGTCTGTAGAGCCTGGGGTCTTCGATCTCTGGGTGGGGGATGATTCGACAGCCACGGAACACGAGACTTTCTCCGTCGCTCCTTAAGACTGTTGAGAAGCTGGCCATGACGTGTATACGTCTCGGCAGGATTAGTAGCAAGGGGTCCTCCCGTTGGTGGGAATCATCCTCTTCCGACCAACGGGAGGACCAAAACAGGTGGTCCCTGCAAGACAAGGTATACCCACCACGAAGTGGTCGCCCTCCGCGTAGGAGGCCTGTCCGGCAGGGACAATCTCCTCCCCCAAAAAGCTGTCAAGCCCCCCTAATTTCTAACCACCACATAACAAAGGGAATTCTGTCATTGAAGCATGTCCCATGAGTTCCCCCCCACCAGATAGAATAGAAACAGAGTCAAAAAAGCTCCGGCATGTAGCCGGGGCTTTCCGCATTCAGCCGGGGATCAACGGTAACTCTTTTGTTCTCTATATTTTACCCGTAACCAATTTGCAATCTATATTTTGCCAAATCGAGAAAAACGTAAGTACACGAATCAAAGTAATTTATCCGCGAGATACCCCAGGGGGGTAACCCCCCCGGGAAGAGGCATATTGAGGAGGTATAAGGATTTAAGTCGCAGTCAAAAGCTTGACCTGCCATAGGCCTCGAACCGAGTTGCAGAGAAAAACTGCATCGGCGGATTCGAGATCAGCAAGTTTCAGAACACATTCTTCTGCGTCTACCTCCGTCTCCAGAAGATGGCGGCGAAACACTCCGGGCAAGACTCCGGATGATAACGGTGGCGTGAGCAGTCTGTTCCCCCGCCGAATGAAGATGTTGCTGATCGCGCCTTCGGTGATCTCTTCCTTCTCGTTTAGGAAGATCGTGTCGTCGAAGCCGCTCGCCTGCGCTTCGGCATACTGGCGTTCGTACAGTTTCCGTTGTGTCGTCTTGTGCCGAAGAAATACGTCCTTCGAAGAGGTACGTTCCGGCGACAGACGGATTGTGCCTGTCGCGGCATCTGGCGTGTGCTTCGTTGCGGTTATGGTCACGTTTCCGTTTGCATCCAGCAACAGACGTACTCGATAGCGCTGCTCTGGCTCAAAAAGAATCGACGCTTCAATCAACTGTGCCGCGATGTCGATGCGATCACACGCGAAGCGAAAGTACTCCGCAGAAGCCTCCAGACGATCCAGATGCATTGAGAGGAGGGAGAAATCACCATCCCAAAGCATAGTCTCGATGAGTTGAAAGTCGCGCGGCGGACGCACGAGGAACTCGGCCTTCAGCAGGCACTCGCGGTACTCGTCAGATGGCTCCGAATCCGCAACGATTCCACCGCCGACACCCATCCGCGCCTCGCCATCTTTAAGGACGAGTGTTCTGATCGCAACATTGAAGGTGGAAGATCCATGGGGAGAGATATATCCGATAGCGCCGGTGTAGATTCCACGCGGCGTTTGTTCCATCTCATGAATGATCTGCATGGTTCGAATCTTGGGAGCGCCGGTGATCGAGCCGCTCGGAAACATTGCTTTGAAGATTTCGTAATACGACAGTCCGCGCCTTAGCGTGCCCGAAACGGTCGAGGTCATCTGCAGTAACGTTTCATACTTCTCCACCGAAAAGATGTCCTCTACCTGCACGCTTCCCATGGTGCAGATGCGACCGAGATCGTTCCGCAGAAGATCCACGATCATCACATGTTCACTGCGGTTCTTTTCATCGCGTTGCAGCCGGAGAGTTGCATCCTCATCTTCGGCAACGTCTAATCCCCGAGCCATCGTGCCCTTCATGGGCCGAGTGACGATCCTGTCGCCCTCTATCCTGAAGAACAGCTCTGGAGACAGCGAAAGAATGTGGTGGCCGGCAATATTGAGAAGAGCACTGTAGGCCACGGGCTGTTGCTGCAGCAACGCCCCGAATGCCTGGTCGGCGGAGAGCTTAGTGGCAACGCATACTCTATCGGTGAAGTTGACCTGGTACGTTTCGCCGGCCGCAATGTATTGCTTGATCGCTTGAATCTTCGCGCAGTAATCCCCTTCTGCGATTGCCAGCTCAATATGCTCGGCAAAGCGTCCTGTCGTTTCCTCGGAGATGCGCTCGGCCACAGGAAAATCCGATGCTCCTTCAAGATGTCCCGCCGCGTGATCATAGACAGCGGGTGCGCCATAGACGCCAAACCATGCCAGCGGCAGATCGGAGGAAGTTCCGGCGATGCCATCGAAGCGCTCGAAATGATAGCCGCATTCATAGCCGACATAACCTGCAACGTGGAGGCCGCTGGCGAGGGCCTCTTCAACCTGGCGAAAGAGCTCCGGCACCTCGTCGAGGCTGACGGCGGCCATGGTTCGCAGCGCGTTGGTGAAGAGGAGGCTCCGCTTGTTGAACGCGTCGAAGCGCGAGGTTTGCAGCAGAACAGAATCCGGGTTTTGCGCAACCACAGAGTGCAGCCACACCGGAAGGTGAGTCCACTGGTTCAATCCTGATTCACTCCGGAGATTCCTTGTAGATCTTGGCTGACTATATGTAGGCTACGTAACATTGCCGCCTTCAAGGATCAGGGATGGTACTCGCGCTCAATGTGTCCCTGAAGATCCGAGCGGTAAAAGTAGACGTCCCGCAGATTCCCTGTGCTGTATCGCTGGGCTTGATCGTCGAAGTGAGGGGAGGTCGGATCTCCACTTTCCCCTCCGGCCGTCACGGCTTTGGCCTGCACTTTCTTGCCGAACTCGACCACGGCCACGAAACTGTTTCCGCTGGTGCCATACCACTTCTTCGTGCCCGGGTACGCACGCGCTCCGAACGATGCCAGCGAGCCCCACACCGAAGAGGTGAAGCCGACTGGGATACTCGGCTCCGCGTCATTGAACGGCTGAACGATGTCGCCGGTGAGACGCTGGAACCGATTGATGTCCCCCCACGGCGTCTTCCAGGTGCCGAAGTCAGCCGCGAGTTTGTCGGAGGCCGTCGCCAGCGATTGCAGGAGTTGCTGCGCGGAGGCCCTGGTAGCGACGTACTCCTCGGCGGAGATGCCCGACTGCTTGGCATCATCAGCTACGTGCCGCCGGATGTCGTCGCCCCAGAAGACCGCGAGCGACGTGGGGACCGAGGCGACGCACCAGCGCAGATCCCAGGTGCGAAGCAGTTTGATCTGCTCGGCCAGCTTCGACTTGAGCGGATCGGCGTCAGGAGTCCCGTCCCAGGCCTTGACGAGCGCAGGAACAGTTTTTTCAAACCAGGGAAGGTAGCTGTCATACGCCGCGGCAGTGAGTGAATCGATCGTGAAATCCTTCTTGTCCTGCAAGACCCGGATCGCATGCAATCCGCGCGGGGATTCAGTGCCGGTCTCTACATAAACGGGGTAGTCTTGCTTCCGCAAACTGCTTGACCCAGCCCCGGACCATGGCCAGTTATTGCTGTTGTAGCGCCAACCGCTCTTTGCATTCAGCAGGTGCGGCGTCTCGTCAACAGAAAGAAGCCCCTTCCACGCCGTCGCCGGAATG
>Ga0182024_10014194_pt1 | contig 15425 bp, 13 predicted proteins | sample P32metaG_FD_120480 | JGI IMG/M metagenome (GOLD analysis project Ga0182024, IMG submission 120480) | Permafrost microbial communities from Stordalen Mire, Sweden - P3-2 metaG (Illumina Assembly) | ecosystem: Environmental > Terrestrial > Soil > Wetlands > Permafrost | place: Sweden: Stordalen... | reverse complement strand
GATCTTCGATCCGTTTTTCACCACGAAAGCCGAAGGCAAGGGAGTTGGCCTCGGGCTGGCCGTGTTGTACGGAATCGTGAAAGCCCATGAAGGTGAGGTTGAGGTCGCGAGCCAGCGCAACGAGGGCACGACCTTTACGGTCACTCTCCCGCTCAAATCGCAAAACAGCACGCCGGAATCGCGGGAAGTGCAGGTACATGCGGTGTGAATGGACTCTATCTCGTGGCGATCGGAAACGTGCCGGCGCAGGCCCTGGATTGGGTCGAGAATGCGACTGCCGAATGGTTCCCGCTGCCCATTCGACGCTTGCCGCCTTTATCGATTCCGGAAGGTGCATATGACGCGAAGCGAGGCCAATACCAGTCGGTAGAGATCATGAAAATGCTGGCCCAACACGCTCCGAGCGATGCCTCCCGGGTGCTTGGCGTAACCGATGTGGACCTCGCGATCCCGATGCTGAGTTTCCTGTTCGGGCAGGCGCAGTTTGACGGTCCGATCGCTGTGGTTTCGCTTTGCCGGCTGCATCAGGAGTTTTATGGACTTCCCCCCGAGGAGAGCCTGCTGAGGGAGCGCACCGCCAAAGAAGTGCTGCATGAACTGGGACACACGTTTGGGCTTGTCCATTGTTCGGAGCCCACGTGTGCGATGAGCCTGGCCACACACATTGAATTGGTGGATGCCAAGGCGGAACAATACTGCGTGCGCTGCGGGATGCAGTTGGTGCAGAGATTTACTTCGAAAGAGGCAATCGTATGAAGAAAAACTGGCCGATCCTGGTCGTGGACGACGAAGACGTTATGTGCGAATCGATGGGAGCGTGGTTGCGGGAAGACGGTTATCACGTCGACACCGCGCCCAATGGCCAGAAAGCCGTCGAACTCGCCAAGTGCATGGACTACGCCATCTGTTTCGTCGATTTGAAAATGCCCGGCGGCATGGATGGCATTGAAACCATGATGGAAATTCATCGGGTGCGTCCAGAAGCGTCGATCATCATCATCACCGCCTATGCGACGGTCGACACCGCCATTCAGGCCATGAAGGAAGGCGCGCAGGAATACATTGTGAAGCCCTGCAATCCGCAGGAGATCTCGATGCTGGTGTCGCGCATCCTGAAGCTGAAGAAGCTGCAGAGCGAGAATGCGATTCTGCGCAAGAAACTGAACCGGCAATACCGCCACTACGACATCATCACCAAGAATCCGCGCATGGAGGAGATTCTGGCCCTAACCAAGGAAGTCGCGGATCTGCGCAGCACGGTGCTGATTCGAGGCGAAAGCGGTACGGGCAAGGAACTGGTGGCCCGCGCGGTTCATTTCTCCGGCAATCGCGCGGAGAAACCATTCATCGTTGTCAGTTGCGCCGCCCTGACCGAAACTCTGCTGGAGAGTGAGTTGTTTGGTTACGAGAAAGGTGCCTTCACCGGCGCTGCCGCACAGACCAAGGGCAAGTTTGAAATGGCGAATGGAGGCACGATCTTTCTCGATGAAATCGGCGACGTCTCTCCCAAACTGCAGGCTGATCTGCTGAGGGTGCTGCAGGAGCGCCGCTTCTATCGCTTGGGAGGAACTCAGGAAGTCGAAGTCGACGTGCGTATCATAGCCGCGACCAACAAGGACCTGGCCGAGGAAGTCCAAGCGCAAAGGTTCCGCGAGGACCTGTATTACCGCCTCAACGTGATTGAGATTCGCCTGCCCCCACTGCGCCAAAGGCGCGAGGATATCCCCTTGCTAGCGGAGCACTTCGTGCAGCACATTTCTTCTGCGCTGGGCAGGGACGTGAGTGGCATTTCTGCCGCCGCTTTGAAGGTGCTGATTGCCTATGACTGGCCAGGCAATGTCCGCGAACTCGAAAATGTCATTGAGCGGGCGATTGTGACCTGCCGCAATGGCATGCTCGACGAGCAGGATTTTTCATGGATGCAGCGCAATCCCGGACAGCCGCAGAATTGGGAAGTGCCGGATGTTTCTCTCGGCGAACTGGAGCGGCGCGCGATTGTGGCCGCACTCGAGCGCAAGCACGGCAACGTCAAAGAGGCGTCTTCAGCTCTGGGCATTGATCGCTCGACACTTTACGATAAGCTCAAGCGCTACGAGATCGTGCATTGAGTCACACGGCATTTTCCGAGGTATCAGGCCTCGAGAAAAGTGTCGGCGAGCACCGTGTTCCAGTCGGCCCCGGGCACAGCGTCCATCAATCCTGGCATTAGCACTCCGCCGTCGGCTAGGGCAGCGGGAGTGTTGGGCGCCCGGAGCTGCAGTTGCAGTCGCTCCAGTTCCCGGGACAACCAGCCGTGGACTTCGGGGCCTCGCAGAAGATGTCGCAGCGTAGTCGGATCGCGCGGATCGAGCCGCGGTCGGATCTTCAGGAACCAGCCCTCCTTCGGCCCTCCAACGCTGACCACTGTACCTTCGATGGGTGCGCGCACCTGAATCTCGTTCCCGTTCTTGCTCATCCGCCACGCGGTTTGGTTGATCTCTAGTTCGGTGCCAACTACCGGCATTTTGATGGAGTCGGGGTTCCCAATCAGATGATCGGCCAATTCATCGAGGCCGATGGTGAATGGGCCGTCTTCGACGGGCTTCACCCAAGTGTGTCCGCGATGGTAGAGGCGGTCGTCGGGATAGTTGAGCCCCAGGTCGGTCGCTAGCCCTGTCGCGGGCAGCACGGCAAACTGCGAATATCTCGCGCAGTGCCTGCAATCGAAAGCGTTGTCGCAGGTTCTCGAAATCACGCGCCCTGCAAGTTCATGGCGGCAGCGCCGGTCGGATTCCGGCAACTCCGCAAAGTCCGATTTCCAGCACAACTCGATTGCCCGACTGGTACGAAAGTCGCGGGTGGTGCGCCACACCGCCGAGACGACCGTCGTCAAAATCGTCACCACGATGGCGAAAAACAACGACAAGAAAACGACGTGGGTAGCGGTCCAATGGAATCCATCAATCCCCGGAAACATGGGTGTTTTCTCCTTTTGGCGCTGCGAAAAGGGGCAAGTAGCGATAAGACAGCGAATAGACAATGACACCGTACGCGATCACGCCGCCGAAACTGGCAACCTCCTGCCAACTGGGCGTGTATTGCAGAAACTCATCAAAGGGCAGGGTGGGCACCGCCAGAGTCTGCACCGTGAGAACGAAGCGGTTGAGCAGGATTCCCGCACAAGCCAGTGCGGCGGCACTCAGCAGCCATCCCCGACGCGCTGCGGTCTTGCGGTACGTCAACAGAAAAGCAGGGAGCAGCCCCAGGAGGACGATCTCGGCAAACAGGATCGGCGTGCCGAATGGCTTGTGCATGTAGTACTGCCAGGGCGCAAAGCCCACCGACGGAGAAGTAATGTTCAACCAGATCAGCGTGTCGATCGATTTGGCTGCGACGTAGATGGCGAGCAGAATGCCGGAGATGAATCCTAAACGCCGGAACAGATCCGGAGGAACGAGGCACTTGCCGGTCACTTTTTCGACTGTCGCTGTTACCAGCATGAGAAAGCTTGGTCCCGATGCTATCGCCGACAGGATGAACAAAAAGAACGTAGAAGGCCAGATGAAGAAACCCTCGCGGAAAGCGAACGGACGGCCGCGTAACACTCCGTAAAGCCCACCCAGCGATCCCTGATGGAAGAATGAGAGCAGTGTCCCCACGCCCGCTAACACCGGCACCAGTTTATGGAGTTGGTGCTCAAAGACAAGGAATGACGGCAGCTTCCGCAGTTGGCGGTTGCGCAGCAGAATCGGAATGTATTCTAGGCTGAGTACCAGCAGGTAGCAGGAAATGCAGAACGTAACCTCCGTGAGCATCGAGTGTGTATTCGGATGCCAGAAGGTAAACCACGCCCGTAGAGGCTGGCCCACATCGATCATCAAGATGGCCACCGCGCCGCTATAGCAGATAAACCCGACGACCACAGCCGTGTTCAGGATCGGCCTGAGCTCGGCCCGCTTCAGGATGTAAACGAGGAATCCGGTGAAGAACGCGCCCGCCCCCAGCGCGATGATTCCGAGATCAAGAAAAATCCAAAGACCGAAGGCGAAGCGGTTGTCCATGTTCGTCTGGTTCAGCCCGTAGTACAGGCACAAACCAGCGGCATAGATTCCGACGGCAAGCACCACAGCCCAGGGAGACAGCCAGAGCAGGAATCGCGAGAGCGAGGTTCGCTCTTCGCCCCGTGCGATCCACTTTTGGTCGGCCAGTCGGCTGTTGGTAACCACGGCGCTAGCCATGTTGGACCTCCGGAGCTACCTTCAAACTAGGGCCTGAACTAGATTCCGCCAGCGCTCTCACCCACGCCTCCTTCGACTTGTAATAAACCTTCGGCTCCGTTCCGATGCGCGCCAGCAAGCGAAATGCATCGGGCGAGCGCGATTCTTGTGAGGCCGGATCATTTTTGTCGGCCAGGTTGCCAAAGCGAATCGCTCCAGTCGGGCAAGCTTCCACGCAAGCCGGCACATAATCGGCAAGATCAATTTCACGCTTTCCTGAGGCGGCCGCTTTCTCTTTTGCCGAATGCAGACGCGCGTGGCACATGTTGCACTTCTCCACGACGCCGCGCATCCGCGATGCCACTCCAGGATTCAGACTCTTCTCCATGCCCGCGGGCCACGTCGGATCCCACCAATTAAAATAGCGCGCGTGATACGGGCACGCCGTCATGCAATAGCGGCATCCCAGGCAGCGCTGCGGCATCTGCATCACGATCCCGGTGGCCTTGTCCACTTCGACCGCCTGCTGCGGGCATACCTTCACGCAGGGCGTGTCGTGTTCGCAGTGCATGCACAGGATCGGGATGAATGTCTCGCGCCGCGCAATCCCCTCCATGCCATTCGAGACTTTGCGGACAAGCATTGGAGTAAGGCCGGTGCGAGCTGTGGCCTGAGGAAGGGACGGCACGTTGTTCTCGGCCGCGCACGCCATCATGCATGAGCCGCAACCGGTGCAGCGGTCCAGATCAATCACCATGCCATAACGGGCGCTCATGCGGTCCTCTTTTCTGGCGCTTCCCGTAAGTTGGATTCGCGGTACAACTTCGTCGCCAACGGGGGCAGCACCGGCGCCTGCCATGTGGTCGACCAGTTCTCCGGATGCGCAGAAGGGACGGTTGATGGCCATTCTTTCAATTCGCATCGCAAGGTCACGGGATGGGGGGCTTCACCAACCCAGACCGCACCTTTCCAGAGTTGCTCTTCGAGCTTCTGAATCGAGGCAAACTTCGCGACCGGAGTGTCTTCCTGTCCGCGCAGAGTTCCCGCACGCCCACGGAAGAGATCTTCGCAACGAGAGTGGATGTTTTTTTCGGCAGTGGCTAGAGTGGAATCGATGCTGGCGAGGAACTGCGCGGCACTCTGCACTTCGTGTGGCGCCTTAACCAGACCGGGAGCCACTGCGTAAGTCTCGAATGCAAATGTGGGCGCCGTCGGGACGTCGGTCAAGTCTTCCAGAAATCCCGGGGCGGGAAGCAGCCAATCGGCTCTGCTCGATCCTCCATCCCACGCGGCAAAGCGGAAGACCTCGGCGTCGGTCTGCGGAGAAAAATTCCAAGGCACGCTGGCATCGACAATAATCGCGCGTGCGCCAGGGATGGCCGCGTCGGCGGAAACATACGGCTCAGCACGCTTCGATCTCCGCACGATGCCGCGCGATCCAGTTGCGCCCAGCACGACATTTAAGGCCGCAATGGCGGGATTGTCGTCGTTACCGATCACGACTGCGGGAGTCCGCGCCACGACCTTCCGCGCCAGATCGCGAATCGCATCGGCAGTAAGCCCGGTCTGAGCCACAGCTTCAGCGAGCGTCAGCGGTGGCATGGGACCGCGCGCGGACACCATGTGTTCTTCGAGAAGCACTCGTGCGACGCCCGCAGCCAAAGCGGATTCTGCGCCAGCCGGAACAGGCACCCACCGCCACGCCCGCCCCGCGGTCCGAGACAGAGACGGCTCCACTTGAATCAATCGAAGTTGTGGGTCAGCATTTCCCGCTGCACGCTCCGCCCACAGTCGAGTGAACCGGCCCGGAGGACCCCAGCCATCCAGCAAGGGCGCACCAATACTCACGATCGTCTTAGCGTTCTCAAGATCATAACCGAGCGCAGAGGCCGGGACGCCGCTCCAGGCCTCGTAAGGCGCGAGAGCGCGAGTTTCCAAGCCAAGCACAACGCGATAGCCGCCGTCCCGCCTTCGAGAGAAGCTCTGTAATACCGACGAAGCCGCACGGCCAGGATATCCGTCGATGACCACGACCGGGCCTTCGCTGCAAGCTTTCGCGAATGCAATCCGCGCTTCAATCCAGGTGGAAGGATTGGCCCCGTGACGAACCACACGCAACCGTTGCGGATGCCAGTTCAGCTGATGTGCTCCAAAACCGAGCGGGCAGAGTGCCCCGCGGCTGATGGGGTGACTGCTCACTCCCGCGACGCCCACAGGCCAACCTGCAGCCGTCTTTACTTTCATCCCGCATCCGTTCGGACACAGCGTGCAAGCCGACATTTTCACTTCAACCGGGCCGCGCGCGGGCTGCGGAATCCACGGCCAGTTCTGGCTCCAGATGGAAGTGTCGTCCAGCAACTTCCAGGGAACCGGCGTCACCAGGAGACCCGCTGCTGCTCCCGCGCTCCATACCAGCAGATCCCGTCGTGTGACCTTCATGCTTCTCCTTTACTCGTGGCAACCGAGACAGCCTACCTCGACGTTGTGCCGGCGGTGGCAGTCTTCGCAGTCGCTCATCTTCATGCCTTCGTGTGGCGCACGGCGCAGGCGCGAGATGGAATGTCCCCAAATGTCGCGGCTGTATCCGCTGATGCGGTTCAACTGGTAGACGCGTACCTGATCCGTTGTGCCGTAAGTCGAATGACATTCCGTGCAGGCCAAGCCAGCGCGCTTCACGTGGATCGCGTGCGAGAACCAAGCATTTGCCGGTTGCCGTGCATACACGAGCCATGGAGTTTCGTGCCCAGGCTTGATGAAACTGTTGACCAGGGTCGCTTCAGCCTTGCTCTCCCCGATGCGTTCCGAGTGACAGCTCGCACATTTCTCCATGGCTGGAATTCCGGCGAACGCTCCGTCCTCACGAACCGCGTGGCATTCGTGGCAATCGGCGACGCCAGATTTCTCCGCGTGCGTCTTGTGGCGAAACTCGAGAGGCTGCTGTTTCTGCACGTAGAGTAGGCGCGGAAACACAACCCATCCCGCCACCAGCGCAACCGCCAGACCGAATCCGAAGACGAGAGCATTCCGCGACATCTTCATACTTCCCCCGTCCAGCCACGGTTGGAGAAGAAGTGCTGGAACAAACACACCAGATCCTGCCGCGATAACAGTTGCGCCACTCCGTGCACTGGCGCTCCGCCATCGCAGCCGGGCGCGTGCGCCTCATGGATTTCGTTCGATAGCCGCTCCCGCTCCTGCGCCTGCCAAGCGGCCGCCTGTGGACCAGAGACCAGCCCGGCGCGCGTTCGCCCCGGCAGTTCCCAGCCCTCGAACAACCATCCCGCGCCATAGGGATCGACCGTGAGCCTGGCGGGATCGCTCCTCAACCGGCTGTTTACTTTCTGAATCATCAGCGGATTCGGAAAGCTCATCGGCCACTCGACTCCATTGACGGTGAGCGCCAGAGACGGACAATGCGTACCCCGTGCGGTGACGAATGTGATTCCGTCGACGCTTCCGGCCACGTCCGCGAGAAATCCGTCGATGCCCACGTGGCACAACCCTGATGCCTCCGCATCCAGCCAGAAGTGATTTGGCGCGTAAAGGAGATGGGCCGGGGCGGAGTTCGCGTGCGGTCGCGCCAGCAACAAATAAGAATCGCAATAGCGGTAGGTGTTGCTGGTGCAACTCGACAGTTCCGAATCGCTGAAGGGCACAAGTTTCGTGACCGGCGAAACGCCGCAATACTGCACGCGGATTTGTTCGAGATGCGGGCAGCGATCCTGCTGCGGACCACTCTTCGCAGCCAAAGCACAGTGCCGGTAATCCGCTGAAGTACAGCGCCCGCCGTCGGCCGCACCTGGGCCATCCAGTATCAACTTCTGCATCGGAGCGGCGTGGCAGTATCGCGCTCGACCTTCTTTAAGAAACGGGCATGCCATAAATTCACTTCCCGTGTTTCGCGTCTGAGGCCTTTGGCGCGGCGGGCTCGATTTTCTCGCCGCCGTCTGCCATCGTCAGCCCCAAGCCGGGTTCGTACATGGTGTGCGACCCCTGCAACATCGCTCGCAGTTCGCCATCCAGCGTGCTCAGGTCAAGCTCGCGGTTGGTGCGCGGAGCGCGAACTTTGCGGACCAGTAGATCCCAGCACACAGCGCTGAACACGACGACCAGCGCCAGAACTGTGACCATGCCCAGCGCGAAGTTGGTCATGTTCAGCCAGAACGTCCAATTCTCTGCTGCCATATCGAATAACCTCCTTGCCGATAAACGCCACGGCCATCCTCTGTAATGCAATCCAAACACCATCAAGTGGATTCAACGACATGCAAGGAATTCCGCCTGCTGCGTGCCGGAATTCCCGACAGCGCTGTAGGGATCGCCAACACGGAAGATCGCTTGCGCTGTTGCCATTGGCGTACTAGCCCATTCGGACAACGGCACTTGCGGAATCGATAGTTGCTCGGCTTCTCCATGAGTCGGAAATTTCGACTTGTGTGCGCTCCGTCGCGTTGAACCGTGATTGTGATCACACGTGTCCCGCTTCCTTATCGATACAAACGAGTTACGAGCTGCGATTTGAGGGCTCGCGTCGATTTCGATGTCGATTTTCGGCGGTCTAATCGTTTCGTAGTAATGAACGCATATTCGCCGCTTACTAGAATGGCGCGGCATACTTTATGAACCCCAAATGGAACGGCCAATTCTCCTGCTTCGATCTCGTCGCCAAGACCAACGAGTGCTCCCGCAGCGTGGTGCAAGTCGGTGACATCGAGATTGGCGGAGACGATTTTGTTGTGATGGCCGGTCCGTGTGCCGTCGAGTCTGAAAGCCAACTGCTCGAAACTGCAGTCGCGGTGGCCGACGCGGGTGCACGCATTCTGCGAGGCGGAGCCTACAAGCCGCGCTCTTCGCCATACGCGTTTCAAGGCCTGGGCGTGGAAGGCCTCAAGATTTTGCGGAAGGCGCGCGAAGTTACAGGCCTTGCGATCGTCACTGAGGTGATGAGCGAAGAGGATGTCGACCTTATCGCCGAGTATGCCGACATCATGCAGGTGGGCACGCGCAGTATGGAGAACTACGCGCTGCTCGAAGCTCTCGGCCATTGCGGGCGCCCGGTTCTGCTGAAGCGCGGCATGACCGCCACTCTCGAAGACCTTCTGCGCTCCGCGCAAGTAATCGCCGTCGCGGGCAATCCGCAAGTCATTCTTTGCGAACGCGGCATTCGCACCTTTGAAACTGCGACTCGCAACACGCTGGACATCGCTGCCGTGCCGGTGTTGAAAACGGTCTCGCACCTCCCGGTCATCGTGGATCCGAGTCATGCCGCGGGCGTTCGCGCCCTGGTTCCCGTGTTGTCGCGGGCCGCTGCCGTCGTGGGCGCCGACGGATTGATTGTGGAGGTTCATCCCTGTCCGGAAAAAGCCCTGAGCGACGGCAACCAATCGCTCACTTTCGACGAGTTCCGCCACATGATGAAAGATCTCCAGCCCTATCTGGATCTTGAGCAAGTGGCCCGGCAACTGCGCCCACAACTCCTCGCAGTCGGGGGAGCAGACTAGTGGCGTCGCGCTTCATCCTGATTCCCGTTCTTTCGGCTTGCATGCTCTCGCTGTGCCTGCTCGGACTTCCGAAGACGGCAGTAAAAGCCTCACCGGATGCAGAACCGCCATCATTCCTTTACACCGCCGCAAAACACTACGAACTGCTGGCATGGATGCACGGTGCGGATCGTTTCCCTTTCGGCGCGACGATCTTTGTGCGTGAGGCGCAGGGCAAGCATCCACTGGTTCCGAACTTCGCGATGTCTGCCGATTCCGCGATCTCATTCGATGGCCAACGGGTGCTCTTCTCAGGCAAACGCAAACCAGAAGACCCCTGGCAGATCTGGGAGATTGCTCTGGGTGGCGGAGAGCCTCGCCGCATCACCGCCGGCAACGAAGACTGCATTCGGCCGCTTTATCTGCCCGAAGATCGCGTGGTGTACGCGCGAAGAACCGCAGAGCGATTTGTGATCGAGGCCGTGAGCTTGGCTGGCGGAAATCCGCTGGCCCTGACGTATGGCCCTACGAATTTCCTGCCAACGGATGTTCTCCGCGACGGCCGCATCTTGTTCGAAGCCGCATATCCGCTCGGTGCTGAGGCCGTTCCGGAAATCTACACCGTGTATTCCGACGGCAGTGGGGTCGAGTCGTATCGCTGTGATCACGGCACTGCGCGGCACTCCGGCAGGCAAGTCAGGTCAGGCGACATCGTCCTTGCATCGAGTCACGGGCTGGCAAGGTTCACATCGTCAAAAGCGCAAGAAGTAAGCATCTCAGCGCCAGCTGGAGAATATGCCGGAGAAGTCGTCGAGACTGCCACCGGCGATTGGCTCATGCCCTGGCGGGCAGATGCGAAGGCGCCATTTCAACTAGTGTTCTGGACCCCGGGCTCAACCGAGATGCGTCCGGCAGTAGTAGAACAAGACGCGGATGCAGTTCAGCCGACACTGGTTAGCGAACGCGCGTTGCCGAACCGTCATCCTTCTGGATTGCATGAGTGGCCGAACGCGAACTTGCTGTGCCTGAACGCCTATACCTCCAAATACCCGTTCGCGGCAGGATCGATTCATTCAGTGCGGCTGTATACGCGAGATGACGCGGGCAATCCGCGACTGCTCGGTACCGCCCCAGTCGAACGCGACGGATCCTTCTTCGTCCAAGTCCCCACCGAGCAACCGCTGCAGATCGAACTGCTGGACGAGGCGGGCAAGACTTTGAAGCACGAGTCGGGATTTTTCTGGATGCGCCGCGGGGAACAACGTGCCTGCGTCGGCTGCCACGCCGGACCGGAGACCTCGCCTGAGAATGCGGTCCCGATGATCCTGCTGAAGTCGACCACTCCAGCCGACATGACTGGCGCAAGCGCGCAGAACGCTGCAGGAGGACACTAGGGTGACAAAACGACTTCTTGGATTCCTTCTACTGTCCTCTTCGATGCTGGCACAAACGCCGCCAGCGGCCGCGCCCGGCCCGATCCGTTTCGAGGATGCTACCGCAAAGTCCGGCATTCAATTCACTCACAGCTTCGGCGCAAAGCAACTGGGCTCGTTGTTGGAGAGCACCGGCTCCGGCTGTGTCTGGTTCGACTACAACAACGATGGATTGCCCGATCTCTACGTGGTCACGGGTAAGCCGCTTGAGGACGGAATGCATCCCTACCCTCTCAAGGAGCAGCCCGCAACTCCGCCCCACAACCATCTATACAAAAACAACGGCGACGGTACGTTCACGGATGTCACCGACCAGGCCGGCGTAGCGGCAAATATCTTCGGTACGGCTGCGATCGCCGCTGATTTTGACAACGATGGTTTTGTGGATCTCTTCGTGACCGGCTATGGCAAAGCGATTCTCTACCACAACAATGGTGATGGGACATTCACTGACGTGACCGTCAAGGCCGGCATCAAGGTCGACGGATGGTCCATCAGCTCCGCCTGGCTGGATTACGATCGCGATGGCTGCATTGACTTGTTTGTCGGGCGCTACGTGAAGTTCGATCCCAAGTACCGCAACTTCTACGCCGCCGACAACTATCCCGGCCCGCTCGACTACGCCGCCGACACGAACCGCCTCTACCACAACAATTGCAACGGAACATTCACGGACGTGACGGACAAATCTGGGATTGGCGCCTTCAAAGGCCGCACCATGGGCGTGACCGCAGCCGACTACGACGGCGACGGCTATCCCGACATCTACGTAGCGAACGACAAGACCGAGAATTTTCTCTTCCACAACAAGCACGACGGCACGTTCGAGGAAGTCGCCGGTGATGTGGGCGTGGCGTACGGCCAGAATGGCGAGAACACGTCGGCCATGGGCCCGGTGTTTGCCGACATCGACGGCGATGGCCGTCTCGACCTCTGGGTAACCGACTCCAAGTACAACCGCCTCATGCGCAACGCTGGCGCGAACGGATTTGAAGACATCGGCCCCAGTTCCGGCATTTCGCAGGCGACGGCGCAGTACGTCAGTTGGGGCAGCGGCATTTACGACTTCGACAACGACGGCTGGCCTGACATTCTGGTCTTCCACGGCGGACTGATTCACCTCGTCCCGCAAGAACAGTCGCTGTTTCGTGGCTTGGGAAACGGCAAGTTCGCCGATGTGTCTCGCGATGCCGGCCCAGTACTCGACGTGAAGACGGTCTCGCGCGGCGCTTGCTTCGCCGACTACGACAATGACGGGAAAATCGACGCCTTCGTCGTGAATCTCGGCGCACCTGCAACCCTGCTGCACAACGTCACTCAGAACAGCAATCACTGGCTCACCGTGAAGTTGAAGGGGAATTCCCAGGAAAAGAAGAGCAATCGTGACGGCATTGGCGCGCGCCTGGAACTGGTGGCTGGAGGGCGCAAGCAGACCGCAGAACGCATCGCGGGATCCAGCTATCTCTCACAGGACGACGGACGGCTCCACTTCGGCCTGGGTTCTGCCACAAAAGCAGACAAGCTCACCATCCACTGGCCCAGCGGACAGGAACAGGTTCTGGAGAATCTTTCCGTGGACCGCGTGCTCACAGTGGAGGAGCCGTAGATGCCGGTGCGTCCCATATCGTGCACGAGCTTTCGGCGGATGGCGAAGGTTGCTGCCATCCTTGCCGTGGCTCTGCTCGCGATCGCGGCTTCACCCTCAGCCAAACAGTCCACAGCGACCACGAGGGAGCGCTATTTGTCCCCGCTCGAAATGGTCTCTTCTCCGGATGGCCGTCTGCTCTACGTTGTCTGCCAAGAGAGCGACGAAGTGCGAGTCGTCGACGTGCAGTCCAGCAAAGTCATGGGCAGCGTCCAAGTTGGTCGGATGCCGCGTGGAATCGTCTTGTCTCCCGATGGCCGCCGACTGTACATCACGAATGCCTGGTCCGACACCGTGTCGGTCATCGATACCGCGACATTGCAGGTCCTGCAGACTCTGCCCACCGGATCGGAACCAAGCGGCGTCGTTTCCGACAAGGACGGCACGGCGCTGTACGTCGCTAATCGCTTGAGCGGCGACGTCTCCGTGATCGACCTCAAGAGCGGACAAGAAACCAAACGGTTACTGGCCGGGCGCGGCGCCAGCTACCTGGCATTGTCGCCAGATGGAAAGTGGATCTATTGCACCCACATTTATCCGAATGCCGGAGCTTTCCGCAGCCAGCCGAATTCAGAAATCACCGTCATCGATACCGAGCGGCAGGTGGTGGTCGAGCGCAAGCCACTGCACAACGTGGCTGGCATGTTTCACATCGCGTTGTCCGCAGATGGCCGCCTGGGCGTGGCCGCGCAACTGCGGCCTAAGAACCTGATCCCGCTGGCGCACGTCGAACATGGCTGGGCCTTCGGAGATTCGCTCACCCTATTTGGCGACGATGTTGGTGGTACCGTCCAAGTCGCGATTGACGAACTCGACCGCTACTACTCTCTACCTTGGGGCGTAGCCATCGCGCCCGATAAGTCGAAGATCTTTCTGACCACGGCCGGATCGCAGAGCGTCACGGTCATTGACGTTCCCCGTTTGCTGAATACGGTGCGAACGCGACGACAGCCGTTCGTGAACGATCTCTCAGCCTCGGCAGACTACGTACAAGCAAGGATTCCCGTAGGCCACAATCCGCGTGGCGTCCTGCTCTCGCCGGACGGCAAGCGCCTTTATGTTGCCAACCGCTTGGACGACAACATCGCCGTGATCGATACGACCTCAGACAAAGTCGTTTCGACAATAGACCTCGGCGGACCTAGGAATGTGGACGCTCTCCGCCGTGGCGAACGCCTCTTCTACACCGCTGACTTCGCCTTCCAAGGCCAGTTCGGCTGCGCCAATTGTCATCTAGATGCCACTATCGACGGCCTGCAATGGGACCTCGAACCCGACGGCTTCGGCAAAGACATCGTCGACAATCGTTCACTCGAGAACCTCGCCGGCACCGAGCCCTTCAAATGGAATGGCGGCAACGCAGACATGCCGACGGAGTGTGGCCCGCGCACGGAGAAGTTCTTCTTTCGCTCGCAGAGTTTCAACCAGCAGCAACTCACTGACTTGGTGACCTTCGTCTACTCGCTTCCATATCGCCCCAATCGCGGCCGCCTTGCTAATGGAGACTTGACCCCAGCTCAAGAGCACGGTAAAGCCATCTTCGAACGCGCGACTTACAAGAACGGCAAACCGATCCCCGACTCCAATCAATGCGCCTACTGCCACAGCGGCCCCAAATACACGAACCAGAAGCAGTTTGACGTCGGGACCGGCAAGCCTACGGACCGCTCCCCGGTAATCGATGTGCCTCAGCTTTCCAATGTCGCCTACTCCGCGCCCTACCTGCACGATGGTTCGGCGCGCTCAATGGAAGAAATCTGGACCGTGTTCAACCCGAACGACACACACGGCGTGAGCAACGATCTGACCAAAGACGAATTGAACGATCTCATCGAGTACCTGAAAACACTATGAAGCCGAGAATCTGGTTGCCGAGAATATGGTTTGCGACGCTCGCACTAGTCATGATGGCCTCGACAGCTGTCGCCCAAGACGTGCCGCTCTTCCGCTGGGAGAACTTTACCACCGCAAGCGGTCTGCCCGATAACCACGTCTTCTGCGTGCTAGTCGACGGCAAGCGCATCTGGGCGGGGACTGAAAACGGATTAGGCCTCTACGAGAACGGCGCCTGGAAAGTATTTCGCCCCATCGAGGATTCGAAAGAGCAAAGCTTGGCGCACCAAGCCGTGCTCTCTCTGGCACTCGACAAGCGCACTGGAGACCTATGGGTTGGCACCATGGGTGGGCTGAGCCGCGTCTCGGCCGGCCGCATCGACACCTTCACCCAGCTGACCTCCGGCTTAAGCAACGACATCGTTTACGGAGTCGGCGTGCAAGGCGACTTCGTGTGGACCGCAACTGCCGCTGGTGCCAGCCGTTTCAACACCCGCACCGGCCAGTGGTCCCTGTTCAACGAACGCAACACCCCGATGTACGAGATCTGGACCTACGCCGTCAGTCCCGCGGAGGACAAAGTCTACTACGCGGTGTGGGGAGGCGGAGTGCTCGAGTACGACGTAAAGACCGAGCGCTGGAAAAACTACGATGATCCCGACGGCGAAACCGAACTCGTCTTGATGAAAGATCAGGGCCTGATCCACGAGATCACAACCTCGGTCAGTTACGTCGACAAGATTCTCTGGGTCGCCACCTACTTCGGCGCCAGCCGGTACGACGGTCGTTACTGGCACAACTTCCTGCAGAAAGACAGCGGCCTGCCCAGCAATTTTCT
>Ga0182024_10014193_pt1 | contig 15426 bp, 19 predicted proteins | sample P32metaG_FD_120480 | JGI IMG/M metagenome (GOLD analysis project Ga0182024, IMG submission 120480) | Permafrost microbial communities from Stordalen Mire, Sweden - P3-2 metaG (Illumina Assembly) | ecosystem: Environmental > Terrestrial > Soil > Wetlands > Permafrost | place: Sweden: Stordalen... | reverse complement strand
TGAGGCAGGCTCGAATCCTTAACATGCAGCTTGACGGCCAACCCGAACCCGCCCGCGTCGCGCGGTCCGATCGATACGCTACAGGTAACCGTTGCGTTCTTGGCGCTTTTTTTCTTCTGAGTCGCAACGTAATCAATGGCGCCGCCAAAGCACGCCGCATAGCCAGCAGCAAACAGGTGCTCAGGGGTCGTCGTGCCGGGCTTGCCCGGACCTCCCATGGCCTTCGGCACGGATAGGTTTACCGATACCGAATGATCCTCAGCTTCGGCGTGCCCATTGCGGCCACCGGTGACCGAAGCGACAGCCGTAAACAAGGCTTTGATTGTGTCCATTGATTACTCCTATGTCAGTGCCAGCTGCCCGGGATTGTAGTGCTTTATTTCTCAAGAAGGCTGCGCAACATCCATGCCGCCTTTACGTGGGTATGCAGTCTCCCTCGCAGCAAGGCATCAAGATCCGATGCATTAACACCATAGAGGACCCTTATAGCGTGGTCACTGTCTCCGCCTCTGGCTCAGGACTTGAAGGAGAATAACCAGCGCCGCGCTCATTGCGAACAACACGATCATCACATCGATCGATTGACCGAAATCCGAGTCGTGCGTGAAAAGCCATATCGCGGACAGCAAGCTTAAGGGCTGTGTATGTCAGAAGCTTGCGTCGGATAAAGCCCGAACTAGACACGTCGCCCCGCCCGGTCGAATCGCATTCAGGCTCGCTGCCTTCTTTTCTCTCGACGCCGCGTTCAAAACATTAGCGAGCAGCAGTTCACAATTTCCGCGCGTTGCGCGGCGGCGGCTGAGACAGGCGGCAATGGCGGCGTCTACACTTCGCCGTTATGACAAGGAACGTATTGAGCTTGTATATGAGTAGGACTTCATTGAGCTTGTTGGCGATGACTGCAGCTCTGATGCTCAGCGGCTGCGAAGGTGAGTCTGGATACATAGTGTCCGGCTCTATCAGCGGCCTGAGCGCCAACGGACTGGTGCTACGGAATAGCGGTGGCGAGGAGCTGACAGTGCCAATGGCGGCGCCGTCTTTTCAATTCCCGACGCGACTCCCCCTGAACGAAAGTTACGATGTGACCGTAGCCGCGCAGCCGGCGGGTCTCACCTGCACCGTCAGCCACGGCTCGGGGGCCAATGTCCAGGCGCTGATGAACAACAACGTCACAATCTCCTGCAGTGCCCGAACCTACACCCTCGCTGGTACCATCAGTGGCCTGACCACAGGCGGCTTGGTGTTGCAAAACAACGGAACCGACCTGCTGGCAGTTGCCGCACATGCCACAACCTTTCAGTTCCTGACCCCGATCGCGGCAGGTAGTGGCTACAAAGTCGTGCCCTCCGCGCAGCCGGCAGGCCTCTCCTGCACCGTCAGTGGCGGCGTGGGAGGCAAGATCAGCGCCAACGTCGAGAGCATCCGTGTGACCTGCAGCCCGACCGCTGTGGTCCTCGGGGGAACGATCGCTGGACTCAATGCAGCCGGATTGGTGCTCCAAGACAATGGCGCGGACGATCTGACCATCGCTGCCAATGCCACCACCTTTCAATTTCCAACGCCTCTCGCGCTCGGAAGTGGCTATTCGGTCACCGTATTGGCACACCCGGCAGGCGAGACATGCTCGATAGCCGGTGGCTCGAGCACGGCCACCGCTGATGTCACCGATATCGTCGTGAGTTGCGTTGCCATTCCAACGTTCACGCTGGCCGCCTCCAGCGGGGCCAACGGGACCATCACTCCTACGGGAGTCATCAAGGTCAACAGCGGGGGCAGCGTAAGCTTCGTGGCCACTCCCAGCCCAAGTTATGGCATCTATCAGTGGATGCTCGATGGCGCCGTGGTACAAAGTGGTGGCGACGTTTACACCTTGTCCAACGTCATCGCCAACCACTCGGTTCGAGTCACATTCGCGCAGAAGACTCTATCTCTTAGCGTCGGAGCACTTACGCTCACCATCAACGACACGACCCTCAATGCCGCCCTTACAGGCACTGCAAGGCAAGTCATTATATCAAATACCGGATCGATGCCCGCGACGAACGTGTCGATTTCTTATCCCACCTGGCCAGCCGGCACAACAGCTGCCTCAACCTGCGGAAGCACTCTTGCGCCGGCCGCGAGCTGCAGCATCACCGTAACTCCGGGTGGCAATGCCACCTCCGCTTGCACGAGCGGAATCGCGCCGACACCTGGCGTCGTTTCTATCACCTCCAGTGATTTAGACTCGAGTCTCGTCGCTGTCACGGTTGTGGGCTACGGTTGCATCTATCAAGGCGGTTATGTGTTCTCCATCGACGACACCACGGCAAACACCGGCAGTATCTCAGGCAAAGTGAGCGCTCTCACCGATCAGGCGGCGGCATATCCAAATGGCGTGGAATGGAGTCCCGACGGTGACGGTTTCAATATTCTCGGAATCGACGAAAACTCGACGTCGCCCTGTGTCGGCAACACTGATGGCGCCTGCAACACCGCTCAAATCGTCGCCCACTATTCGACTGCCCCGCCGCCGTCTTATGCCGCCGGTCTCTGTCTTAACACCATCGACGGCTATTCGGACTGGTATTTACCCGCCATTTGCGAGCTAGGCCCCGATGACGATTCAAATGGCTCGGGTTGCGGCACCTTCTCGAGCCCACTGATCCAGAATATGGAAACCAATTGGCTGGGCGCAAGTGGCAATTTGGGCTCTTTCTGGAGTTCGACTGAATCTTCCGGGTACCCGGTTTCGGCATGGCAGCAGTATTTCAACGGCGGCGCAACGGATCAGCAATACCCTACGTACAAGAGCAGCCAAACCGGGGTGCGTTGCGCCCGAGCCCTGACAAACTAACGGGCGCGCAGCACCGGCGATCACCGCGGCGTCCGAGCTACCGTCGCGCGCGCGCTCACTGACCAAGCGTACGTAAATCGTTTAGCGTCCCAGATATTGCTCGCTATTACGCTATGCGAATTGGCCGATTAAGCGCTTACTCTTGATAAGCCAAGTTCCTGGCTCATAACCAGGGCCTCGGAAGAAAAAGTTACCTTCTGCGTCCTTTAATTTTGGAACATCGCACGTAAGCCCCGAAGTTCCATCCTCTCGTGCCACATCTCGGTCGACTTCCAGTAAAGCTCAACGTTGTTCCAACGCTAGTCAGCACGACTTCAGACGGGCTGGAGCGTGCCGTCTGCGCCATGCGGATGAGGGCTGATCCGGGCCGCCTGCTTGCCAACCTTGTCCTTGGCCATCTCCAGATAAGAGTGCGCCTGTAAATTGATCCAATAGCCGTCTGAAGTACCAAAATACGCTGAAAGCAGCACGGCCATTTCCGGCGAGATCGAGCGCTTCTCGCGCACAATGTCGTTCACTCGAGGCAGCGGAACGCTAAGAGCCTTAGCCAGTGCATACGCACTCAGGCTCACAGGCTCCATGAACTCCTCCCGGAGAATCTTGCCCGGGTGAGCCAGCTTTTTCTTTCTCGCTGCCATAACCCAACTCCAGCTTAGTGATAGTCGACAATCTCGACATCAAAGGCGTGACCGGCACGCCACTTGAAAAAGATCCGCCACTGCCTGTTGATCTGAATACTGCATTCGCCCTTCCGGTCGCCTTTCAGAGCCTCAAGCTGATTCGAGCTCGGAATCAAAAGGTCTCTCAAGACTCCCGCCGCGTTCAGCTGCTGCAGCTTCATCAATGCGCGTTCTTGAATGCCGCGCGGAAGACGCTTGGAGTAGATTCGACTCCACACCCTTTCGGTCTCCCGACCTCGAAAGGATCTGATCATCCTTTATAGTAACGCTACACGTTAGTATCGTCAAGCATCACTATCTTACCAGAGCATCGCGCTGGACCTCCTCAACGGGACCAGTGAATAAAATCCGCGCGTTAGTTTGGAGCGGGCTGTCGCGAGCCAACGCGGAAGAAGGACTTGAAATTCTGAGCGGATCGTCTGTAAAACTCTAACGGATTAAACTACTGAGCGCGCACGAGCGACCGCGCGCGGCAATAGCGCGGGACCGGAGATCAGCGGACTCGAGTCACTGACCCTCAAAATCTGCGGCGCATTAAACATGCAAGAAGGTCCGCCGCGTAACCGCTTTTTGTTCCACTGCTACCGAAAGCCCATTAATGCAAAAAACGTCGCGGCTTTCTCGGCGATCGATTGACCTTCGAGTTGCTTAATCGCCTGTTCGATATGGTCGAGTCTGTGATCAGCGCCCTTTACTACCAGAAGGTCATAAGAGGCACCGGAGCTCACAAAGCTCCGCCGCGCGCCCTTCTCGGAGTTATAGACTGCTTGTGAAATTCCCTGCGTGCCTCGGCCGCCCGCAATCGGAACGTTGGCGTCGTCCGCGCCGTGGATGGCGAGTATGCGTTTTCCACGCGCTGCACTACAGTTCGCGCTCTCGAGATTTAGAGGGCCGGAGACGGATACGGCAGCCGCGTAAAGGCCAGTCTCGCACATCACACGCTGCGTCATCATGCCGCCGTTGGAATGTCCGATCCCATAGATGCGGCTTTGATCGATGCCATACCGCGAAGCCAGATGCGCAACGACGGCTCGGATGTAGCGGACGTCATCCACATTATTCTCAGCCGGTTGTCCGCAGCAACCACCGCCCGAGTTCCAACCCAACTTGTCGGCCCCCAACCGTCGCGTCACAGGTGTGCCGTTTAGATACGCGACGATAAAGCCGCCTTTTTCAGCAACGCTGTCCATTTTCAGTCCGCCTTCCGACTGCCCGGATTCGATACGCTGGGCGTTGCCTAATCCGCCATGCAAAACCACAACCCGCGCCCTTGTTCCTTGCGCAGGCAACCGGGAGGGAACGTAGACAATCAAGCTGCGCCCTTCATAACTGTCGTCCGTAACGCCTTGTGTCGCGGCTGATGCACTGGAACCATGTAACAGCAGGGCAACAGCGCACATGAGAGTCAGTTGGGACGTACTTTGGGAGCCGGCCATTTTCATGCTTCGTCCTTTTGCTACAGACGGCTGGCTACTGCTACTGGCCTGACTCCAAGGCGGCGCGTATCTCGTGACCATACAGCGCCGACTGTAGACCATTGAGAACTTGAGAATAAGGTGGTACTTCGTCTGGCGCGGGGTGCGGCGATGAGCAGAACACGTGAGGTATCTTTCAGGCGGCCAAGCCAAGGCTCACCATTCGTGTCTCCCGGTGGGCTCTTTGCAAGTCAGGAACTTATGCCTTAGCCAGAACGTTGGTAGTGCGCTCATCACATTACACGCGAGGCGGCTGACGATGACTAACAACCGGGGAAATACGACTTCGAGCGCACCGCCGAAGAATAAAGATTCTAAGAAATATCGGGATAGGCCCGCGGATGAGGGCAAACATGGGGATGCGGCTGAAGAACCAAACTCCGGAGTGCCTACAGCTTCCCCGGAGGCCCGGGGCCGGCCGAGATCTTCCAGCAGTCGTCAGCAAACTAGTTCGAGTCAGACTACGCAGACGGGGTCACCAGAGATTGATGGCGGCCGCTCGCGGCCATCTGGCAGGAAGTAGCGCGGGGATTAAGGCGTCCGGTGCTACGGATATTGCAATTCGAATTAATCCAGTTTTCCAAGTGGCAGGCAAGCGCCGAGCGTGGAACCACAAGTTCGGCTCGAATTCCCGCAAAGCCGATCAACACTACTGCTCTTGCTGCGAATTCTCTGCGCGCCCCAGTTGGCCGCTTCTGAACCTCAGAAACGGAAAGCGTTCATGACGAAATGCCGATCAAGCGGCGATTGGTATGCACCAGTCAGGCAGGGACAGTAAGCTTGCCGGGAGAATCGCGACCGGGAAGTACTCGATGGTGTCGCCCAAATTGCACGTCTCCGAGGTTGCCGAGCGAAAGCTGATGGTGACGGAAAGTCTGAAGAGCCGCTTTTCTGCACTGTTGTCAGCGCTGGGTGTCGCTATCGCCCTGACTCTGGTTTGGCCGGCAGCCGCAGCGCCACATGACGCCGATCCGGGCTATGGGCCCGAACTGCAAGGGTTTGATTATCCGTGGCCCGTGCAGCATTTCCGCTTCACCTCGCAGAGCGATGCGCTGGACATGGCATATATGGACGTAACGCCAGCGAAACCGAACGGGCGGGCGGCGGTACTGCTGCATGGCAAGAATTTTTGCGCGGCCACCTGGCAAGGCACCATCGCGATGTTGAACAAGGCCGGTTATCGCGTGGTCGCCCCCGACCAGATCGGATTCTGCAAGTCAGCCAAGCCCGCGCACTATCAATTCAGCTTCCAACAGCTCGCGGCGAATACGCACGCGCTGCTGACCTCGATCGGAATGAACCGGGTGGTACTCATCGGCCATTCGACTGGGGGAATGCTCGCGATCCGCTATGGGCTCATGTACCCCGACGCGGTAGAGCAACTCGTACTTGTGGATCCGATCGGGCTCGAGGACTGGAAAGCCAAGGGCGTGCCATGGCAAAGCGTGGATGCATGGTACCAACAGGAGTTACAAACGACCGCAGACAGCATACGCAATTATGAGCGCACGACGTACTACGCCGGTAGCTGGGAACCAGGCTATGAGCGGTGGGTGCAGATGCTCGCCGGGATGTATCGCGGACCCGGACGGGAAATCGTCGCTTGGAATTCAGCACTTCTCTACGACATGATCTACGCGCAGCCGGTCTACTATGAGTTCGATCAGCTGACGATGCCGGTGCTGCTAATGATCGGCGATAAGGATACGACAGCCATAGGAAAGAATCTCGCGCCGCCCTCCATTCGTCCAACATTGGGCAACTATCCGGTACTGGGAAAGGCTGCGGCAGCGCGAATTCCTCATGCCCATCTCGTCGAGTTCCCTGATCTCGGCCATGCGCCGCAGATTCAGGCGCCCGACATTTTCCACAGAGCCCTCCTCGACGGCATGCGCGCACTGGAGGCGCCCCACGCCGAATGAATGAGGCCAGCCGCGCCGGAATCTATTCACAGCAATTTCCCAACCAGGAAGAACGCGCGCCAATCCGCGGGGTCACCGCGCGCGCGTCGTCTTCAGGAGTACGTTTCTGTTGATCCACCGGTTGAACAAATCGCGCTCCGCTCACCTCCAGGTTGGTAGATTAGCTCTTAAATAGTATAATATTTATACCTTAAATATACCATGCGTTTAGCGGTCGGATACTATGGATTTTGAATACGATCCGCACAAAAGCGCCGAGAACAATCGCAGGCACGGCATAGATTTTGAGGATGCGCAGAGGCTATGGGCAGACCCTGGTTTGGTGGAGATTCCAGCCCGAACAACCGATGAACCCCGCTGGCTGCTGATCGGGAAAATCGAGCAGCAGCGTTGGTCCGCGATAATTACTCGGCGCGGCGATAACATTCGACTCATTTCCGTGAGGCGGTCACGGAATGAAGAGGTAGCGTTATATGAAAGCGAAGACATTTGATCGCCAGTTTGATTCTGGCGAGAAAGTCGTTGACCAGCTAGATCTGCGTAATGCTCGGCGCATCGGCACCGACGCAAGGCGGGTCAACGTGGATTTCCCTGCTTGGATGGTGGATTCCCTCGACCGCGAGGCTCGTCGGCTCGGCGTGACACGGCAGTCGCTAATTAAATTGTGGCTTGCGGACAAGTTGGGCCAACCCGTCGCCGCCAGTAAGCGATAACTCCGACAGAATTCGAAACAATGCTTTCGATTGAATTCAAACGCGTAAACCTGGCAGTCGAGGTAGACCCTCTACAGAGCACCTGGTTTGCAACCAGGTACTTGGTGCTCAAGTTCTCCCTCCATCCGTACCGGATAGAAGTTCAGCAATAAGACTGCCTCCGCACCTTCCGAACCGCGAAGTACAACCGTTTATGTTGTCCTGTCCGCAGGATCGTTGCCTCTTTTAACGCCACTAGGACATATAGAATATTGAGTGCTATTAGGCTTGTCGCAACATGCTTGGTGCGCCGAGCAGCCGAGACCACGTCTTTCGCAGTTACCCCTGACCTGCCGCCAAAGCGTCCTTGCACATATTCGACCGCTGCCATTTTGATGACGTTAAAATATCCGGACCCTCGCCGTTCTTTGGACAGAGTAAATGACAATATGAAGAAATAGTCCGTTGCCTCAAACACATGATAGGTCTGGCGCACACCGGCAACTTCACCCAGATATTTAAGGCCTTTCTGAAGTTTTCTGATATTCATACGTTCTCCTCGGCTCGTTGCGCTTTCCGCTGCCCATTCTTCGCTCGGCCGCCGACTTTTTTGGGCCAGTTACGCCGGCCGCGCCCAGCGTAGCGCGATCGTCACGGTACAGGTAGCGCAACTCGACAGAGGGTGGCACGCGCGGCTCAAACCAGTTGAACGTGACGATGGCTCCATCGGTGCGCAGTGCGGTGCGACTCAGGTTTCCATCGAAAATGGTCTGGCGTGGCAGTTTGCTCCAGGAGTAAAGATGTATTGCCATCGTTTACCTTCAGGGTCCCGCCATGACCGAGTATTCCTGAATCCCAAGTTTGCTGCTGCCGAGGCGGATCCGATCGCCGGCTTTCAGAAATACCGGCGTTGGCTTCATTCCCATACCCACGCCCTTGGGGGTGCCGGTTGTCAAAATGTCCCCCGGCTCCAATGTCATGAAACAGCTTGTGTAGGCGACGAGCTGCGCCACGCTGAAGATCATGTTGCGGGTCGTGCCATCCTGGCGGCGGATCCCATTCACCTCCAGCCAAAGATCAATGTCTTGAGGGTCTTTGATCTCGTCGCTCGTTACGAGCCAGGGGCCGATAGGACCGAACGTATCGCAGCCCTTGCCCTTATCCCACGTGCCGCCCCTTTCAAGCTGAAACTCGCGCTCGGAGAGGTCGTTGACGAGACAGTAGCCTGCAACGTGGCTCAGCGCTTGGCTCTCCTCGACGTAGCGCGAAGTCGTGCCGATCACGACTCCAAGCTCTACCTCCCAGTCGGATTTCTTGGATCCCCTTGGCAACACCACACTATCGTTAGGACCCGACAATGAACTTGTCGCCTTGCAGAAAATCACGGGCTCGCTGGGGATGGGCAGCCTCGCCTCTTCAGCGTGGTCCTTGTAGTTAAGACCGATCGCGATGAACTTGCCGACTGCGGCGAGCGGAATGCCTAGGCGCGTCCCGGCGTCCACCGCTGGATAGCGACTGTGGGTAAGGCGCGCAATGCGCTCAAGCTCAGCCGGCGCGAGTCGCGCGCCGCTCCAATCGTCGACCGCGCCGGATAAATCCCGCAAAGTGCCGGACGAGTCGATGAAACCAGGCTGTTCGTGGCCGGCATCCCCATAACGCACGATCTTCATTGGGTTTTCAGCTCCGTCGGGATCGTACCACTGCGCAGGATCACCCCACATTCGAGCGCAACGCTACAATATTCCATTGCGCGGAACGACCCGGCTTCGCCATAAATGAGTGTCATGCAAGCTGAGCTTTCCTCAAGCGTGCCCACTGCGGCGTCTACACGCTTGCACCGATTGCCCGCTCTTTTTTTGGCCAACGGCATGCTGCTTAGGATATGCCAGCACGCTCGTGCGCGCATCCCGGTCCGCGAATCGGCAAGGAAGTGCTCACCGTAAGGAAGCTCTGCAAATAGCTCGTCGCTATCCATAAATTAATCGTTGTGTCACTGCGCGCGAGCATAGCTGGGCAGTCAAAAAGCACAACTGCGGCGCACTCCCGGGCCGCCAGGACAGTCTCGATGTCGATGCTTCTCGATAGCATGTGATGTGCGCGCTCGGGTGCGATGTGAACTTCCTGCCATTTTCCTTCGACATCAATCAGGATCCCGCCTTCCGCACGCTCGAGCAAGGACAGCTCCTGCAGCAGGATTGGGGCCGGTGCAGGAACCAACCACCGATCGGGTGCAAAGTGCAGCAACGCCGGCCGCCCCGCGGCATCCCGCAGCGCTTGGCCTGGTCTTGCGGGCCAGGCGCTGATCGCGGCAGCTTCCACTTTCCTGCCGGGATAGGCAACGAACTCGTAGCACGTGGTGAGCGGTAGCGCGGTGATCGCTCTCGCCATGATGTCGGCATCGTTAGCGCTCATGCTTTCATCCGCTCACTTGCAGGATCGAAATGAACGCCCGCCGTCACCCGCACGGGTGTTTCCAGGCCGTGAAGCGGATCTTGTGCGAGCACCAGGTCTCCTTCGCGCGCAAGGTCCCGGCCGAGGAGCGCAAGCCCGATCCACTCCTTCAATTCCGGACTATAGACAGCCGAGGTGACGTGGCCCCGCGCGCGCCGCTTGTCACTCATTGAGGTCAACTGTGCGCCGCCCAAAAACTTTGAACTCCCGTCCGCCGCTTTAAGCCCGACCAAGATGGGTCTATCAGGCTCTGAAAACGCTGGCCGCTGCAGTAATTCACGTCCGACGCATTGATTGTTCCCTTTGAGTAAGCGCCCAAGACCGAGATCCTCCGGGGCCGTCTGTCCGTTAAGCTCTGACCCCGTGAGATAACCTTTCTCGACGCGCAAGATGTCGAGCGCCTCAAGACCGTACGGGCTCACACCGCCATCGGCAAGAGCCTGCCAGAGCGGCAGCGCGATCTGGGGACGGCAGTAGAGCTCGAAGGCAAGCTCACCGGAGAAGCTTGCGCGCAGCACGCGCAATGCACTGCCGCGCCATACGCCATCCGCGAACTCCATATGCTTCATCTCATCGAGCGTCGCTCTGCATGAAGCCCCCAGTATGTCTCGCAGCGTTGAGCGGCTTTGCGGCCCGGCGCACACGATGACGCTCCAGGCGTCCGTGACATCGGTCAGCGTGACGCGTCGGCTCGCCCATTCGGTATCGCGCCAGAACTCGAAATGAGACAGCATGTGTTGCGCGTGGCTCGTGCTGGTGGTGGCCAGAAATCGATCCTCCGCGAGCCGCAGAAGAAGGCCATCGTCGAGGACCATGCCGTCCTCACGCAGCGCGACCACGTATTTGCTGCCGCCCACTTTGAGCGTGCTCGCTCGATTCAAGTAGATGGTGTCCAGAAACTGCGCGGCATCGAAACCTGCGACTTCGATCTTGCCGAGCGTTGAGCCGTCGAAGATACCGCCATGGGCGCGAACACGAGCCGCCTCGACGAGGCCGGCCGCGAATGCCTCCTCACCGTTGGCCCGGTAGTAGCGCGATCGCAGCCACAGGCCGGCTGCCTCGAGCACGCCGCCATGAGCTTCATGCCACGCGTGCAGCGCCGTGCGCTGGGTCGGTTGCAGATTGCTTGCAAAGCGATGCCCCGTCAGCGCAATGAGTGTGACCGGCTGATACGGTGGCCGCGTGCGAAAGACACCCACCTCGGAAAGCGACTGTCCTGAGAGCTCGCCGATAATCGCAGCGCCCAGCACAGAGCTGAATCGGCCCTGATCGGTTCCAACGCCCAGCGTCGTATAGCGTTTGGCATGCTCGATATGGACGAAGCCCTCCGCGATCGCCTGGCGCAGGTCGGCAACGGTGACGTCATTCTGCAAGTCGACGAACTGACGCTTCTCCTGGGCGCGCGGCGCCGGAGACCGCCAGAACGGCTCAAGTTTTGGGCTTGAATCGCCGCGGCCCACGGGTGGCGAGTTCGGATCTGCAGTAAACCCCGCAATTTGCGCCGCCGCGCAGCCTGCCGAGTAGCCATCGAGGAGAACCTCCGCAAGCTCCAGTTTGCCGTTGGCCGCCCCGCAGCCGATACGCCACGAGGGCTGTCCGCTCGCATTGAATGACGCAATCTGCGGCACATAGGCTGCGACGCCGCCCTCGTGCAGGCCAACGTGCACGCTGGGCGACCACCCGCCGCTGACGAGCAACGCGTCGCAGGCGAGCGTGCGCACCGCATTGGGCGCCGCAAGCGGCGCGACGCGGGTGCCGGTGAGAGCCGTCAAACCGGTGGTTCCGAGCACCGCATGTCCCAAAAGGCAATTGACACCCGAGCGCACAAGCTCGGCGTGCAGGGATTGAACCGCCCTCCCGTGCAATTCCGCGCGCGTATCGACGATCGCCCGCACGCGAACTCCGCCGTCCAACAGGCGTCGCGCTGTGGCGTAGAGCCGATCATGGTTGCCAAACAGCACGACGTCTTCGCCGACGCGCACTCCGTAGCGCACGAGATAACGCTCCCCGGCGCCCATCAGCATAACGCCGGGACGATCGTTATCCGTGAAAGCAATGGGACGCTCGGTGGACCCCATGGCAATGACGAGTGATTTGGGTCGAATCCGATAAACCGCATCCGTTCCGGGCATGCCGCCGGATTGCATGAGGCCAACCACGAGCCCATCCGAGCCGCCGACCACGGCAGTCTCGGTGAGCACGCGAACATTGCGCGTTCGCAATTCTTGCAAAGCTGTCTTGATCCAGGCTGCGCCGGCCACTCCGTCAATCGCTGCGGCCTCATACTCAAGCTCACCGCCGCACTCGACGTCGCGCTCGCAGAGCACCACGAGTGCGCCTGCGCGGGCGGCCGCAAGCGCCGCGGCGAGACCCGCGGCCCCAGCTCCGGCGACGAGCACATCGCACTCCAAATGCTCGGTCGAGGGTTGTCGCAGATGGCAAGCCCGCGGCGCCGGTCCCAATCCCGCGAGTCGCCGGATGAGTCCCTCATAAGTGCGCCACGAGGGCCACATGAAGGTCTTGTAGTAAAAGCCCGCGCCGAGGAATCCGCCACCGAGCTGTAATAAAGCGCTGACGTCATAGCGCAGCGTAGGCCAGCGATTCTGACTCGCGATGATCATGCCCGGTTGTATCGCCAAACCCGGCGCGGGAAGGTTGGGCACGGCGCTCCCGGTGCTGCCCACCGCGAAGAGCGCATTGGGCTCCTCGAAGCCTGCGGTCAATGCGCCGCGCGCGCGCCGGTATTTCGTGCTGCGCGCCATCAATCGCACGCCCACGGCGAGCAAGGCCGAGGCGGCCGTGTCTCCGCGTCGGCCGGTGATCGCGCGGCCGTCGAACGTGAAGGCGACCTCTTCATCCGCAAGGCGCGCGCCCCGACGACCGTTAGGATGGGTCATGGCGGGAATCTTTGTTGTGCGCCAGCGCGTCGCTGCTGGCGGCAAGCCTGACATCCAATACCGTGCCGTCGGAGGGGTTGCGACGCACTATAAGCCACGCGCGGCACCCCTTTGCATGCTGCCAGTGCTCCCGACTCATCGTGAGCCGATTGACGCGCAGATAGACGTCGTCGCAAGCATTTGTACCGGGCTCGGCAAGAGTTTTGTGGAAGCGAAACTCCTCCAGCTCCCGTGCGCCGCAAAAAGGACAATCCAGCCGGGTCAATGGCGCACCGGAAAGGGCCCGAACCCGCACTCATCCAACAGATGACCGGTTTGAAAGCGCGCTAGACGATGATGTCTGATTAGATCCGGCGCAGTGCCGGTGGCCACAAGCGTGGCGCAGGCGGCGCCGGAGGCGGGAATGGCCTTAAACCCGGCGTAACACAGACCGCCGTTGATGAATACGTTGTCGTAGCGAATTCGGTCGATGATAAAGCTGCCGTCCATCGACATGTCGTTTGTTCCAGCCCAGTGCCGCAGGATGCGCAGCGACGCCAATTGTGGGAGGAGCGCCACCGCACTGTGGACCACATCCTCGAGCCGGAACCACTGCCCTTCGCGCGTGTAAGAAGGGAAGCCATCCAGAGCGCCCCCTAGCACGACTCCACCGCGATCGGACTGCGTGAGATAAACCTCTCCGTGCGGATATCCATAGATCAATACGCTGCTGATCAAGGGCTTTACGGGCTCGGTCACCATGGCCTGCAATAGATGGATCTCGATCGGCATCTGCACCCCCAACAGAGTACCGATCGCACCGCTATGGCCGGCGACGGCGAAGACGATCGGTTGCGCTTTGACGTACCCGCGGGAAGTCTCGACTCCCGTAGCCACACCGGCGGCAGTCCTCACACCAACGACCTCGCAATCTTCGATGATATCGACGCCCAGCGCCGTAGCGGCACGCGCGTAGCCCCAAGCAACCGCGTCATGGCGGACGGTGCCGCCGCGACGGGCGTCGCGGTCGTGATCCTACTCTACATCGCGTTACAGATAGTCTCCCAGGGCGTACTCGGTCCATCCCTCCTTGGCAATACGCCCATCGAATCCGTCGTTGATCGCTTCATCCCGGGTGGCGGTGATTTGATCGTGCTCATCGCATCGGTATCGCGTACCGATCGTAGCGATCCTTGTACATACAGGCGTCACGTGGTTGCTCGCATCGGCCGGTACGTTTACTGATACTCGCGCTGGTGGCGGGCGGCGCGATATGCCTGGTCTACATCGCTGCTTGTGCGACGGCGTGGCGACTGCAGCGTGAGGAGCGTAGCGATACGGCAACCCCTTTCCGTCTTTGCGGCGGACCACTCATTCCTATCATTGGGATCGCCGCGCTAATCGGCGTACTTGCGACGTTGCGGCGGTCCGAATGGGCAGCCATCGGCTTAGCGCTGCTCGCTTTGAGCGTCCTTTATGGTTTTACCGGGCGAAAGCGCGTAATTTAATTTTCAACCACTTGGAGAGCGCAGCTTCGGTGGCGCCTGCGTCTACGGTCGAAGCTGTGCGCGCCCGCCCGGACAGGCTTCCGGCGACATCGTAGCGTAGCTCGCTTCTTGGTGATTCTGGCATCGCTGCCTTCGCCGCTTCTGCCAAAAAATAAACCCGCTGTCGGAAAGCTTTTTTGCGGCTTTATTAAAAGGTAGTGTGGACGCAACACGCTTCGCTTCAACGGATGACTGTGTTTTTTGCACAAATGCGCTATATATGTTTATATATAGCGCAAATGATAATACAAGAGAAATCATCTCCTGATTACTGCCTCGATGATGGCGTGTCGCGATAGACCCCCTTGAATATAAATGTGCCGTTAGCATCCCCGAAGACACCGTGAAAAAGTTAGTCCTGGCCTTGGCAGTCACGAGCGCAATCGCGGGTGGCGCGCGCGCCGCGGAAACCTCGTTCGAAATCTATACGGTGCTGGACGATAGCGTCGCTCATATCGAACACTCGCTGCCCCCCAGCGACGTTCACACCTTTGGATTCAATTCCTACAATGTTCCAGGGCAGGACCAGGAGTCGCGGTGGGCGGTAGTTTCAGGCGCCGAACAGATGTCGCGCTACGGTCTACAAGGAAGTGAGACGTTCAGTAACGGCTTCAGCGGCTTCTTTAGGCTGGAAGGGGCAATAAATTCCGCCTCGGGACAGATCGCGAACAACGGCAGATCCGTGCTGAACAATGCGAATGACCTCTCGACTATCAGCAGCGCATCGGCGATCAATGGTCAAGCTTTCTCGCGCGCCCAATACGTAGGCATCTCATACCCGATGTTCGGATCCATCCAAATTGGACGAACGGTGGCGTTCTCGTCCGAACAAACCTCCGAATTCGATCCTCTGCATGCCTCGGGTCTTTATTCCCCGATTGGCTACTCAGGCACCATCGGCGGCGGCCTCGGCATTACGGAAAATTCGCGGCTCGACAACAGCATCC
>Ga0182024_10014192_pt1 | contig 15426 bp, 9 predicted proteins | sample P32metaG_FD_120480 | JGI IMG/M metagenome (GOLD analysis project Ga0182024, IMG submission 120480) | Permafrost microbial communities from Stordalen Mire, Sweden - P3-2 metaG (Illumina Assembly) | ecosystem: Environmental > Terrestrial > Soil > Wetlands > Permafrost | place: Sweden: Stordalen... | reverse complement strand
GCAATTCTCATGGACGTCATGATGCCAGGCGTAGATGGTCCCACCACGTTTGGCCACATGCAGCAGAACCCCGCCATCTCCCACATCCCCGTCCTGCTTCTCACCGCCAAGGTGCAGGGAGTCGATAAGCGCCGCTTCGCCGGTCTGGGCCTCGCCGGCATCCTCTTCAAACCCTTCGACCCGCTCACTCTCGCCCAGCAGATCTCGGACGCCCTCGGCTGGAAAGAATAGTTGCCGCTCAATCCCCGCAACCTCTTCTTCCCCATCCTCATCAGACCAATCAGTTGCAATGACGAACAACGACGACGACGGAAAAATCGAAGCACTTCTCGCCGAGCTCTGGCAACGCCATCTCCCCACCCTTCGTGAGCGTCTCGATCTCCTCGACCGAACCGCGGCCGAGGCCTCCTCCGGCACTCTCGCCGAAGCCTCCCGACTCGAAGCCCTATCCGTCGCCCACAAACTCGCCGGCAATCTCGGCATGTTCGGCCACCAGCAAGCCACCGAAATCGCCAGCGCCATGGAGCAAGTTCTCAAAACCCCCACTCCCGAAACCCTGGCCGCGCTCCCCGGCCTGGCCAGCGATCTACGTAACAAACTCGCTCCAGCTTTATAGGCCCACTCGTTTTCGCAGCGTTACTTCGCCTGCCGCACCGCCCACCCGGCCAGATCGATCGCCGCCCCAAACGTGTCGTACTTCACCGGCAGTTTGTTCCGCCGATCGGTGTACTCGTTGTAGACCCACGGATCGACCACGGCGAACACGGTCCCTTTCCCATACTTCGCAACCGCGATCATCACATCGCCTTTGTCGCTCACCACGGCCCTGGCCGGGGCCTTCACGGCAATCGAGCACGTGTCTTTCATGTAGGCCTGATGCGGATGTTCGAACACGTCCGTCCCCCCCGGAATCATCAGCTTCCCATTCTCAATATCGTCTCCGATGACGTGATTCCGCAGCACCGGATTGAAGTGAATCCCAAACCGCTCACTCAGCGTGTTGAAGTGGTCGAACTCGGAGTTCGCCACATCGTTCTCCATCAGCAACAGCACGCCACCCGCCTTCACCCAGGCCTCGATCACATCCCCGCTGGCCTTATCCATATAGTGCAGCGCAGGATTTTTCATCGGTATATCCGGCGAAGCAATCACATAAATTTGCACCTTCTTCAAATCCGCAGCCGTCGGCGCAGTCGTCTCGGTACGCAGCTTCACCCCATACCGCTGGAACGCGCGCCCAAAAAACGCGAACCCGCTATTCGCATCATCGTCCCACTTGTAATGAAACAGCTCCGTCTGCCCCGCGGCATTCTTCCTCGTCTGCGAATTGAACCACGCATCCACCAATACAGTCTTTCCCTGCCCCAGCGCCTCCGTCCCAGCCTGTTCCATCTCCGAGCCAGCCAGCAGAAACGCCCCCACCCCCTTGGCATCGTTCGGCTGTGTCTTCTCCCCAACGTAATACGCATACGACCCCGAGCGATAAGGCGTCCCACCCAACCCACTCACCTTCACCGTCCCATTCAGCACCATGTTGCCGTCCGGCCCAGCCGTCACGAACTCCTTCTGAATCCCCTCCCACGCGCGCCACGCATTCGCCTCATCGCTCTGCGGCAGATACCCCATCCGCACCCCCTTCGCCAGCGCATACACAAACATGCAGCTCGCCGAAGCCTCCGGGTAGTTCCCCGCACTCTTGTCCTGATCCATCACCTGCCACCACAACCCCGTCTTCGCATTCTGAAACTTCACTGCTGCAGCCGCAGTCCGCTGCAATGCCGCAACCAGCGCCCGCCTCTGTGGATGATCCGCCGGCATCCAGTCCAGCACATCCACCAGCGCCATCCCATACCACCCCATCGCCCGCGCCCACACCTCCGGCGACAGCCCAGTCACCTTATCCGCCCAAGCCATCTGCTTCGACTCATCCCACCACCCATGCCGCATCAGTCCCGTCTTCGGATCACGCATGTGCTCATCCATCAGCAGCAACTGCTTCGCAATATCGTCGAACTCCCCCGGCTCCTGAAACGTAGCCGCATACTCCGTCCGAAAAGGCTCCGCCATATAAGCCCCGTCCAGCCACATCTGGTTGGGATAGATCTGCTTGTGCCAGTAGCCGCCGCTGGCCGTCCTCGGCTGCAGCGCAAGCTGTTCATGGAGAAACTTCGCGGCATTGTAATACTTCGCCTCCTGGGTCACCCGATACACCAGCAACACGGCCCGTCCCATTTCAATGTCGTCCAGAGAATGTTTATCCGCTTCGTAGCCCCTAATTGTGCCATCTTGGGTTACATACTTATCCACCGCGGCTTTGATGTAGTGGAAGTCCTGCCCATCCGCTGTCGTATGCCACTCCGCCGCCATCCCATCCAGCAGCACGCCCTCTTCATACCCCCACGCGGCCGGATGCCCCGCCGTCGAAATCACACCCGCCGGCCACTGCCGAATCACCGTTTCCGCCATCACTCGCGAAGGCGACTCCTGGGCCAGCGTCCCCTGCACCAGCCCCCACACAACCACCATCGCAGCCGCAACCAATCTCATCCCCAAAACCCCACGCAACAATAGTCAAGGTCGAAACGCGCCACCAGAATAACCGCTCCAGCTCGAACCCTGCACAATCTCACATCATCACCCGCAAGCCCAGCTCAGTTGCACGCCAACGCCATCCACACCCCAGCCGCCGTCCCACTCGCTCCACTCACACTCAAATCCACAAAGTTCCCCGCCCCAACCGCGACACTCCCGGTCACCGTACATGAAGAACCCGAAGTCACCGAACAAGCCATCGTCGTATCCGCCATCGTGGTGGGAGTGCCCTGCCGCAAGGTCACGCTGATCGTATTCGACTGTTGCGAAAACACGCTCAAATTCGTGGCCGTGCAACCGCCAGGCACCCACGTCAACGCCGGGCCCACCTCAGTCGGGCTCTCGTTCCCGGAGTTCACCGAATAGTAATTGTTGCTGAACGAAACGCTGTGGTACATCGACGCAAACGGAATCCCACTTGTCCCCGCGCCGCCACCTCCGCCGCCTGTGCCCGGAGCTCCTTGCGGAATGGTAAAGTTCAACACCGCCGCCCCCGCCGTCCCGCTATTGGTGACTGTAGCCTGCGATCCCGCCGCCCCAGTCGCCACCGTCCCTATGCTCACGGAAGCCGCTGCGCCTGTAGGCCCCGACGGTCCCGCACTGCCGGCCTGTGCCAGCACCGCCCACACCGCCGGAAACAAGTCAGGCTCCAACGCGGAACTCGCTGCCTTCGCCAGATACGTCGTCCCGCCAAAAGACGCGGCGTCATTCGCCTGATAGGCCACGCTTGACGCCCACGCCCCTCGGTAGTTGATCCCCACCGCTCCCGCCGGCCCCTGAGGCCCCGCAGCCCCGGCCGCTCCCGGCGCCCCGGCTGTGCCCCCTTGCGCCAACACTCCCCAGTAAACAGGACTCACGTCCGGCTCTCTCCCCACATTGGCCGTCAGCGCCACATAGCTAGTCCCCGCGTAACTCACCGCACTCCCCACCCCATAGTTAGTCCCCACCAGCCATCCACCGAGAAAGCTCACCGGCGGCCCTTGCGGCCCTGTCGCCCCCGCAGCTCCTGTCACACCCGCAGCGCCCGCCGTTCCCGCCGCCCCAGTCGCTCCAGCCGGCCCTGCAACTCCCTGTGCCGCCAGCAAAGCCCACTGCGCCGGGCTCAGCGAAGGAGTGTTCCCCAAATTCCCCGCCACCAGCGAAATATAGGTACTGCCGTTAAAGCTCACGGCATCATGCAGCCCATAGTTCACCGTCGCAACATAGTTCCCCGTATAGTTCGCAACCGAAGGCCCCTGCGGCCCCGTGGCCCCCTGAATTCCCTGCGGCCCGGCAACTCCCTGCGCCCCCTGCGCTCCAGTCAGCCCCTGAGGCCCTGCCGCGCCCGCGGCCCCAGCCGGCCCCGCCGTTCCCGTGGCGAACATGGCCCACTGCGTCGGATTCAGACCCGGAGTATTCCCAATATTGCCAGCGACCAACGAAACATACCCCGCCCCACCAAACAAAACCCCATCCGCCAGCGCATAGTTGACGGTCGCCGAATAAGCTCCCCGAAACGTCATCCCCACCGGCCCCGCCACACCCTGCGGCCCCATCGGCCCGGAAAGACCCTGCGCCCCTGCCGGCCCGGTCAACCCCTGCGCCCCCGCCTGCCCGGCAATCCCCTGTGCGCCCTGAGGCCCAGCCGGCCCATTCGGTCCCACCGACCCCGGCAGTCCCTGCACCCCAGCAATCCCCTGCGGCCCCTGCGATCCCGTCGCGCCAGTCGGCCCCTGCGCCGTCAACATCCCCCACTGCGACGGACTAAGCGAAGGCGTATTCCCAACGTTGCTTCCCACCAGAGAGGTATAGCTGGCCCCTTGCCACAGCACCACATCTCCCAGCGCATAGTTCGTCACCGCGGAATAAGCCCCCTGATACACCAGCCCAGGCGACCCCGTCGCCCCCGTAGCCCCTGCAATCCCTGTAGGCCCGATCGGCCCCGCAACGCCCGCTGGTCCGGTCAACCCGATAGGCCCAGTAGCTCCCGTAGCCCCTGCAGCCCCCGTGGTCCCCACTCCCGCCGCAGCCACCAGACCCCAATCCTCCGAGCCCGCTCCCGGCGTATTCCCATGATTCCCCGCAATCAGCGAAACATAGCTCGACCCCTGGTACGCAACCACGTCGTCCAGCGCATAGTTCACGGTCGCCGCATAAGTCCCTTGGTAGTTCCACACCGTAGTCGTCCCGCCCCCGCCCGACCCACCCGCAGCCCCTTGCGCCAGCACGCTCCACTGTGCCGGACTCAGCCCCGGCGTATTCCCACGGTTACTCGCCATCAACGAAACATAGCTAGACCCCAGATACGTGACCACATCCCCCAGCCCGTAGTTGGTTGTCGCGCCATAAGCCCCCTGAAAGTTCAGCCCCGACCCCCCCGAAATCCCCTGCGGCCCCGCCGGCCCCATAGCTCCAGCCGGACCTGTAGCGCCCGTGGCTCCAGCCGGACCCGCCGCCCCAGTCAACCCAATAGGCCCCGCCGGCCCACTCGTCGCCAGCGACACATCCAGCATCGCCGCATGTCCCGTCAGGTCATTCTCTTTGCTATCGAACTGGACCGCCGCCGTCCCCGCGGTCAATGCCAGCCCATTATTTGTAGCCGGAGCAGTAATCCATCCCTGCACCAACCCCGTCACAACCCCCTTCACATACTCGCCCGTCTGGCTCACCGAAGCCACCCGCACCGGGCTTCCCAGCGATGGCAGCGTCGAAAACGTCACGCTGTACTCTCCCCACGCGCCACCCACCGCCTGCACGCTCACCAGCCCCGCCGTGTCCACTCGATTGCAATAAAGCCGAAGCACAGCACGCGAAACCTGCCCCGCCGTCGTCCCAACCGGCAGCGTCGAAAGATCGAACTGCAGCAGCGCCGTATACCCCGCGCCCACGTTCAAATTTGAAATCGCTCCGCTATTCACCCCTGGCAGCGCGCTGTTCACATGGGCATCCGCCACCAGCGTCGCCTCCGCCGCGAATGCTGACAAAGCCGCGCCCCACAGCGCCGCCATGGCGCCCCCAAGCAGAAAAGTCCGTACCAAGCCCATCAAACTCCCTATGGACGAACCTCTCCGCCGTCACGCAACCTGCGTCTCGACGAACAAACCCGCCATACAACGATCGAATCTCTACATTGCACGTTGTCGCCGGCGGTACACTGACCAAGCGATAAGATAAGCAACCAAAAATAAACAATTTGGGAGCATTCCCGTTTTAGGCTAAAGCCCTCGAAAACACAAGCACTTTCCCCTGCCACTTCCGCATCATTCGATCTCTCCGCCTCGCATCCCATATAGTGCAGGACAGCATCCGCACTCAAGGACACGAAAGCATGACTCCTGACACAAAGTCGATCTCCGCCCCCAACCAGCCCGGCCAACCCCCGCTGCCTGCGAATCTCGTCAACGTCCCCCGCCTCATCACCGCCTACTACGCCCTCCATCCCGACGCCGCCGTCCCTGCCCAGCGCGTCTCCTTCGGAACCTCCGGCCATCGTGGCAGCGCCTTCGCCACCGCGTTCAACGAAGATCACATCGCCGCCATCACCCAGGCCATCTGCGACTACCGCCGCCAGCAAAAAACCACTGGCCCTCTCTTCCTCGCCCAGGACACCCACGCCCTCTCCGAGCCCGCCTTCGTCACCGCCCTCGAAGTCCTCGCCGCCAACAACATCGAAACCATGGTCGATGCCGACCTCGCCTACACCCCCACCCCCGCTCTCTCGCACGCCATCCTGTCTTACAATCGTGACCGCAAGAAGGACCTAGCCGACGGCATCGTCATCACCCCCTCCCACAACCCACCCGAGGACGGCGGCTTCAAATACAACCCTCCCAACGGAGGCCCAGCCGACACCACCGCCACCAAGTGGATCGAGAATCGCGCCAACGAGATCATCGCCTCCGGCCTCACCGCCGTAAAACGGGTCCCTTACAACCAGGCCCTCACCGCCGCCACCACCCACCGTCACGACTACATCACCGCCTACGTCGACGACCTCGCCAACGTCATCGACTTCGACGTCCTCGCCGGAACCAAACTCAAGCTAGCCGTCGATCCGCTCGGCGGCGCAGGCGTCTACTATTGGCCTCGTATAGCGGAAAAATATAATCTCCCACTTGAAGTTCTAAACCCCAACGTAGACCCCACCTTCCGCTTCATGACCTGCGACTGGGACGGCCGGATCCGCATGGACTGCTCCAGCCCCTACGCCATGGCCAGCATGATCGCCAACAAGGAAAAGTACGACGTAGCCTTCGCCGCCGACACCGACCACGACCGCCACGGCATCGTCACCCGCACCACCGGCCTCCTCAACCCCAACCACTACCTCAGCGTCTGCATCCAGTACCTCTTCACCCACCGCCCCGACTGGTCCGCCAACGTCGGCATCGGCAAGACCCTCGTCTCCTCCAGCATCATCGACCGCGTAGCCAAGGGCCTCAACCGCCCCATGCTCGAAGTCCCGGTCGGCTTCAAATGGTTCGTCGACGGCCTCATCGATGGCACCCTCGGCTTCGTCGGCGAAGAGTCCGCCGGCGCTACCTTCCTCCGCCGCAACGGCCACGTCTGGACCACCGACAAGGACGGCCTCATCCCCGGCCTGCTCTCCGCCGAAATGACTGCCCGGACCGGCAAAGACCCCGGCCTGCTCTACGCCGAGCTCACCGCGAAGTACGGCAACCCCGTCTACCAGCGCATTGACGCCGCAGCCACCAAGGACCAGAAGGCCAAACTAGCCAAACTCTCCCCCCAGCAAGTCACCGCCAAGCAACTCGCCGGCGAACCCATCACCGCCATCCTCACCGAAGCTCCCGGCAATCACGCGCCGATCGGCGGCCTGAAAGTGACGACCGAAAACGGCTGGTTCGCCGCCCGCCCCTCCGGCACCGAAGACGTCTACAAGATCTACGCCGAAAGCTTCAAAGGCGAAGCCCACCTCAAGCAAATCCAAACCGAAGCCCAGCAGCTAGTCACCGCCGCCATCTCCTGACGCGGAATTCGTTCTATCTGCCGCGATCCCGACGAACCCTCTCAACGCGGCTGTCGTTGCTCTGCTTCCTGAGTCCACTAAAAACATCGTCATTTCGACCGAAGGCGGCGCACTTTGCCGCCGCAGTGGAGAAACCCGCTGTTGCCGTTGCGGTTGTTTGTCCTCTCTCCCAAACAAAACCGCCGTCATTTCGCCGCTCGAACGCTTTACTCTCGACGAACCCCATTACCTTGGCAGCGCCAGCATCTTCTTCACCAGCACAGACAATCGCTGAACATGCTCTGACAACTCTTCTCCCAGCGCCCTCGCGTCACCGCCGCTCTTACCCTCAGCGGCCAGATACACAAGGTTGGTCAAGCTCTGCAGCGGATTGTTAATCTGGTGCGCCAGCTCATTCCTCATCGAAGCCACAGCGGCGGCGGTCGCCTGTTTCATCAAGATGAGCTGCTGCCCTTGGTGCCGCACGGCCACCGCGGCAAAGTCCGCGAGCACCTGCACCATGCGAAGGTCGTCCCCATCAAATGCCTCCGTCCTTCCATGCGCCATAACCCAGATCGTCCCGCGCATCTCGTCCACCTGCCATGGAAGCAGGATGCCGTCCGTCACCGTCGGTGCTTCAATGCCCATCAAGTCAAAGAAGCGCTGCGACACACGAAAGAGTTGTGGCCGTCCCCGCTCCAGGCAAACCCCGCAGGCGCTTGGATTGCGCGGAAGCGTCGCATTCAAAAAACGCGCGTATTGGCCCGCAGTAGCGACCCAGTGGTAAAAATGCTCATCAGTCTTGTTCTCTCGCTCCATGCTGATGCCCGCGCTGTCGGCGCCGCACAGATCGACGGCGGCGTTCACCAACTCCTGCAGGATTGTATCGGGGTTCTCTACGAAAGCATGCGTAAGCCGACGCATCCCTTCCATCTGCATCGCAATGTCGCGGGAGTGCAACCGCCTCCTCGCAAACCCAAAATCATCCTGGAGGTCGAGAACCTCCAGACCCGTATCCGCTGAATTCGAAGCAACGCTGCTCATCTCAACCTCTACCATCCTGCATCCGAATTCACTTTCTCGGAAATAATCTCCGCTCTACGCAGCTTACAAATAATCAATAAGAAGGAGCAAGCGGTTTCGACGAAAAGAGGTATCAGGGTTTTCCTAGCCACTCCTACGGAACTCCACGCGTCTAAGCACTTAGTCACTCAGAAGGAGTAACGAATGCAGATTGGCATCAACAGCGACAAGAACATCCCAATGCACGCAAAACTCTCCGGCTTGATCGAAGCCAACCTTCATCACACGTTAGACCGATTCAAATCTCATCTCACCCGCATCGAAGTCCACCTGACCGACGAAAACGGCGACAAAACAGGAATCCCGGACAAACGCTGTGTCCTCGAAGCCCGCCCCAAGCACCACCAATCCCTCACCGTCACCAACGACTCGGCAGATGTAGAAACCGCCGTCTCCGGTGCCGCCGGAAAGATGCAACGACTCCTCGAAACCACCTTCGGCCGCCTCGCGGACAAACACCGCGGCGAGACCACGAGAATCGTCCCTGACGGCGCTCTGCCAGCCGAGTAGTCCAGCCAATCCTGTCAAGCCCCATACCGTCCTATCCTCAATCCTCCCAACAATATCCACGGGCATAAACATACTTGTAACACCAAGGATGAGGTGGTATTGTGAGTTACCGTGACAGGGCAGTAAAAGTAGGGAATGGATCAGTAAACAAGTATTGGAACGATTGGGTAGATCACTTATTTCTCAAGGGGCATGACATAGTATGGGCCGTGACCAGAATCGATAGCATCGCTGGATATTTCGACGAAACCGGCCATCCATGCGACCCGGCTCGGCATTTTTTTGGCCTCGCTGGATTTTTGGGGAAGGTCGATTCGTGGAATAAGTTCGCTGAAAAGTGGGAACCCGCTTGCGCGGAATTCTACCCCTTTCACATGAAAGACTTTATGAAAGAGACCTTTCACTCAAGAGAGCGACGAGAGCCAATTCTCACTAAGCTGATCGACGTTATCAGCGAAAGCGAGATCGTTCCGATTGCTGCCTTCTGTCACGTTTGTGACTTTAAGCGTGAAAACAAAAATCTGACCGACGCACAGGGCAAAGAAATTTACGCTATCACCTTAAATCACATGTTCGCCCAAGTAGGTATCTCTGTTTTAGGTGAGATGGACGAGTATGCGATGCATCCCGCAAGAACCTCTATCGTTTTTGCTGATCGCCAGTCAGCCTCAAAAGCCTGTGACGTATGGTGGGAACAAAAAGCGAGCGGTGAAGGGCCGATTGCTGGGGCATTATCGGGAATCATCTTGAGTTCGGTTTCTATCGCAACTCCCGACGCGGTACCTCCTCTTCAGGCCGCAGACTTGCTTGCGTGGGAAGTTGGACACGATCTCGAACAGCGAGCGAAGAAGGGAAAAGATATTCCCTTTCGTAAGAGCTATCAGCGATTACGCGACTTACCCGCCGTAGTGGGAGTGGCCGCACCTTCAATAAGCATGGTTCATCCATCAGAGACCGCTGGTAATGTGATGGCATTATAAAAACGCGAAGAGAGGTATTTGAAATAATGACAGTGACATCGCGCCGAGTAAGATAGGGCGCATGATCTCACGACCTGACTGGTATGCGTTTCTCATCATTGCGCTCTTTTGGGCGGTATGGATGACAGACAAGCTCGACAAGATTTTGGGGGAACTGAAGACACTGCGAGAGAAGATCGATAGAAAGTAAAAACCCCACCTTCGCGGGGTGAGGTCACTGGTGGAGCTGATCGGCTAATCCAGTATAGCCGAGGTGCGCCTTGAACGTAACTACCGAACTAGAACAGGAAACGTTCCCAGAAATCTCGGAGGCTCCGGCGAGTCTTCGCAAGCTCCAGAAATCTCGATTATCCGTTGCGCGGCGTCGTCTGAGAATTTATTGTCTAGCGACTTTATACATATGGAAAAGCGCTTTGCGGAGCCTTCGAGGACACATTCAAATTCAATCGACCAGAAGTTTTCCACGTGTGGACTTTGGCCCGGCGCTTCGACGCCTTCCAGATGAAAGTCTTCAGCCTGATATGCGGACAATCGCCCGCAGTAGCAGCACCAGTACCTTAGAGGCCAAGTACCCTTGGGTGGACGTGGTGGACTGCCAACTGTTCCTGCTTGGCTTTGATGCGGGAGAACAATTTCGTCTTTACAGCCGAGACAGTGAGCCAGATACACGCGCTGAATAGACATGCGCTATCATAGGCGCATGAAGACGCCCCCAGCTACGCCAGAGTTCGCCAAATTCACAACTGCCGTGCGGGACATACTCAAGGTGTCTAAAGATGAAATGAAGACGCGTATAGAGGATCACAAGCGGATAGGAAAGCGTCTCTCTAAAGGCGCTTCCCTCGGTTCTGCCGCTTCATCCAAAGTCCGTTCTTCTTTCGGTAATTCTTAGAAAGCCGTTTCCGCCACCTTGCCAGTCAGTTCTGCATAAGTCAGTCTCTTTCCTGAAATCTGCGATACAGCCAGCATGAATCTATCCGCGTCGTTCAACGGATTGTCTTTGGTCGCGCGATTGTTGAATCGGAACATCTGCTCATCCAGATAGCGGTCTAAGTGGAATGGTTCAACCGCGACATAGGTTCCGGCGAGGGTGCGCTTCATCAGAGACCAGAAGTTCTCCAGACCGTTAGTGTGGACATTCCCTTCGACGTAGGCGTTGACGTGGTTCACGGTTTCGTGGATGTAGTTCTCTTTCAGCTTGTCGTACGCGACGGCCTGATCGCTGTAGACAGTTGAGCCGTGATGAATGTTCTTCAGAATCTCGTTCTGCAAAACCTCACGTTTGACGTTGGGAACCACTTTGGCCCGAACCTGACGGGATTCACGATCAAGGATGCCGAATACGGCAGTCTTGTTTGCGTGGCGGGTATGGTAGGCGTTCGCTGGCTGGCCTTTCATGCCCATCTTGAGGGCCTTGGCGCGGCCCTTGTGCATGTTGTGGAGCTTTCCGCCTACAAAGGTTTCATCAATTTCGACCGGGCCACCGTTAGAGCCTCCCATCTTCTCCCATGAGCCATTCTTGAGAGCGAGACGGATGCGGTGCAACATGAACCAAGCGGATTTCTGGGTGACCTTTAGATCGCGTGCAATCTCATAACTGGAGATGCCATTCTTGCAGTTCACTACCAGCCAGATCGCCATGAGCCACTTATCGAGCTTGATGGGAGACTCCTCGAAGATGGTTCCCGTCTTGACAGAGAACTGTTTCCGGCATTCCCGGCATTTCCAGATGCGGCGAGTCTGGAGAAAGCCGACATTCTTGCTCTCACAGTGAGGACAAATGATGCCAGTCATCCACCGCAAGGAGGCCACAAACTCAATGCATACATCAACATCCGAGAAATACCGGATGACTTCGATAAGGCTGTTCGGAATGTCATTGGTGGCCATGAAGTAATAGTATCGAAACATTCGTGGTGTGTCAAGTATATTTATACCTATCCACGTGTCCTGGCAGTTTATCCGCAACACGTATAATGGAAGTAGAAGAGTAAAAGACAAGAAAGCCCCGAGAACCCTCGGGGCTTTCTTATTGCCATACGGTACAAAGGGGCGGCATGTACGCTAAGTACCAAGCTAAAGTATCTAAATCGAAGACTTTGCGCAATTCCGGGGGAGGGGGGAGGGTAGCGCAAGCAGTCTAATTCACCCTCAGTCCAACCGTAACCGTCCGTGGCGCGCCCAGCGTCAGAATCGGCGTCCGTCCCGCCTGCACCGGCTGGTTCGTCAGGTTCTGCACCGAGCTGTACGCCCGCCATCGTCGTCCAAAAACATGCTCGCCATACAGATCCACCTGCGCGTACCCAGCCAGCTCGAACTGGTTCGCCTGATCGTCAAACTGACTCCCACTCGTCCGCACATCGACGCTGACATCCCCCAGCCGCTTCCGCGCGAAACGCATCTGCAACGTAGCGCTGTTCCGAGGCACCTGCGGCGTCCAATTCCCCACCAGCGCTGGATCAGCCTGAAACTGGGTCACCGTCGAAACCGCAAACTGATACCCACCCGTCACCACCAAAAACGAAGTTGGATTCAACTCCCACTCCGCCGTCAGCCCCCGGCTCTCCAACTGCCCCAGGTTCTCCCGCTGCAGCAAAGTCGTGGTCGGCGTCGAACTCAAAGTCACCGCAGCCACTGGCCGATTCACCTGCGTCCAGAAGTAGCTGCCCCGAACCGAACCCAACCGCCGCGCATCCACCAGCGCCCCAGCCTCGAACCCGGTGGCCCGCTCCGACCGCAGGCTCGCATTTGGCAGCGTAATCTGCTGCCCCACCTGCCCCTGCCGATACAGCTCATTCATCGAAGGCCCGCGAAACGCTCGAAACGCCGAACCCGTCAGCGACACCCCGCCGCCAATCTTCCTCACCACACCCAGCCGCGGATCGAACACATTCTCATCAATACTCGACAGCGGCGGAGGCGTCCCACCCACCTGCCGTGCATCGAAGCTGCCAAAGTGATCGAACCGCGAAGAGAACGCAATCGACCAACTCAGCGGCTGCCAAAGCACCTCGCCATAAACGCCCTCGCCCCTCTGCCGCGCACTCAAACTCACCTGCGAAAGTTCCTCCTGATCAGTCCCACGGTTATCCAGCACATCGCCCCCGGCAACCACCGTCAAGCTCCGGTAACTCCGCGCCCACTGCACCGCCCCACCCACCTCCTGCGAAGGATCGACATGAAAACTCGTCAACTTCTCAGAGGTACGCGTAGCATTGATCGCAGAAAAGCTCTGCCGAAACCTCTGATCGGTCCCATACAACCGAACCAGAAACCTCCCAGCATCGCCAGCGCTCCAATCTCCTCCAGCAACATACCGCCAGATACGCGTCCCATTGGTCTCGAGCGGTGTCCCATTGCTTCGAGCCTCATTCAGCACATTGCCCCGCAGGAACACATCACCATCGCTCCCCACACCACGCCGCAACTCCACCCGCCCGCTCTGCGAATGCACATTCGAAGCCACATCCACCGACCCGCGAAACTCCGGAGCCGTCAAAATGTATCCATCCGTCCGAAACAAGCTGGCCGCCGCCAACGCGCTCCAACCGCGCTCCCCCGCAGTCAGCAGCCCATCAACGATCGAAGTCCCTTCACTCGCGCCGCCAACATTCACCGCATAACCAAACCTCTCCGGCGCCACGGGCACAACATCGATCACCCCGCCAATCGCGCTCGAACCGTACAAGTCCGACGCGCCACCACGCATCAGCTCCACCTCGCGCATCGCCAGCTTCGGAATCTCATCCCAATGGATCCACCCGCCATACGCATCGTTCAAAGGAACCTGATCGCTCAGCACCAACGTCCGGCTCGCAGCCGTAGAACCCAAACCGCGCAGCGAAGTCCCCTCGGTAGTTGGATTCGCCACCCACGAACTCGTCCGCCGAAACAATTGAAACCCAGCCACCTGCCGCAGCGAATCGTCCAGCGTAAATCCTGGAGCCTCCAGCAACTGCTCTCCCGACATCGTCCGCACGCTACTGGCGCTCGCATCCAGTGCCAGCGGAGTCCGCGTAGCCGTCACCTCCACGGTCTCGGCAGAACCCGCCACGCGCATCACAATATTCACAAGGGTGCTCTCGCCCAACCCTTGCACCACACTGCTATAGCCAGTCTTCGTCACTTCAACAGTCGAGCGCGGCGCAGCACGCACAGTCACGCACCCACTCTGATCGGTCGTCCCCGCCTGCGAAGAGCCACCTTGCACCTGCACCCGCGCATCCGCGATGGCGCTCCCCTGCTCGTCGCGCACACATACCTGCACCGATCGGTCCTCCGCGCAAGCGAGCGAACCACCGAACAACAAACCAGCCACCGTAAGGATCATGGATCGCAGAAGAAGTCGCACGGCACAATCTTATCTCTCCCTTGCACCTCACCGGAGACATCTCGTCTCCATTATCGTGGTACTCTTCCGCCCACAGGCCCCGTTACGATGACCACTACTCGCCGCATCTTCTGCTCCCAAGCCGCCACCCTCCTCCTCACCCCGCGACTCCTCCTCGCCCAAGCCAAATCCACCGCCCACCCCGACGTCGCCGCCATCGACCACGACCGCATCCTCCAGGCCGCCGACCACGCCCTCACTCAATCCCCCACGCCACTCACCTCCATCCCCGCGCCCCACAGCCCCGGCACGCCCCACGACTTCTACTCCGAGGCCGATGACTACTGGCCCGACCCCACTGCACCCACCGGCCCGTACACCGTTCGCCCCGGCCCGCCCAACCCCGCCGCCTTCACCGCGCACCGCGACGCCCTGCTCAACCTCAGCATCGCCGTCCCAGCGCTCACAGGAGCCTTCGTCCTCACGAAAGATCCCCGCTACGCAACCCAGGCCATCGCCCACCTCAAGGCCTGGTTTATCGACCCGGCGACCAGCATGACCCCGAGCCTCTTCTTCGCCCAGGTCATCCCGCCCGCCAAAATCGGCCGATTCGAAGGCATCGTCGAAGCCGTGCATCTCGCAGAAATAGCGCAATCCCTGCCCTTCCTCGCCACCTCCGAAGCTCTCACCGCACCCGATCTCACAGCCCTGCAAAAATGGTTCGCCGACTACCTCGAATGGCTCAATACCTCGCGCATGGCCGGCCTCGCACGCGACCACAAGAGCCACCACGGGACCTCCTGGCTCCTCCAGGCCGCAGCCATCGCCCACCTCAACCAGACCGACGACGGTCCCCTCAGCACCCTGCGCCACCAGTTCAAATCCACCACCATCCGCGCACAGATCCTCGCCGACGGCAGCTTCCCCCACGAACTCACTACCCCTAACCCTTACCGCAATTCGCTCTTCAATCTGGATATGCT
>Ga0182024_10014191_pt1 | contig 15426 bp, 11 predicted proteins | sample P32metaG_FD_120480 | JGI IMG/M metagenome (GOLD analysis project Ga0182024, IMG submission 120480) | Permafrost microbial communities from Stordalen Mire, Sweden - P3-2 metaG (Illumina Assembly) | ecosystem: Environmental > Terrestrial > Soil > Wetlands > Permafrost | place: Sweden: Stordalen... | reverse complement strand
GCGAGCGGCTGGCGGGATCTCTCGCGATGCTCGAAGCCCATCGGCGCGACATCCTGCTTGAAGCCATCGCCAGAAGCGCGAAAGAATTGCTGCGCACGAGCGACATGACGCGCTCGATTCCGAAGGTGCTTGAACAAATAGGTCATGCTACCAACGCCGATCGAGTGCACCTGCTGGCAGTCGATCCGGCTGAGTCTAACGACGACGGCCGTATTATCGATCACAGCCTGTGGAGTGCCGCGGGCATATCGACGCCTGCCATCTTCAATGATGGACGAGGCCGAACCATGGTCGAGGTCGGCCTCAGGTCATGGTTGCCGAGGCTCATGCGGGGAGAGTCCGTCGCGGGACACGCCCGAAACTTCGAAGAGCCCGTGCGCAGATTTTTTGAATTTGGCGGCGTCAAATCGACGGTGGCGGTTCCCGTGTTTGTCGAGGGCCGATGGTGGGGCTTCATCGGCTTCGATGATTGCCGTAGCGAACGGGAATGGTCGCCGAGCGAAATCGATACACTCAAGACGCTGGCGGAGCTGGTTGGCGCCGCGGTCACCCACACGCGTGGCCTGCAGAAGCTCTCTGACGCCAACCGCATCGTCGAAAACAGCTCGACTATCCTTTACCGCCTGAGCGCGCGGCAACCATTCCAGCTGATCTACCTTTCGCAAAACATCCGGCGATACGGCTACGAGGCCGATGAATTGCTGGCGTCGCCGAGCCGCTGGTTGCAGTTCATCGAAAGCGAATATCATCCCGCTATCGCAGCCGACATCAATTCCATCATAGAAGGAAAGGCGGATTCCACTCTGATCGAATTCCGCTTAAAGAAGTCGGATGGTTCCCCTGCCTGGATCGAAGGACGCGGATACGCGGTGCGTGACGAGGAGCAACGGCTCGTCGCCATCGAGGGTATCCTCACCGATATCACCGAGCGCAAGTCGGCGGGGGACAAGATCGCGGCGCTGGCACGAACCGATTTTCTGACGGGGCTTGCCAATCGAGCCACCTTTATCGAACGGCTGCAGCTGGCCCTCGCTCGCGCCCGACGCGGCGCCAGCCTGTTCGCCGTCCACTATCTCGATCTCGACAACTTCAAGGAAGTCAATGACACGCTGGGACATCCGGTCGGCGACGCGCTGCTGCGGGCGGTCGCCGATCGTCTCCGGAGCTGCGTGCGCGAAACCGATCTGGTCGCCCGTTTCGGCGGCGACGAGTTCGCGGTGTTGCAGGACGATATTACCGACGTGGGTAGCATCGAGGTGCTGGCCAGCAAGATCGGCAATAGCCTTGCCGCACCTTTCTCCATCGACGGCAATCAGATGCACACGACCGCCAGCATCGGGGTCGCCCCCTATTGCGAGGACGTAGAGGCGCCTGAGGCCATGATGATCAAGGCCGATCTCGCGCTCTACCGCGCGAAGGACGAAGGGCGCAATCAGTTCCGCTTCCATGTGGAGGAACTCGATCGGCAGGTGCGCGAGCGGGTGATGATCGGCGAAGACCTGCGCCTAGCGATCGAGCGCGACGAGTTCGAGCTTTACTACCAGCCGCAAGTGGAAATCTCCTCCGGAGGGGTCGTCGGGTTGGAGGCGCTGATCCGCTGGAACCATCCGACGCGCGGCTTGCTGCTGCCGTCGGTCTTTATTCCGATCGCGGAAACCACCGGGAGCATTCTGCCGATTGGACAATGGGTGATCGAGCAGGCCTGTCGACAGATGGGACTCTGGCGGGATCAGGGGATGGCACCCCCGCTCATGGCCGTGAACATCTCCGCCGCGCAGTTCAAGCTGGCATCCGACCTGGATCGGATCGTCGCGGAAAGCCTCGCCAAGTTTGGCGTGCCTCCGTGCGCGCTGGAGCTTGAGCTGACCGAATCCGTCTTGATGGAAACGATGCAGAAACACAATGAACCCCTTGAACGACTACGGCGGCTTGGGGTCCGACTCGCCATCGACGACTTCGGAACCGGATATTCGTCGTTGAGCTACCTGCGACGATTCCCCTTCGACAGAATTAAAATCGACAAGTCGTTCATCGACGATGTGGCGACACAAAGCGATAGCATCGAGATCGTTCGGGCGATCATGACACTCGCCAAAGCGCTTGGCATGTCCACGATCGCTGAGGGTGTGGAAAGTACGGCGCAGGTCGACAAACTACGCGAGCTCGGCTGTGAGCAAATCCAGGGGTACGTGTTCTCGCCCCCACGCCCGGCGGCCGACGTCGCCGGATTGCTCGCCCGGAAGCTGGAACACGCGGATACTGGCGGCATGCATGCTGCGGAAGAACACCCGAACGTCGCGACCCGCCCACATCCGGCAACCTCAAACATCGGTGGCCCATCCCGTGGCTTCAAACGAGAAGATCGGTGAAATGGAGTGATGTCAATGAAAGCACGTTGATGTCAGCGGAGCATGGCGGATCCTCCACCCAGTCGGATGCTTGGCTACTGTGCCGTACAGGTACGCGTCTGTGCGCCCTACCTTTGGACCATGTGATCGAAATAATGCGGGTCTTGCCGATCGAGCCAATATCGGGAGCACCGCATTTTGTCCGTGGTCTCTCCATCATCCGGGGCTCACCGGTTCCGGTCATAGATACCGGGAAGCTGTTCGGCGAACAGGAAACACGGTCCGCGCGGCTCGTGACCATCCGCGTCGGCGACCGGACAGTGGCCTTTGCGGTTGATGAAGTCTTAGGGGTCCGCGCGATCGAAACGGACGTCGTTGTGACGCTGCCGCCGCTGCTGCGCGATGCCGGCGGCGCGCTGTCGGCAATCGGCACCCTGGACGCCGAACTGCTCCTGTTCATGAATGCTGCTCGTATCGTGCCCGATGCCTTGTTCGACGATCTTAGCGGCGCCGCAGCATGACGCCGGACATTGCGCTGCATGAATCCGAACGCTTCCGTGCCGCGATCTTGCGGTGCCTCGGGCTCCATTTCGACGACGCGAAGCTAGGCTTTCTCGGTGAGGTTCTGCAGCGTCGGCTGCAAAAGCTTCGGCAATCAAGCGACGCCTATCTGGGAAGGCTGGAGCACGACGCACCGAACGACGAAGTCGGCCCGCTTGCCCAGGAACTTACCGTCGGCGAGACCTATTTCTTTCGCAATAACGACCAGTTCCGCGCGTTCGCGGAGGTGGTGTTGCCCGACCGGATACACGTCCAGCGGACGCCCAAGGTTCTACGCGTGCTTTCCGCGGGCTGCGCTTCCGGGGAGGAAGCCTATACGCTTGCTATTCTGGCGCGTGAAACCATGACGGATCCCTCGTGGGATGTTTGCATCCGCGCGGTGGATATTAATCCCGCCGTACTCGAAAAAGCCCTTCGGGCACGTTATTCGTCGTGGGCGTTACGCGAGACACCACCGGATATCCAGCGTCGCTGGTTCCGACCGGACGGCCGCGACATGATCCTCGATGAGCGGGTACGCACGGCGGTGACGTTCGAGGCGAGAAATCTGGTGACCGACGATCTCGATCTTTGGCAGCCGGCCGCATACGACGTGATCTTCTGTCGAAACGTCATGATGTATTTCTCGCCTGAACAGATGCGCGCGACGGTTGCAAGCATCGCGCGTGCGCTAGCGCCCGGCGGCTTTCTGTTCCTCGGCCATGCCGAGACGCTGCGCGGCTTTTCCGATGAGTTTCATCTGCTGCACACCCACGAGACGTTTTACTATAAGCGCAAAGGCGGCCAGAAGGCGGGGGCTTCGCCGCTGGCCCATGTCTTGTCCCCGTCAAATTCCGTCTCTGCCTTGGCTCCCAGCTTCGCCGATGCCTGGGTCGATACGATCCGGGAAGCGAGCGAGCGCGTCGCGGCGCTGATTCCGGCCATGGCTGCCGCGGACCCACCCAGGCGGATATCGGCGCCGGCCTGGAATATGGCTACGGCCCTGGATCTGCTGCGCAAGGAGCGGTTTACCGAGGCGCTCACCTACGTCCGGCAATTGCCGCCGGAATCTGGTGACGATCCCGGCATTCTTCTGCTCGAGGCAATGCTGCTCAGCCATGGCGGAGAACTGGCGGCAGCGGCCGAAGTCTGCCGGCGTCTGCTACAGATCGACGAGATGAACGCGGGCGCTCATTATGTGCTCGCCTTATGCTGCGAGAACGTCGGCGATCGCGCCGCCGCCGCCGAGCATGATCGGGTCGCGGTTTACTCGGATCCCGGCTTCGCGATGCCGCGGCTGCATCTAGGATTGCTGGCGCGGCGGGCTGGCGACCGGATCGCCGCGCGTCGCGAACTGACGCAGGCCCTTATCCTGCTCAAGCGAGAAGATGCGTCCCGGTTGCTGTTGTTCGGCGGCGGTTTTAACCGCGAGGCCCTGCTCGCTTTGTGCGAATCGGCATTGCGCGACTGTGGGGGCAAGCCATGACTGAGCTTCCATCCGGCTTGTCGGCGCGGGTAGCTGAGCTTCGGTTGGCCTTCGATCGCTCTTTCGCCGAGCGGCCGACCCCCGATACGACGGTGAGCGAAGACCTGTTGGCGATTCGTCTCGGAGGGGAGCCGAGCGCCTTTCGTCTCGCCGAAACCACCGGCCTGTTCGTGGATAAAAAGATCACGCCGATGCCGGGCGGTAGCCATGGGTTGCTCGGCATCGCCGGTTTCCGCGGCGTCATCGTGCCAGTCTACGACTTGCAGGCGATCATCGGCTATCCGGCCGCCCGGACGCCGCGCTGGCTCGTGATGATGGCGGCTGCGCCCGTTGCCCTCGCCTTCGAGGCATTCGAGGGGCATTTGCGCCTCTTGCGCGATGCGATCTTGCCGCGCGATGCCAGCGAACAAGCCCGGAAATACCTTCACGAATTCGCGCAGACGGGCGGTTTCGTCCGATCCATTGTGCATCTGACCGCGGTACTGGACGCAATCCGCGCGCAGGCACGCGTAGCAAGCCCTAAAGAGGAGCGATAAGCATGTTCAAGAATTGGACATTCGGCCGGCGGTTGGCCGTGGGATTTAGTCTCGTGGGCGCGGTGCTGCTGGTGATTGCCGCTGTTTCCTATCGCAACACCAGTACCCTTCTCGAAAATGCCGGCTGGGTGGCTCACACGCTCGAAGTCCGCACGGGCCTCACCGACTTGCGGTCCGAACTCAAGGACGCGGAAACCGGCCAGCGCGGCTATCTCATCACGGGAGTTGACGATTACCTCGAGCCTTACCAGGGAGCGTTGAAGGTGATCGCCGGTACTATGAACAATCTGCGGAAGCTCACCGCCGACAATCCCCATCAGCAGCATCGCCTGGATATCGTCTCGTCGCTGATCGACTCGAAGCTGGCTGAGCTGAAGCAGACCATCGATCTGCGCCGAACCCAGGGGCTTGATGCCGCGACCAAGATTATCCTGAACAACACGGGCAAGGCTTTCATGGACCAGATTCGTGACGTCATCAGCGAAGCCGACCAGGAAGAGGCCGATCTTCTGGCTGTTCGCACCAAGGAAGCACAGGACAGCGCCCAGTTGACGACAGCCATCATCTTGTGGGGCGGGCTGCTCGGCACGCTGTCGGTGGCGGCAATCGGCTGGTTTATAACGAACGCGCTGTCGCAGCGGATCGGTTCCGCCGTTGGACATGTCCAAAGTTCGTCAGCGGAGCTCCAGGCCGCCGCCAACCAGCAGGCAAGCGGCACCAAGGAGCAGGCAACGGCGCTGAACGAGATCAGCACGACCATCAGCGAATTGCTGGCGACGTCGCGTCAGATCGCCGAAAGTGCCCAGCTCGTGTCGCAGACAGCGGAACAGACGGCGTCCGCCGCGCGCGTCGGACGCGACACGGTCGATGCCACCCATGAATCGATTTCCGGCATCCGGCGGCAAGTGGACCAGATCGTCGCTCACATGCTGGAACTCGGCAAGAAATCTCAAGAGATCGGCACGGTGCTCGATATCGTATCAGAACTGGCCGAGCAGACCAACATCCTCGCCATCAATGCGACGATCGAGGCGGCAGGTGCCGGCGAATCCGGCAAACGGTTTACCGTGGTGGCCGACGAAATCCGCAAGCTGGCTGACCGGGTCGGCGGATCGACTAAAGAAATCCGCGCTCTGATCGACGATGTCCGGAGCGCGGTGAATACCACGGTCATGGCCACCGAGACGGGGTCCAAGACGGTCGATGCCGGGTCGCGCCAGTTCGGCGAGGTTGCGACTACGTTCCAGCAGATCGCCGGTCTCGTCACGACGGCGGCCGAGGCAGCGCGCGAGATCAAGCTATCGACCAAGCAGCAGACGACCGCCGTGGAGCAGGTGAAGGTCGCGATCTCGAACGTCGCCCAGGCGTCGAAGGAAACCGAGGCGAGTTCCGGCCAAACGCTTCAAACAGCGTCCCAACTGGCATCGCTGTCGAAGGATCTTTTGCGGTTGATCCGGCCGCAAGTGGCGGGTTGAGGGATGGCGCAGGACCCGTACAAATATTTCAGGCTCGAGGCGCGCGATCTGCTCGATCAGTTTGCGGCAGGCGCTCTCGATCTCGAAAAGGGCGGCGGTGGCCCAGCCCTGATCCAACGGCTGCTTCGGCTGGCCCATACGCTCAAGGGCGCTGCCCGCGTCGTCAAGCAACCGGAGATCGCCGAACGGGCTCATTTGATCGAAGACGCGCTATCGCCGTACCGCGATGCGGCGGACAAGGTGCCAGACGAACAGATCGGCGTTGTTCGCCGAAGTCTGGACGATATCGGCACGCAACTTGCCGCCCTGACGCTGCCCGAAAAGCAGGAGCTTCATGTCCAGGGTGGCCCCGGCGACGACAGCGCCGCGCAGGACCGCGGTGTTGCCGAGGACGCCCTCCGTACCGTTCGCGCCGATATTGCAGAAATTGACACGCTGCTGGACGGCGTGTCGGAGACACACGCGCTGCTGAACGGATTGCGCAACGCGGCTCAGACGATCGAGCAGGCGCAACATCTGAATGATCTGCTCGTGGCACAGCTCAGGCCGCGTGGCGGATCGGAAATCGGCCAGCAGCCGCTGGTCAATCCACTCAAAGCGCTATCCATGGCGCAAGAGTTGCGCCGGCATTTCGGCGGGCTGGAACGGGATCTGGGCTCCAGTATGGATCAGATGGACCGCGAACTCCGCCAGTTGCGCGATTCGGCCGAACAGCTGCGGTTGGTTTCAGCCGGCACGCTATTCACCTCGCTCGAACGGACCGCGCTGGACACGGCGCGTGCGCTATCCAAGACGGTGACGTTCGAGGGGCACGGCAACGACATACGACTCGATGCGCATGTCCTTGGCGTCATCCAAGGCGGCCTAGTGCAGCTCGTCCGCAATTCCGTCGCCCACGGCATCGAAAGGGATGCCGAGCGTCGGGCCGCCGGGAAACCTGCCGCGGGACGCGTTACGGTCGATGTCTCCCGGCAAGGGCGGCGCATCGTGTTCGAATGCCGCGACGATGGCCGGGGGCTCGATCTCGAGGCCGTGCGTCGCGTCGCGGCGCTGCGCGGTGTTTCAGACACAAACACACGGCGAGCGAGCGCCGAGGATCTCATCCGCCTGCTGCTGCGCGGCGGCATCAGCACGTCGGACGCCGTGACCGAGATTTCCGGTCGCGGCATTGGCCTGGATGTCGTCCGCGAGGCAGTCGAACGGCTGGGCGGCGAGGTCAATGTCCATACGGAGGCAGGCAAGGGCACAACCTTCCGGCTCGTTGTTCCGCCATCGCTCGCCTCGATGGAGGCGCTAATCGTCGAGGCGAGCGAGATGGTGGTCTCGATTCCGCTGGATGCCGTCCAGAGTTCCGTACGTCTTGCCGCCGACGAGATTTCGCAGACTGTTTCCGGCGCCTCCATCGTTTTTGATGGCCGGGCGATTCCCTTCATCCCCCTTGCGCTGGCGCTGGATGGGACGCGCGCGTCGGCGAGACGCGGTTGGACGGTTATCGTCGTGGCCGGAGCGGGCGGCATCATCGCCGCTGGGGTCGATCGCTTGCTGGGTACCGGACGGATTGTCATCCATCCGTTACCGCAATTTACGCCTGGTGCGATGATCGTGGCCGGCGTCTCGCTCGATGCCGAGGGCAATCCTCAATTGGTTTTAGACCCGGACGGCCTCGTCGCCAGGGCCCAGCTCGGTGACACGACGGAATTCGAATTGACGGCGCCCGGCTTTCCGGTGCTGATCATTGACGATTCCCTGACCACGCGGATGCTCGAACAAAGCATTCTCGAATCCGCCGGTTACGAGGTGGATGTTGCTATATGTGCCGAGGATGCTCTCGAATATGCGCGCCGGAAACGCTACTCGCTGTTTCTTGTCGATGTCGAAATGCCCGGCATGGACGGGTTTACCTTTGTCGAGCGGATCCGCGCGGACCCGGCGCTGAGCGGCATTCCCGCAATCCTCGTAACATCGCTTGCCGCGCCGGAAGATCGGCAGCGCGGCTTTGACGTCGGCGCGCAGGGCTACGTCATCAAGAGCGAGTTCGATCAAGCCGAACTCCTGACGCTGATCAAGCCGCTGGTGAGCTAGCCGATGGATAAGATTCGCGTCCTCGTCGTTGAAGACTCCTTGACGGTGCGCAAGCGCCTGGTGGAGATTCTGACGGCCGATCCGGAGATCGAATTGGTCGGCGAGGCCGAGGATGGCAAGCTGGCGATTGAACTCTGCCTGAGACTCCGGCCCGACGTGATTACACTCGACATGATGCTGCCCGTCATGACCGGCGTGGCGGCGACCGAATATATTATGGCGCATTGCCCGACGCCCATCCTGGTGGTGTCCGCGTCGGTCAACCGTGGCGAGCTATTCAGGACCTACGAGGCCCTGGCTGCCGGCGCCGTCGATGTTCTCGAAAAGCCAACGGGTAACGAGCCCGATGGCGAATGGGAACGCAATTTCCTATCGACAGTGAAGCTCGTATCGAGAATTCTGGTCATTACCCACCCAAGGGGGAGGCTGAACGGCCTTGGCGCCAGCACGACGGCGCAGCCGGCCCGGCTGCTCGGTACGCCGGGAGCTAAACGAAAGTTCGATGTTATTGCTATTGGCGCCTCGACCGGCGGACCGGCTGCCATCGTCGCCGTGCTGCATAGTCTGCCGCCCGCATTTCGACTGCCGATTCTTTTAGTTCTGCACATCAACGAGCCGTTCGGTCTCGCCTTCGCGGATTGGCTCGACGGTCAGACCGGCCGGCGCGTAGCCTATCCGAAGGACGGCGATCCAGTCGGTGCGGCGGCCGGGCGCGTCGTGATGGCGCCGCCTGGTCGCCACCTCGTCGTGCAAGGCGGGCGCTTTCGGCTTACAGACGATGCCGAACGTCATTCCTGCCGCCCATCGGTCGATGTGCTGTTCGAATCGGTGGCGCGGGAATACGGTGTATCCGCGGCGGCCTGCCTGCTGACGGGTATGGGACGGGATGGCGCCCGAGGCCTGCTCGAGATTCGACAGGCCGGCGGTGCGACGGTCGCGCAGGATGAGGCAAGCTCGACCATCTTTGGTATGCCGCGCGAGGCCATCGCGCTGGGCGCGGCCGGTTGCGTGCTGAGCCTCGATGAAATCGGTCCGTGGATCGCCTCGCTCGATGCATCCGAGGCGGGGGGGCGGCAATGAAATACCCGGTTCTCATCGTGGATGACAGCCTGACCGTCCGCATGAATCTTGTCGAGATGCTGGAGGCGGTGGGGTTGCCGGTCGTTGCCTGTGCGACCGGCGCCGAGGCGAGAAAGGCGCTCGCGGACGAACGCTTTTCGCTGGTCATCCTGGACATCATTCTGCCCGATGCCGACGGCGTCGATCTGTTGCGCGAGATCCGTGATACGCCCAGCACGACGGATACTCCGGTGATGTTGCTGACCACTGAAACCGAGGTGCGTGACCGCATCCGCGGCCTCAAGACCGGTGCCGACGAATATGTCGGCAAGCCCTACGATCCCAGTTACGTCGTGGCGCGCGCACGCGAGCTGATCCAGCGCGGCCAGACCGCCGCTACATCCAATCAGGAAACGGTCCTCATCATCGATGATAGCATTACTTTCCGCGAGGCATTGAAGGAGGTCTTGGCGGAAGCCGGCTACCATGTGCTCGTCGCCGGAACGGGCGAGGAGGGTCTGCGCATCGCCGCCGATGCGCGTCCCGACGCGGTCATCGTCGATGGTATGCTGCCAGGCATCGACGGGTCGACGGTCATACGACGCATTCGCCTGGATGCGGCGCTCCGGCGCCTGCCTTGCCTGCTGCTGACGGCGTCCGAGGAACTCAGGGCGGAGGTTCGGGCGCTTGAGGCCGGCGCGGACGCCTTCGTTCGAAAGGAAGAGGACGTCGTCGTCATCCTCGCCAGGCTTGGCGCTATGTTGCGGAGCGCCGGGGCGCAGTCCGCCGAGCGCGGCACGGCGAGCTTGCTGGCCCCCAAGAAAGTGCTCGCGGTGGACGACAGCGAGACTTATCTCCAGGAACTAGCCGCCATGCTCCGTGAAGATGGCTACGACGTCGCCTTGGCCCGCTCCGGCGAAGAGGCGATAGAATTGCTGGCGGTCCAGCCGGTCGATTGCATCCTGCTCGACCTCATGATGCCCGGCATTGGCGGCGAGGAGACTTGCCGGCGGATCAAGGCGGTCCCGGTTATGCGAGACATCCCCATCGTCATGCTGACCGCCCTCGACGATCGAGCGGCGATCATTCGGGGCCTCGGCGCGGGGGCCGACGACTTCATCGCCAAATCGAGCGATTTCGAGGTGCTGAACGCGCGCGTCCTCGCGCAGATCCGGCGCAAGCAGTTTGAAGACGAGAATCGCCTTGTCAGGGAGCAGCTCCTGCGCAAGGAGCTGGAGACCGCCGATGCGCGCGCCGCCCAGCAGGCGGCGGAGGTACGCGCCGCCCTGGTCGAGGAACTCGAACTGAAAAACAAGGAACTGGATGCCTTCAGCTACTCGGTGGCGCATGATCTGCGCGCGCCGCTGCGCAGCATCGACGGGTTTAGCCAAGCGCTGCTGGAGGATTACGACGACCGGCTGGATGACGAAGGCCAGCAATATCTCCGCTATATTCGCGAATCCGCGCAGCAGATGTCCAGACTGATCGACGATCTGCTCAGCCTGTCCCAGGTATCGAGGAGCGAGGTTCATCGGGAAATCGTGAATCTGTCGGAAATCGCATACCAGGTCGTCAAGCGATTGCAGCGCCAATATTCAGCGCTGCAGGTGGACATCGTCATCCCTGACGGTTTGGTGGCGCACGCCGACGCACGCCTGCTGACGGTCGTTTTCGAAAACCTGTTGGGTAATGCCTGGAAATTTACCGGCAAGCGCGCCGATGCGCGGATCGAGGTGGGCGCTTCAGGCGCCGACCGCACGACCTATTTCGTGCGCGACAACGGTGCGGGGTTCGACATGGCTTATGCGTCCAAGCTGTTCGGCGTGTTCCAGCGGTTGCATTCCAATGCCGAATTCGAGGGTACCGGCATCGGGCTGGCGACAGTCCATCGAGTCATCCGCAAGCATGGGGGACACATCTGGGCGGAGGGCAGCGTCGGTCACGGGGCGACTTTTTCCTTCACATTGGATAGCAGCGCCCCCCATGGCGCCGGAGCCGCATCATGAACGAAAGGACCATTCTGCTGGTCGAGGATAATCCGAAAGACGAGGCGCTGACACTGCGTGCCCTGAAACGAAGCAACATCCTCAACACGGTCGTCGTGGCGCATGATGGGGTCGAAGCAATCGAGTATCTGCTCGGGCCTGGCGCCGATGGGCGCCCCAATCCGCTGCCCCAGTTCGTCCTGCTCGACCTGAAGCTGCCGAAGATCGATGGGCTTGAGGTTTTGAAGCGGATTCGCAGCGAGGAACGGACGCGGCTCCTGCCGGTCGTCATTCTCACGACGTCCACGGAGGACCAGGATCGACTGGCCGGCTACCGACTGGGCGCCAACAGCTATGTCCGCAAACCGGTGGACTTTACCCAGTTTGCTGACGCTGTCGCCCAGTTGGGGCTATATTGGCTGGTGGTGAATATGGAGCCGCCTGAAATCGCTCCATGAATGGATGCACCGTGGGTCAGTTGCTGCGCGTTTTGATTGTCGAAGATAGTGAGCGGGATGCGGCGCTCCTAGTGCGCGAGTTGAATCGCGGCGGCTATGAGCTGGCCTTCGAACGTGTCGAGACGCCGGAAGCAATGAGAGCGGCGCTCCAGGGGCAGACCTGGGACATCATGATTTCCGACTATAGCCTGCCGCATTTCAGCGCCCTCGCCGCGATCGAAGTGATCCGACAAACGGAGCTGGACCTCCCCATCATCATCGTTTCCGGCACGGTCGGCGAAGAAATCGCCGTGGAAGCAATGCGGGCAGGCGCTCATGACTTCATGCCAAAAGGCCAGTTTACACGCCTGCTACCGGCGATCGCGCGTGAGCTGCGGGAAGCCGCGCGACGGGCCGAACATAGGGCGGTGGAACGCCAGCTTCACGAAGCGCAAAAAATGGAATCGATAGGTCAGTTAACTGGTGGCATTGCCCATGACTTCAACAATCTGCTGGGCGTGATTGTTGGCAGTCTGGACCTTCTGATCGATCTGGTCGAACAGGATAGCGTACAGACCGAATTGGCAAACGACGCCTTGACTGGCGCGCTCAGAGGGGCGGAATTGACCAAACGGCTGCTTGCTTTCGCGCGCCGGCAGCCGTTGTCCAACGCCGCCGTCGACCTGAACGAGCGCCTGCCCAACGTCATCGAAGTACTTAGAAGAACATTGGGCGAAGGCATCCAAATTATCCCGAGACAGGCGCCCGATCTGTGGTTCGCCCGCGTCGACCCATCGCAGATTGACGATGTGTTGCTCAATCTCGCGATCAACGCCCGTGACGCGATGCCTAACGGTGGCACTCTTACTATCGAAACCGCCAATATGCATTTAGATGAACAGTATGCGGCGGTACGCGCTGAGATTGCGCCCGGCGATTATGTGATGCTCTCGGTCAGCGACACAGGGATTGGGATGCCGCCAGATGTCATGGAGCGTGCAACAGAGCCGTTTTTCACCACCAAAGAACCCGGCAAAGGCACCGGTCTCGGCTTGAGCATGATCTATGGTTTCGCCAAGCAGTCCGGGGGACATCTGAGCATCTACAGCGAAATCGACGTGGGCACCACCATACGAATCTATCTGCCCCGTGCGCTAAACGAGGCCCCGGTCAAAGAGGCGGAAGCGACCGGCAGTGCGGAATTGCCGGGCGGCAGCGAAACCATTCTCGTGGTCGATGACAATGCCGCTCTTCGTCGGGTCGCCGTACATCGGCTTTCGGGGCTCGGCTATACCCTTCGCGAGGCGGAAAACGGACCGGCTGCCCTTGCCATCGTCGAAGGTGGGGGCCGCATCGACCTATTGTTCACCGATATCGGTATGCCAGGGGGCATGAGCGGCTATGAACTGGCGAATCTGGCAGTTCAACGACAACGCTGGCTCAAGGTTCTGTTCACGACTGGTTATGGCAACATGCATCTCGGAACTGGACACGAACCAGAGAAGCTCGCCATCGTGCTGCGCAAGCCTTATCGCGCTCAGGAACTTGCTGAAAAAGTTCGCACGGCGCTCGACACAAGCAGCTAGCCCGAATTTCGCACAGCGTCGCGTGGCGGGGTGCTGGAGCACAATGCCGAGACCGTGCGTCGTCAGGCGAGCGGGCATACAGAGCTCCGGCGAGGGAAAATTCGGTCCGTGCAAAGAGCTTCGGACGCCGGGCGGATATGAAAGGCATGCCCGGGAATATCCAGCGAAATTTTGCGATCGATTTCTCACGTGAGTGCGATAGGTCGAGTTGCTTTGATAGCAATTCCCCTGAAACGTCACGTGTCATCCAGGGCTGTTCAACGCTCTATATTGAGTCCTTGATGCAACATGTTCTAACGATTTGAGGCACAACGAGGAACGGGAGATTCCACGGGACGAAAAGTTCTGAATCTATGTGAGGCGACCGAATCATTCGGAGGTTGCCTTAAAATCGTTCGACCGTTTCCTTTCGCTCCTCGCGACAATCCCCGACCCACGGCGCGCCGAAGGCAAACTTTATCAACTACCGCACGTCCTGCTGTTTTCCATTTTGGCGATTGTGAGCGGCGCCAACTCGTATCGCGGCATCTGTACCTTCATCAAAGTCCATCGGAGAAAACTGAACAAGGCCTTTAAGATCGGCTGGAGAAGGCCGCCTGCTCATACCGCCATCCGATATATTTTGCAGGGGCTGAGCGCGACGGAAGTAGAAAAGGTCTTTCGCGAACACGCCGCCCACTTGAACGCAACCGCGGCGGGTCCCTGCGCACGCCTCCTGGCGTTCGATGGCAAAGCGCTCAAGGGCAGTTTCGATAGCTTCAACGACACCAAGGCAAGGCAGGTGCTCAGCGCGTTCGCCGTCGATACGGCGTTGGTGCTGGCGCATATCGAGATCGACGAAAAGTCCAATGAAATCCCCGCCGTGCAAAAACTGTTGGAGGAACTCGACGTGGCGGGCCATATCGTCACGTGCGACGCGATGCATTGTCAAAAAAACCTTCGAAGTCGCTGCCGCCGCCAACGCGCATCTGATCGGTCAACTCAAGGACAACCAGCCGAACTTGCGTCAAACGGTCGAGGCCGCCTGCGCCGCAGCCATGCCTCTTTCTGGCGTTCAGACCGTCGATGGGAAAAAGCGCAATCGCCACGAAACACGGACCATCGCGGTGTTCGATGCGTCACCCGCGGTCGTCGGCACGCAATGGGAGCCTTATGTCGCCGCCATCATACAGGTTGAGCGCTCGGTCCATGCATTCCAACCCGCCACGGGCCTTTGGGTAGCCTCGATGGAAACATCATTCTACCTGTCCAACCACGCCATCGACGCAAGCCGCGCGGCAAACGCCATTCGCAAACACTGGGGCATAGAGAACAAATCGCACTACACGCGCGACGTCACGCTACGCGAAGACGCGTCACGTATCCGGAAAAACCCCGGCGTCTTTGCGAGAATGCGAAGTTTTGCATACAATATCTTGCGGTTCAATCAATCTGACACAATCGCTCAAGATCGCTTCGCCGCAGCGCTCGGCGGCCTCAAATCCCTCTTCTCAATGAGCTTCTATACAGAGCGTTGAACAGCCCTGACGTGTCATCCCCGTTGCCCTAAAAAGACGTAAGCGATGCCGCATGCGTTGAGGCGCTCCTTGAACGCGGCGCGGTTGAAGTGCGGCAGCCTTGAAATTGGCTTCGACCTGACGTCGGCGACGGCTCCGGGCATGGACGATTTGCTGGCAGTGGAGGGGCATGAACCAGCCTCGTGACCCCCTCTATCACCGGCATCGCTTTCCCGCCGAGGTGATTTCCTACGCGAGTTGGCTCTATTTCCCATTTCCGCTCAGCCTGGCACATGGTCGAGGAAATGCTCGCCGCCCGTGGCATTGACGTCAGCCACAAAAGCGTTCGCCACTGGGCGGAGAAATTCGGCCGGGAATATTCCAATCGCATTCGTC
>Ga0182024_10014190_pt1 | contig 15429 bp, 19 predicted proteins | sample P32metaG_FD_120480 | JGI IMG/M metagenome (GOLD analysis project Ga0182024, IMG submission 120480) | Permafrost microbial communities from Stordalen Mire, Sweden - P3-2 metaG (Illumina Assembly) | ecosystem: Environmental > Terrestrial > Soil > Wetlands > Permafrost | place: Sweden: Stordalen... | reverse complement strand
TGAACTTTACGGTTACGAGGCGGTCGGACCATTCGTCCAACAAGGCGCGCGCAGGCGCGAAGTCCCCGGGAGAGATGGCCGAGCCCTGAAGGCGGCGGTTTGCTAAACGGCTACAGGCCCCTCGATAGTTCACCACAAGTGCCTTTTGAGCACGAAAGTCAGGACTGCCGGTACCTACCGGGACGTGCCATTACGGGAACCGTGACAAAATCCGTGACAAGGTTCGAGCGTCAGCGAGTGGTGCACTGACGGCCCGACTCTGGCGGCTTCCGCTCCCGTGACGGCGGTTTTCTCGCGGTCGCCCGAACTTAACCCCCGCATCCGTTAAGAACCCCCCGATTCGGACCGCTTTGTGACACGCGGCCCGGCTCGCCATTACCCCGACCTGCGGGAACCAACAGGCGTGGCGTGGTATCGGGCAAGCGGTAGCAGGGTTGCTTTTTAAGCGTAACTCGAACGGAGCGTCAATGATGCGTCTATTGATTTATTCGCTGGCTTTCGTAGCCTTCGCCGGAATGAATGTCGCGGTCATAACAAACGCGAGAGCATCTTCGTGCAGTGACCTGCGGCAAGAGGTCGGCATGGCTGAACGCCTCTATCGCGATTGGAAGGTCTACACCAACGAGAGCGAATCGGATATGGCGGAGGCATCAAAGAAGAATCTCCAGCACAGCCTCGACCTTGCGGCCCTAGACCTTAACGATTGCAGCGACAAATCTTCGCTCGTTCAATACTATCGCATAAAGTTGTTACTTGAGGTTGATGCTGAGACGGGGGCATGGGCATTGAGCGGAAACTCGCTGCAGCCCGGATGGTATGCGCAGTATTATGCCCGGCTTAAGGCGGACTTTAACCGCGCGACTGCCCTCGGATTGCGGCGCGCTTATCCGTCCGACTACAGCGCGATTAAGACCGCTATTGCGATTGCGAAGAACTCTCCGGCGACATTAGCTAAGGCGGAAAAGCAGGTCGCTAACGACGATGCGCGCTATACCTCGCAAGCGCAGGCCGATTTAGCCGCGTTGACAACGCAGTATCCTACTCATGGCTGGCAGCATGTCACATCGGTCACGGTTAAGAATCAATCGGAATACCAATACGTCATAGAGAGTATCTTTTGGAACTCGCTCCCCGATATGAGCCGTGAAGATTTAAAGACCGGCCTCAAAGGATTGGCCGAGAACAGCTATGAGAAGTCGCACTGCGGTAATAAACCCTACGAGGTTGGCTTGTCGCTCAGTATTGTTGACGAGAACGGAGCTTCGCTCGACGACACCGAGTTTTTTGCGCAACCCGAACCCACGCCGTTCATGCAAACACCCGCGCCCTGTTCACAATAGGCGCTTCTAGCGGGCCCCAGAGGGTTTCGTCATGGCGTCCGAAGATGAAGCAGCGTTGCTAGAGTTTATGAGAGAATCGTAGTGCCCTCCTTACCCGACTTCCTAAAGGTCCCGTCTGCTGTCGCAGTCTTCCGCTATGCGATGGCTGCGAAGCGGTCTGTTTTAGAACCGCTTTTCGACAGAATGCAGTGCGAAGGGCCACGCTATCGCGAAAAACGAGCAGAGATACGCTCGTGGACTGACAGCGACGCGCTCGATGTGATGACGACCACGGCCGGGCTCCAAATGTTGCAGGAACATAAGGTCCATCAAGCCATCTACGAGGACACTGGCGCAACGATTCTTTTGCTGTCGGCCGCTGAGATGGAGCGTTTTTACAAAGAGACAGGCATATCGCTTTACTCGCGCGGCCCTGATTCGTATGTCAGCGGAATAAAGTTCGCTCACGCCGTTTCGCTCGTCGCCAATCAATACAAACACCTCGGGGAGTGGCGTCAGTCGCCTAATAAAGAGAGTCAGATGCGAAAACTAGTTGCAAAGCTCGCGGGCAATGCGTTTCGGACTGATGCGGCTTCTGAGTTCCTCCTACGAACTGGCTTTACGACGTACAAGGTGTTTCAGGACGCCCTCTTGTCATGCAGCGAAGGAATCGTGAGTTCTCCGATAGTCGTAGACGGAACGAGTGAGCTACCCACGGTTAGTTTGCGAGGGTAGCGAATAGTTGAAAGGCGCAGATGCCGATGAATAGCGTCGTTTGCACGCTAAAGAGCATTTCGACAACAATGAGCTTGAACTGCTCGCTGCCGTCGTCGCCAGTATGGCATGGCCTGCTCTCTGCTCTTCCTGCACTGGTCGGCGCGTTGCTCGGTGCCGGGGCAGCAATCTTTGCGCAGCATTTGCTTGCGAAACGTCAAGAGACTATGCAGAATCAGCGGATTGCTGCCGATAAGGAACTCAAGCAGATGGAGTTCGACCGGCTGGATGCAGGGGTCCGTCGGCAGTTAGTAGCTCTTGTAGGTCAAGTTTGTACCTACGTCGCGGTAGTGCGCGAGACGGGCCACACCGATTATGAAGCATTGCGGCAAATGCTGGACCGGTTGAACGACCGCATCTACCGATGGGAGGTTCCGACTGCAATCGAGGACCATGTCGCCGAAACACTGTACGGCGCGTCAGAAATGTTAGAGATAGAGTACCGGACAGCTATTGCTAACGGGTTCGACAAGTTCGACGACGGTATTACCCAGACCGAACGAGCGCAGCGCGAGTATTTCGCGAAGGCCAACTTTAAAGTGGGCTGCAAACAGCTTTGCGCCTTTTGGGCGACGCAAGGGGACATGGTCCGACAGAGTCAGTTCCAGTTGCTGATGATGGACGAAGAGGAACGCAAGAAGCACGTGGCTCTTGCACGAGAGGCAACGAAGAGGAAACCGTGACGGAAGACCAGAGGGAAGGACGTTACGAGGACGACCTAAAGGCACAAGAGCGTCACAAGAGATATAGGGAGCAGCTACAGCACCTTCAGTGGGAGCGCGACGCACTATTGCTCGTACTGCGCGGCCATCTGTACGTCGAACAAGAGTTAAACTATCTGCTGTCCCATCGAGTCCCTGCGGAGGCCTTCAAAAAGCTTCTAAAGCAAGGGTTCATGCGGAAGCTCAACCTTGCAAATGACCTCGGGATTATTTCGCCCGAGACCTATGCGGCGTCCCAGTTACTAAACGAGTACCGCAACCGGCTAGCGCACAACCTAGGCGGCGTGGTCGGCGAAGCGGAGGCTGACGCGCTCTACGACATGCTGGAGAAAGCCGGGGTCTTCGCGGGCAGCGAGATGCACAAAGACGATGACCCGATGGTTACGCTCAGCCGCTGCATTAGAGCCGTCTACACGCTCTATACCTCGGAGGTGTGGAGCCTCCGAACTGGGAGGCAGCTACGGATGAAGCTTGGACCTTGGGTAACTGAAGAACTCGACAAAGACACGTTCGCTAAAGAACAGCGAGCCTTGTACGAGGAAGCACAACGTCTCAAGAAGCTTCTGGACGAATCCCCGCAGGCTCGGCAAGAACTGGACGAAATGATTGCCGATGCGCGCCGCAAGGTTCGCGAAAGATACGGAGACCTGTTCGACAGCGATAAGGGCTCGGCTTAACGCCTGCGACAAAAAGAGACACGTCCCAAAGAGTTGACGGCATGGGCGCAGATGCAAAGCCTCGTGTCTCGCGCGTAGTTCAAGCAGCGGTCCTCAGTTCAGGTGAACACCGCAATCCGGCTCGTCGCCCGGCGCTTTCCTTAAGCGTTTAGGCACGGCCTTATGGTAGCATAGCAGCGTGATTGCCGCATTATCTCTCGCCAGTTTGTTTATAACTCGGGAGGCGCTGAATCCGAGCTTCTGTCCGCCCGACGCAATAGGGTACTTGCAGATTGTAAAGGATGGTATCGTGGTCGCCGGAGGCGACGCGAAGTATGATAGCGTCGGAAAGCACGGTTATTTTTTAACCGCCTGGTTTCCAGCGAAGAACGCGCAAGTTAGGCTGCTTATTAACGTAGGAGATGACATCACCGAGAGAGGCGAGGAAGGCCGTGGCTCCATTCGGATGCACCACGGGGCCTTCTGCGCCTTCCCCCGACAATCTAACTGAGTCACTACCGTCTGGCTCGGCTTATTTCCGAAATAAGGCCGTGTAAGCGTCGAGAAAACCGTCTCCAGCGTCTGAGTCGAGAGGCCGGTCTAGAACGCAGCCACGGCCGCGCTATGGGTGTAAACTAAGTGCTGCGGTTAGGCTGCTGCTGCGGCCGCGTCCTCGATGAACCTGACAAACAGCGCCTCACGCACGAGCGACGTTAGAAGTGCGAGATGGTCTGCGTCCTGCCGCAGGAAGTCTAGGAACCCTGAGCAGTCATATATGCACCAAGCCCAGTTGCCATGCTTCAAGGGAAGATACTCGCAGCTGAACTCATCCTGAACCATGAACGTGTACATGAGGTGAAACTCGGCAGCCGCTGCCAATAGCTCGTGGTTTACAAGCAGTTCGCGGCGCTCCTCAGGCGTCGATTCGTCCTCGTCCAGAATGGCGTCGATGACCATGAGCCGGGCCTCCGGCGACATGCCGATAAGACCGTGGTCGGAAAGAAATGTGCGCTTCATACGGTGATATTACCAAGGGAGTTCTCGGCTAGGGAAGGCGTCTATATATTAGCCTGCTGTTCGTGCTCAAGTGCCCGACGCAGACTCACAGAACTTGCTAGCAGCGGCTCCGCCGATATAAGGAACCAGCGCAGGTCGGTACGCCCGTCGGGGGGTATTCGTCTGTCGTGAAAGCCGTGGGCGTCCTCGTCTTGGGCCTCGGTGGTACTGTTGCGTTGGGAGTAACCGTGTGGCTTGGGGTTACACGAATAATCGCGACCCTTCAACCGCAATACCATGAGCTACTGTCGAATCCAACGCTGAGTGACGACGCGAACGATGAGAATGTCATAACTCAACTACGCGCGAGGGGTTCTGATTTGACCAAGCGCACGGACATTGTGTTCTATCTTTACATACCTGGACTTCGAGACGCGCGAGCCGCCGCGTCCACACTTAATGGGCATGGGTTCTCTGCTGAAGTTGAAGGACCACTTGGCAGGTTACCGGACGGGTCTTACGAGTCACGTTATTCGGTCGTTACGCATATCGAAGAGGTACCATCAATGGAGAATCTTCGGAAAGACCGCAGGCTGTACAAGCTCCTTGCTCAGCGTTACAAGGGCGAGTACGACGGATGGGAAGCGGCAGTCGTGCAATGAATGCGAGTCTATAAAGGTTGGTGCTGCGTTGCGAGATAATCGAGAACACGTTTGACCTGCGCGGCCCGAGCCTTCTGAGCGATAAGCACCTAGGCGTAACCAAAATCCCAGTGCTCGCCCCACGGAAGGTTTAGGTCAGCTACGAAGCCGTGCGTAGTAGGCCAGCGCGGATGCTCGGCTGCTAGGAACTTTGCGATATATTCTAGGGCCGTCTCTGCCTCACGCTGTCTCGCACCGGTGAATGCGAAGACTTCCTTGCGTTGGAAGTGCTCTCTCTCGTTCTGAATATGCACCCGATTGCGGAGCTTCCTTAGTTCGTCAAGCTGCTTGTAAAAGTCGTCATTAGCTTTAAAAAGGTCGAACTTCTTCGCGCCGTCTATGAGATTAGCAAGTTTCGAAAAATCCTTTTCCCTGAGAGCGGTGACTGTCTCCGGCGGCAACGTCGCCACATTCTCCTTAGATTGTATTCTGCTGATAAAGTCGTAGAGCAAAGCCTCCGCTATCGAAACGAGGATTACAATAATAGGTTTTCTTAGCAAAGGCCACTTGCTCGAATCTTCAGCACCAAGCGTGTAGAAGAGTTTAAGCGTCTCTAGGTTGCGATTTATATTGTCACCGATTGTGAAGTCGGCGATGAAGCACGATGAAACTATAAACATCGGGTTAGTGCCAATACGTTGGCCCCTTGCCTAATCCATGCTTCTGAAGCTGACGCCCTCTGGGAAGGTTTCCCTGAAGGGGACCGACTTCGCGGGCGCGTTCTACAGAGCGGTCGAACCAGGAGCACAGACTCAGCGCGTCGTCTAAACACAAGTCGTTGCCGATTTAGGGCATGTTTAGCATGTCTAGAATTTCCGCCGTTATTATCTCGGCGGTGTCGTCACGGGGAAAATAGCGTGGCCGTCCGCGGTTTTCCCACAGCGGATGTACGTCAAAAGCTCTCGCTTGCGTCCCTTGTGCAATTCCCCTCCGCTGCGTCGAGTAGCATTTGGAGGGCGTCGGTTCCGGCAGTTCATCGAATACGACCCGGTTGTTTCCGCTTTCCCATACCCAAGGTTTTGGCGTCGGACAGCGACCCAAATCCCGAAGCAGGTCACCCATCGCCTTGCGAAGCAAGTCGTCAACCTTTCTCCCAAGGTTATCGAATTGACTTAGGTTGTCGTTCATCCCAATATTCTATCGACCGTACGCGCAGAGTCAACGCCTCGCTGAGGCACTACGCTCAGTATGGGCGGACTGCTGGCCGACCACGACCTGCTCGGAGAAGCGCCGGGAATACCTGGTCGCCGTCGAACCGTAGGCGTGAGGAGGGGTAAATGATGCAGCTTTCACGTCTCGGGGATTCGGCTATCGCGTTGGTCGCTGTGGCTTTGCTCGCCGGATGCGGAAGCGTTGGGACTGGCACGACCGGGGCGTTGCCACTAAGTGAAACGCACGACGCTCGGCTACCGAATGACGTATCAGCGCAATCGCTCAACAAAAGCGGCTTCAGGTCCATTTTTAGTTTCGATGGCACAGACGGCGCAATCCCAGAGGCCGCCCTAACCAAAGTAAATGGTGCGCTCTACGGTACGACGGAGGGCGGTGGCGCTTCCGGCGTCGGAGTTGTCTTCAAGATAAGCAGTAACGGTACAGAACACGTACTCTATAATTTCAAGGGCAAACCCGATGGCGCGAACCCAGAGGCGGGGCTCCTCAATCTCAAGGGTAATCTCTACGGCACCACAAGTTCCGGCGGCGCGAACAACACTGGTACTGTTTTCGAGATTACTGCGTCAGGGGCTGAGAAAGTGCTGCACAGTTTCGGCGAAATAACCGGCAGCAGCGGCGACGGAATAGAACCGGCGGCGGGTCTTATTGCGGTAAAAGGCGACCTCTATGGTACGACTCCCTATGGTGGGGCTTGGGGATATGGGACGGTCTTCAAAATGACAGCATCGGAGAGTGAAAGCGTCCTGTATAGTTTTCAGGGCTCACCGGATGGCGCGAACCCATCCGCTGGCCTAACGTATCTTAATGGGAGCTTTTATGGCGTCACCGCATTCGGTGGCAAAGACACTAAATTCTGTATCCACAGCAGATACGGAGCGACCGGGTGCGGGACCGTTTTCGCCGTCACTGCGTCCGGCACGGAAACCGTGATTCACGACTTCATCGCGTCAACCGGGGACGGCATACGGCCGCTGGGCACGCTCCTTGCGTGGGGCGGTGTTCTTTACGGAACTACGTACACTCTCGGCCCAAATCTCAGGGGAACCGTCTTCAGCATCACCACGTCAGGGAACGAAAACATACTTTATGGCTTTAGTGACAAATCCGGCGGTGGTAATCCGGCTGCGGGAGTAATTGACGTAAAGGGAACGCTCTACGGCACAACGGTTTACGGCCCGGGGACGTATTGCAGCCCGAGCGGCGACGGTTGCGGAACCGTCTTTGCGCTCACACTGTCGGGCCAAGAGACCACACTCAAAGGCTTCTATAATTACTCGGAAGGCGCGTTTCCACGCGGTGGTCTAACCGATTTTAAGGGCAAGCTATACGGCACGACGCAACTCGGTGGCGGTGGCGGCTCGACTTGCACCAACGGCAGCGGCCCTGTAGGATGCGGGACCGTCTTTAGAGTCTCTCCGTTATAGCCAAGCCGTTGCCTCGAAGGGTGCTTCGCGATTCGGAGGACGACATAGAGCGGGCCGTACAAGCAAAGTTCCCCAGCGAGATGCTCTCCGGTGAACTCTTGTGACGCTGCTCGATTCGGGAACGAACGCGAGCGAAGCTTCGTCGTAGGAGACTGCCGCACCAAGCCAAGAGACGCCACCAACCCAAGGCCACGAGCACACCCTAGCGCGGGCCAATCCAAGACGACGCAGCAACGTTTTAGCTACAGGGACCTATCGGGGGTGGTTTATTGGCGCCTGTGAGTGGGCGGTGGACTAAGCTGCGTCCGCGGTCATCCGCGACGCGAGTACGTGCTTCACGGGTTGCGCGTGCCAGTACGGAGAAGAAGTTACGGCTGCTGAGCCTTCGTGGGCGGACAATAACTGCTAAAGATAGTGAGGCGTAATGAGGATAGCAAAAATGACGAGAGCCGTGCTAGGCGCATTCGCTTTTGCGACGGTTATCACGTTGGTGGCTTCCACTATGGCGACCGCGCAAGCCGACACAATTTCCATTCGTTCAGGACCCGATCTGGGTGAGATTCGGGTCTCGACGCCGTGGGGCGACTACGTTGCATATGACGAGGGAGGAGGCCAGTATTGGGTTGGCACGCAAAAAGAGTATGATCGTAGCCGTGTCATCGGTATCATGCAGGGGGATAATTTTCGTTTATCGACCGTTCAAACTGATGCGGGGGCGACCGCTGAATTTGTGGATGCAAGTACCTACCGGACGCGAGTCGGCGACGTTCCTATTGACGGGATTGCTCCCGAAATTGCCTTCAACGATCCCGTTGCCGGGTATGGGCCTTCCGCGGCCCATAGTCTTTCCGTAACGTGGATTCAGTCGAGCCCTGTGCTGGTAACTTGCTTTGTGTTCGACAAGAAGGAGCATTACGTTTACGTCCCCAGCCCCCTAAACATTAACCATGAATTTCGTAACGTTGCTTTCGGCTTGCCAAACGATTTGTTTAAGCGCCCGTTGGTGCTCATTTTCGTCGCGCATAACCGCAGACCGGGCTTCGTCGGTGTGTCGTCAGTAGCGCAAGATGACTACATCTACCTAAAAGGGCGGTCGCCAGAGCAAAATACACCGCAGGATGAACTAGAACTGAAGCGGTTGCTATCGTTTGACCCTTCGCTAAGGAGTTATGCGGGCACCAAAAACGACGCGGGTAGTTCGGCGCAATCAAATGCGCGTGCGCCAAGGCCATCGCCGACGCCGACGCCTTACGACATCGCTGCGGCTCATCCGATCAGGACATATGACTTCGCCGGTCCAATACACGACGGAGTTGCCGGGGACGGTACGATTGAGCTGCACCTGAAAGACAATGGCTATGGCGCCATTACTGGCGGTACGTGGGATGCCACATTTTCTAACGCAACCTATAATAATCAAGGTACTGTCGTCGGGAATCCAGCTTCCGGCTTCGCGTTTTATTTAGAGTCTCGGGGTTGCCCCTACGTAGTTGGCGCCAAACCTACTGCCGATGGAGGCTATTCCGCCAAATATAGAGGCATAGAATGCAACAACGGCGGGACCTTCACGGTAAGCCTAGTTATCTCGCCCGGCGCGGCTCAGCCGCCTGCGACTCCTGTAAACCAGGGCGAACCTTCTCCGATGGGTCACCCACCGGTGAATGCGGCGGCGCCCCAAACCCCGAGGTCAAACGAGCAGTCGCAAAACGGCACATATACCGTTCGAATGACGACGGCGCGCACCGCCACGTTCAAGACACCAAGCGGAATCACTGTCCACCTTACCTTGGCCCCGGTGTCGGCCAATAAGATAACTTTCGCAGGGCGACCACGGTTATCATCACATCATGGGTTGCTTTATATTTTTAGCGATAGCGGAGCTTACCATCTATTCTCTGGAAATAACACGCCATCTCTCGACATCATAGCAATCTCCGCAAATGGTGAAGTAAATGGAGTTCTTTCTCTGAGGGGTATGCCAGCGGAATCGCAAGGAGTCAGCGAGGTGGGCGTACCGACCGGCAGTGCCTCAGCGTTGCAAAGTAAGTTCGCCATCATTTTACCCGAGGGCGAAGCGGCAGGTGATGGAATCACGAATGGGGCGGTTATCTTTGTGTTCACGCCAGCGGGGAAAATCATTCAGTAGCTTCGCTGAATCATCGGATGAGCCAAACCCCTTCGTTTTCCCCAAATCCACCGTTGCGGCTTCTCGTCCGGCTTCGAGCCCGAGTAACCTCGCACTTTCAACTCCTCGCCAATCGCTCGCACTAGGTCGTCGAATCGCACGTCATCGTTCATGCCTAAGGTTCTATCGACCCAAGGCGCATAGTCAAACCTATGCGAGAAAGGGCACCGGCATGGCACATGGCGTTACTCTCCGGGTCCCACCGGGGGGCCCCGGAGTGGTTTTATGTGGCCGTGTACGCCGCTCCATCGCTTCGGGGGTGGCCGCGACGGATTGTACCCGCTGGCGGGCCTCATCAACGTCAAGGGCACTCTCTACGGCACCACCTTAGACGGGGGCGCGAAGAACAACGGGACCGTCTTTCGCATCTCACCGTGATGTACAACAAAAAGGGGGCTACTTACCGGGTGAGAGGCGGCCTTATCGGCATGCGGCACGGCGCGTTGGTCGAGGACTGTCATCCGCCGCTTCGAGCAGTCGCCCGCGCGTCGTCGCCGTTGAGTACGACGTTAGTATAGCTTCTTCGGAGCCCGCTTCAAAAGTCTCTCCAGAAACTCTACCGGGTCGGCGCTAAGAACCGCGCGAGGCGACCTTTTAGCCGACTTCAGCAAGGAACGCCAACATCTCCCAGCACGTCGTAAAAAGTGTTTCAGCCTTCATGACCTTTACCCGTCTCACAAGCATCGACCATCGTTTCGAGGCGCTCTATGAGCTTAGGGTTACGGACACTGGGCGGCACAAGGGGGGCGAACTCCCGAAGCGTCTCGGCTCCTTCGCGAATCGTTTTTGACAGACGACTCAAAAAGAAACTTCTATCAATGAGCTTTCTCCTATAAAGGTCGTCTGCCTCATCAAAATAGGTTTGCAAAATAACGTAATCGCGAATCGCTTGAATAAGGCGTTCGATAACGGCATCTGCTTCGGGAGACCCAGGAGTTTGGTCGAGAACATCTAGGCCGTGTAGGTCTCTTAATGCCGCCCGCGCCTCCATGGGGCTTAAGCCTTGTGAACTTCGAAGAGCGTATCCCTTTACCAGTGAAAATGTATTCTTGATTCGCCATGTTTGTCTAAACAAGTAAAGTTGGTAAAGCGCAGCAACCCCGGCAATGACAGCAGTTGCAGCGAGAGCAAGGCTGCTTTCCGCCGTCATAACGTCGGTCCACTTGATAACCTCGGCAGCAGGACTGGCAAGACTCACAAGGCAGGCACTAATGAAACACATTAAGCCGCAGAGCCGTCACGAAGCGAGGCAAAGAGTTCATCCAAGTTGCGAAGGTGGGACATGTAGTCTTCCAGTCGCAGGTAGTTCATGGATTCATTGTCGTGCAGTATCGTGCCATCGTAAATGCCCGCAGTAGGCTCGCCCAAGTTAAGCCGCGACTTCGCATCTGAGATAATCGCTGCTGATGCTCCGCCTACCGCTTCCTGCAGACGCAAACGAAGCGTTTGCATTGCCGGTGTGATGCGGACAAGAATCTTGTTTCCGAAGTCAAACGCCTCGCCCTCGGTCGGAACGTAGCCTTCGTGCATTATGCGATTGCGTATCTCGTACTCCTCCGACGTGAGCACGGGCGGTTCTGTCTTCAATACCTCTCGCCAGGAGTTCTCGAAACGCACCTTATGCCCGCCTCTGACCCTCGGCACTGGCAACGGCTGTACGCCCCGACTCGCAGCGATGACTTGAAAGCTGAACTCCCAAAATTCCTCAAGGCTCGACGCGAATGTGCTTACGGCATCGCGATAGATGCCGTCGAGCAACGCGTACGCCCCCATTTGAAAGAGTATCTCGTGCTTCGGATTCCCCAGTTGCACAAGGGCTTCGTGCCCCGCAGAGCAGCGTAGTTTGTAGAGCGGCCCCTCCAAATAAGGCGTGACCATCACGACCGACTTCGGGATGCCGTGATGAAACGTGGTGTCGCACTTGCTGCAGGGAACCGCAAAAACTGACTTCATACAAAGGCCTTTCTGATGAACGGGGCCGTCCATCCTGTCAACACCCAGGACTAGCACCATGCCGCAGGCAAATCGGCCTCGCCGATGCTGGAAGCGTATGTCGATGACAGCGGAAAAATCGGTCAAGGCCATACCACGGTCTTGGCCGGGTATGTGGCGTCGGCCGAAACGTGGGCGGACTTCTCGCGCCGTTGGGCAGCCGTCCTTGCCGAACCGCCCGCGTTAGAGTATCTGCATACGACCGACGCGATGGCCCTCAAGAAGCAGTTCAGAGGCTGGACCGAAGACGCTCGCGATGCAAAACTTGCCAAACTGATAGACGTTATCAATAACACGGACATTCTCTACGGCGCAGCCGCCATCATTAATAACCAAGATTTTCAGCGAGTTGCCACAGGGCATCCTGACCGCAGGATAAGCGACCCGTTCCTGTTCCTCTTTGCCCAGGTTCTGAGAGGTTTGCTATTAGCACATCGCGACCTCGGCCCTAAGGACAATCTAGAGTTTGTCTTCGAAGACATGAGCGAGGCGGGGCATCACCTTTCGGACATCTTCGAAGACTTGATGTATACCGCGCCCGGCTCGGTACAGGCTCTCGGCATTACAAACAAGCCCGTGTTCAAGGGTAAGAAGGACGGGATGCCTCTTCAAGCCGCAGATTTGGTCGTTAATCGAGTCCGCAGATTCTTCGAGCGTTACATGGCGGACGACACCGCGAAGCCTGATTGGATATTGGACCGTCTAGGCGAGCGCGGCGTGAAGTTGGGAATGAGTTATGTTGACGCCTCCTACCTTCAAACGACCATTAAGGGCGCGAATCTCGTTCGGTCTTACGTTCAATCAGGGCCGCCCGAAGAGCAAGCGCAGCGGTTCTTGAACATAAAGGCTTGGGTTGAAGGTCTACCTGTACCTAAAGAAGTGCCCTAAGTCCACGTCATAAGAAATAAGACTGGTCCCTCATAACGACCCTCTCCGGCGAGAAGCGAACCATGAGGTCCAGTTCATCAACAATGGTCTGAATGAACACCGGATTCCACCTCTCCTTCTCCTCCCCGAGGTAACGGCTCAGAAGCCGCATCAGTCGCGCGTCGTCCAATCGCTCTATGGTAGCAGTACCTCGCATTCCGACATGCAGTAGGAGCCCGCGCTCAAGAACGAACTCGACGAAGCCGATAGCACAGCGCGGTTCATCTCTAATCCGCCTCGGAAAGCTATCTCTCGACGTGCCGACGAGCCAGACAGCGCCGTCCTCCCACAGAAACCAAACCGGAGACTCCCGTGGCCCATCCGCCGAGCCGGTCGCTAAATGCGCTATTAACGGCCGAGCAAGAAATGTCTCAAGGTCAAACGGGTCCCCGCTTCTTCCGATTTTCATGGAAACACAGAGTTCGTCGCACGAACACCATTCGCTGCTGAGGAAGCTCGCCTATATTTTTCGCGCATCGCAAAACGGCCGAACTCGAAGCCGATTCACGAGGCGGACCATCCCCCCGTCTGTAATCGCATTTGGAAAGCCGTTACCCGTCGAGGTCTAGCGTCCGCTCCTCGACCGCATCTATCACGCCGCGAGCAACTTCATGCGTCCCTTCAAGGAGTGAGAACCGTACACCGGGCGCGATGGCCTGCACGACAGGCTTGAAGTCGGCGTGGCCTAACATTGTCACGCGACCCGGTTTCGTCTCGCCAGGAGCAAACGGCCATTCTACATCGTCTAGTTGAGTAAGGCCGAAGAGCGTTGTGGAGAAGTCAAAGACGATGTGAGGCCTGTAGCGTCCTGTTATCGGCGTCCGTCGCAAGGAAGTCACAGTGGCTCTAAATCGCATGGGCAAGGTTGGTGCCTCCGCCTGGTTATTTCGGACAGCCGACATTTCGCCGAAAAGCGAATGAATCGCTTCTTGAACTCATCCCCCCATCCCCACCCTTAATCGAACGCAAAAAAGGGTGCGACGGTGAGTGTCGTAGTCCCGCTCGCGGCGCGATGGGACCCGACTTTGCAACCTTACCCCTATCGTCACACTGCTGCATACTTTAGAACGCGCGACACCTGCATCGCATTCCATGGGCGACCCGTGCGCGTGAACAAGCCGCGAGCGTCGAGTTCCGACGCGATGGCCTGTAAACTCAGACCACCGACGCGAAGCTCTTGCGCGACGGGCGAGACTTCAGCATAAGAAGCTGCCGCGACTTCCGCAGTGCGCCGAGCGCCGCGACGGCGAGCCTCATCGTTAAGGTTTCGAGAAGCAGCGTTGCTTGCGCCGAGCAAGATGCCGCGCGCCTTTGCAGCCTGTAGCGCAGCACGAGTCCTGTCACTGATAGCGCGAGCTTCGTTTTCAGCGACGGCCGCCATAACGTGCAAGATGAAGCGCGAGCAGTCCGGCAGGTCGCAAGCGCGGAACTCAACGCCACTCTCCATCAGACCGGAGATGAAGTGAACATTTCTCGCCAACCTGTCTAGCTTCGCGATTAGGAGCGTGGCGCGCTTGGCCTTAGCGTGGGCTAGGGCTTGGCGAAGGACTGGACGGTCACTCTTGCGGCCGCTCTCTACCTCAACGAACTCTGCTACGACCTCGCACCCGTGCTGATGACAGAACTGCTCGACGGCTGCGCGCTGCGCCTCAAGGCCAAGACCAGACTGTCCCTGCCGAACCGTTGAAACTCTCAGATAAGAAATAACGTGCTTCATGCGATAAGCATAGCACTGCTTGAACGCTCGTTCAAGCCTAGTTACGAAGATTCCTAGGAAACTAGGTTATGGTCGATTCGCCCTCGCGAGCCTGGCTCGATTGCTCCTCCTCGGCAAGCCGCTTCAAATCTGAAGCGTCGCCCTGTTGCGCTTCTTTGTAGGCCCGTTCAAGCTTTAAGCCCGGTTTATCTATGTCGTTCCCTAGAACGCCCGTCCAGTCCCAGGCCGACTCAGGAGATACGAGTTCCTTATCAAGTGTCCGTGATGCGCGAAACCCATAAAATAGGCGGCCAAACAGCAGGAACGATACGATAAATGCGACGCCGTATACAGCGACTAGTTGAACGCGCCAATGCGTGGCCCAGCCGAGCGCAGTTACGACAACGAGCGCAGACAACATCCCCAGCAGCGTCGAGTGACGATGAAAGGGGCTCTCGTTCGCCGATGGGTCGCTCTTCAATGTTCGAACTCCTCGCGCCAGGCCCGCGCTACAGCATCCGGCTTCGCCCGACCGATGAGCAGTTCGAGGATGCGCGTCTCGGTCGCTGGCACTCCTCGACGCCGAAGTTCGGCCTTGAGCGTGGCGAGTTTGAACTTGGCGTCGGGGTCGAAGTCGAACCCCACCTTCACGGTCTTCTTCTGGCTTGGCATTTCCAGATTATAGACCCTGGGTCCCTAGGAGTCTAGGAAACGAGGATTCTGGGCTCTGTAAGCCATTCGCGGTATCGGGTCCAGGCTTTGGGTCGTCGAGGACTCCTAAGTCGCCTCCTAGGCCATTTCTAGCCCAAGGACGGGCACTTGTGAGCTTCAGAAAAATCCGCGGCGGTGAGAAACGCCGCAACC
>Ga0182024_10014189_pt1 | contig 15429 bp, 11 predicted proteins | sample P32metaG_FD_120480 | JGI IMG/M metagenome (GOLD analysis project Ga0182024, IMG submission 120480) | Permafrost microbial communities from Stordalen Mire, Sweden - P3-2 metaG (Illumina Assembly) | ecosystem: Environmental > Terrestrial > Soil > Wetlands > Permafrost | place: Sweden: Stordalen... | reverse complement strand
TCGGTTGTTAGTTCGTGGGGATTTCGTTCCGGCTGAGCATTGGCGCGGCAATGGACACAAGTCAAATCGCAAGCTTGAGTAACTTCCCAGATAACCAAAAGGGGAGATAGGTTAAAGTCCATGAGTCTCCGATCTTTGACCGGATTTGCATTTCAGTGGCCATGCTAGAATCCGTGGACAAAGCCTATGCGAATCTTTTCGACCATGCTGTTGGCCGGTGTGCTCAGCGCGCAGACTAGTCCCGATCTGAGCCAGCAATTTGACAAGACTGACGTCATGATCCCGATGCGCGATGGAGTGAAGCTGCACACCGAGATTTACGCTCCGAAAAACGCGGGCGAGCGGTTTCCGTTCTTGATCACGCGGACACCCTATGGTCCGGGCCTTGATCCGCAAGGATTCCGGGTGGTGCTGAGCGGCATCTATGCGGAGTTGGCGCAAGAGGGTTACATCTTCGTGTTCCAGGACATTCGCGGGCGCTACAAATCGGAGGGCCAGTTCGTGATGATGCGGCCACCGCGCGCGAAGAGCGACACGAAAGCGATTGATGAGAGCACCGACGCCTACGACACCATCGAGTGGCTGCTCAAAAACGTGCCCAACCACAACGGACGCGCGGGAGTGCTGGGGATTTCCTATGGCGGGTGGCTGACTGTGATGGCGATGATCGATCCGCATCCGGCGCTGAAAGCTGTTTCCGAGCAAGCCTCGCCGGCCGACATGTACCTGGGTGACGATTTCCATCACAACGGGGCATTTCGTTTGAGCTACGGGCTAGAGTATTCGGCGCGGATGGAAACATCCAAGCAGAACGAGGCTTTCGATTTCGACCGCTTCGATACGTTCGACTGGTTTTTGCGGCTGGGACCGATTGCGAATTTCAACAAGAAGTATGTGCACGAGAAGCTGCCCACTTGGAACGATTTCGTGGAGCATCCCAACTACGACGAGTTCTGGCAGAGGCAGGCAGTGACGCCTTATCTGAAGCAGGCCAATATTCCGAATCTCGTACCGAATCTCAATGTTGCCGGATGGTGGGATCAGGAAGATTTTTATGGGCCGTTGAAGATTTATGAGACGCTCGAAAAATTCGACCAGGGGCATCGGAATTATCTGGTGGCGGGACCGTGGAATCACGGTGGGTGGGCGCGCGGCACGGGCCGGACGCTCGGCAAGATCGATTTCGCGAGCGACACCAGCAAGTATTTTCGCGAGAACATTCAGGCACCCTGGTTCGCTTATTGGTTAAAGGACAAGGGGAAGCTCAACCTGCCCGAGGCGCTGACGTTTCAGAGCGGGTCGAACAAATGGGAGCGCTACGATGCGTGGCCTCCGCGCGAGCGCGTGGAACGGAAGAAAATATTTTTTCACGACGCGGGCGGGTTGTCATTTGATGAGCCGCGAGCGGAGTCCGCGGCAGGTGGTTTCGACAGCTACGTTTCCGATCCGGCGCATCCGGTGCCTTACCGGCATCGGCCCATCGAGGCACTCTATGGAGGACCGTCCGGGTGGGCGCCATGGCTGGTGGAGGATCAACGGTTCGTTTATGAGCGTCCCGATGTTTTGAGCTGGGAAACCGAGCCGCTCACGAGTGATCTGGCGGTGGCCGGCGACATTGTGGCGCATCTGTTTGCTTCCACCACAGGGACGGACAGCGATTGGATCGTGAAACTGATCGACGTCTATCCGGAGAAGGGCGAGAAGGATCCGCCTATGAACGGCTACCAGTTGATGATCGCGAACGAAGTGCTGCGGGCGCGGTTTCGGAATGGATTCGAGAAGCCGGAACCGGTAGTGGCGGGGCAAGTGACGGAATACAGCATCGACCTGCACTCCAACAATCACGCATATCTCAAGGGGCATCGGGTGATGGTGGAGGTGCAGAGTACGTGGTTTCCGCTGATCGACAGGAATCCACAGAAGTTTGTGCCGAACATTTTCATGGCGGCGGAAGCGGACTATCAGAAGGCGGAGCAGCGGGTGTACCGTTCGCGGAGGTATCCGTCGAGCGTGGAGCTGCCGGTGGTGCGTTAAGAGCCGGCTTGAAAGCCGGCCTGCAGGCAAGAGTGCCTGCGCCACATTACATTTCTTGAATGACTTTGTTGATGTCAAGCAGGATTTTCACTTTGCCCTTTATCTTGGCCAGGCCCAGCAGATAAGGCGTAGCGGCGCCCATTCCGAAATCGGGGGTGTCCTCGATATCAGCGGTCTGCAAGGTGAGGACTTCCGAAACGCCGTCAACGATTATGCCGGTGGAAATCTTGCCGGCGTGCCCGTCGATCTGAACCACGATGATGCAGGTGCGCTGCGTGTATTCCATTTCCGGCAGTCCAAACTTCAGTCGGAGATCGACGACGGGGATTACCTTGCCACGCAGGTTGAGGACGCCTTTGACATGATAGGGCATCTGGGGAACGGCAGTAATCTCTTGAACGCCCATGATCTCGCGGACGTGGAGGACCTGGACGGCAAATTCCTCTTTGCCGAGTTGGAAGGTCAGATATTTTCCGGCTCGCGGGTCAGTCTTGACAGCGTCGGCCGTGGTCGGATTCGCTAGGACACTGGATTGCATATTCATCTCCTCTACATTTCTCCAAAGTTATCTTCGAGCGGAAATTCATTACGCGTAGCTTTGGCGCTGGCCATAACGGAAGCCGCTGGGGCCGTTTTCGGCTTCGGCTTGGAAACGGCTGATTTCAGTGCGCTTAGGCTGCGCCCGATGGCTTTAGGCGCCCCGCCCGCCGGCTCGCGCCGGGCCGCCGGTGAGACGCCATTTGCCGAGTGACCGTCGGTGCCTACCAGCGCTCCGAGGTCGCTCACAACCTGATTCAAGGCTTGCGCCTGCGCCGATAGTTCTTCGCTGGCTGAGGCACTTTCTTCGGCGCTGGCAGCCGTGGTCTGGGTCACCTGGTCCATTTGCGCTACGGCCTTCGCGATTTGATCGATGCCGCGAGCCTGTTCCTGGCTGCCCATGTTCACTTCATCCACTAGCGTCTTCACTTGAGTAGAACTTTCGGTGATGGCGCGAATCACTGCGGCAACTTGCTCCAGTTTCGTGCTGCCATCTCTTGAGGTAGCGATGGATTCTTCGATGAGCGCGGATGTATCCTTGGCCGCTTGCGCCGAGCGCTGCGCCAGATTACGGACTTCATCGGCCACTACGGCAAATCCCATGCCGGCTTCGCCCGCGCGCGCCGCTTCCACTGCTGCGTTCAGCGCCAGAATATTGGTCTGGAACGCGATCTCGTCAATCACTTTGATGATTTTCGCGATCTTGTCGCTGGAGGCATTGATCTGTTGCATGGAGACCACCATCTGATCGAGGGTCTGGTTGCCTTCTTTGACTTCCCGATCCACGGTGGCCATGACGTCCGCTGCCGACTTCGAGTTTTCGGCATTCTTGCGGGTCATGGAGGTGATCTCTTGGGTGGATGCGGATGTTTCTTCGAGTGAGGCAGCCTGCTCGGAAGAGCCCTGCGCGAGCGCCTGGCTGGAGGAAGCCACCTGCGAGGCAGCGCTCGTGATCTGCCCGGCACCCTCGGACAATTCCAGAGCCGCTCGCCGAAGATCCTTGTTCATGCCGAGAATCACTTTGACAATAACGGTTCCCATCGCGAGGAAGATTCCGATCAGGACAATAGCCATCCAACGGCTGCTGGACGCCCTCGAATGTCCTTGTTCGACGGCTTCAGCGAGAATCTTTCTCTGGAGTTGCTTCAGGTCCTCCGCAGCCTTCTGTATCTCCTTGGCAACGGGCAAGGTTTGCTTATCGTAAATGCCGAGCGCTCCGTCCAGATCACCCTTGCTACCTTTCTCCCAAACCTCCTGATCAACGGGTGACCAGGATGCGAGATTAGCGGCCAAAGTGTCGACGGCCTTCCTGCCTTGTTCGGTGGAAAGCAAAGGACGGATCTCGGTGATTTGGTCTGTGATGGCCTTGGCGCGTTCGTTGAACGAATTGTGGTATGCCTCCGCTTTGGGGAGGTCTTTCATTGCAAAACGAACCAGCATGCCCCGCTCAAAGGAGAGCATGTCGGATGCATTGGTGGCCATGGCGCCTGCAATGTCGAGCTTTTTGGCCTCTCTGTTGGCGGCGCGGTCCAATTCATTGTCCAGTCCCGCGATAGAGTATAGCGAGGACCCGGCCAACGCCAGCAGTGTCAGCAGCATCGCGCCGACGCTCAGCATCAGTTTCTTTCCGATCGTCATGATTTGTCTCCGTTCCAGCGAGCAAACTCGCCTAAGTTTGCTTATCGGAAGGTTTCTTAGACCCTTGAGTGGGATATCGCTAGGGTGACGGGGGACACTTCTGTCCCCTTGCTGAGACTGAGGTCAGCTCAGTGTGAGAGTCCGTGAAAAAATAGCAACAACCGGTCGCTTACGCTCGCGGTTCGGAAAGATGCCCCATGTTGAGAGAGTGTTACCGAACCGCGACCGTGAGAGTCCGTGAAAAAATAGAAAATACTAAAATCTCCAAATTTAGGCCGTCTACGAGCCTCACCAGACGCTCTACAACGCGCTCCAGCGGGCCGCCCAATCATCTTGCATCCCCCCCACGGGAGCGCAGTCGGCGCTGGGTCGATTTTTTCACGGGTTCTGAGGGAGCCGGTGCCTGCGCGGGGCTACTGATCGCGGAGCGTTTTCATTGGATCGAGCCGCGCGGCGCGGTAGGCCGGCACGCTGCTCGATATTAGCGAAACGAATAGCAGGATGGCCGTTACGCTGGCGAAAGTCGCTGCGTCCAAGGGTTGGACGTTGAAGAGAATGCTGCTCAAATATCTGGTGAGAAACGCGGAGGCGGCCAGGCCAATCACTACACCGGCCACGGCGAGCAAGAGGCCGCGTCCGAGGATTAGCTTCAGAACATCGGTTCGCTGAGCGCCCAGCGCCACTCGCAGGCCGATCTCGGCCGAACGTTGCACCACCATATAGGAAAGCAGACCGTACAGTCCTATTCCGCAAAGGAGCAGAGCCATTGCCGCAAACGAGGTCAACAGCAGGGTCTGGAAACGCGGATGGGCCGCAGACCGGGAAACCGATTCCTCCATGGTCGCGGCCCGGTAGAGGGGGACTTGCCGGTCCATTCCTGAGATCTGTGCGCGAACGGATGCAATCAAACTCGCAGGATCCTGCGCGCTGCGGATCACCAAGGCGGGCGAGGTGATGACGGCTTGTTCCCAGGGCAGGTAATACTGCGGCTCCACATCCGCCGTCAATCCCGCTCTTTTCACGTTCCCCACCACGCCGACCACTTCGCGCATGGATGATTTAACGGCCCCGTCCCCAAGGCCGGGTTGGATGCGTTTGCCGATGGGGTTCTCTCCAGGGAAATATTTGCGGGCGAACTTGTCATTGATGATGATTACCGGCTTACCCTGGGTGTCGTCGGCGGCGGTGAAGGCGCGGCCGCGCAGGATGGGGATCTTCAAGGTCCGGAAAAAGTCCGGCGTGATTACGGCTATCTGCTCGGACGGTTCGTCGCCTTTGGCCACGGGCCGGCCTTCGATCGCGATGGAGATATCGATGTTGTTTCCAGAAAGAGGAAGAGGGAAACCGGCGGATACGGATTCGACGCCGGGAAGCGCGGCCAAGCGGGCGAACAGCCGGTGATAGAAATCGATTCTCTGCGCGCGAGGGTAGCGTTTCGAAGGCACACTCAGACTGGCAGTGAGGACATGGTGAGAATCGAATCCCGTATCCACATTGAGCACGCGGACGAAGCTGCGGATCAGTAGGCCGGAACCTACCAGCAATACCAGTCCGAGCGCCGTCTCTGAGACTAACAGCCAGCTTTGCAGGCGATGCTGACGGAGCCCAGTGGTAGTTCCACGCGAGCCTTCGCGCAGGGCAAGCAAGGGGTCGAAGCGCGACATACGCCAGGCAGGTAGCACCCCGAATAGCAGACCGGTGAGGACTGAGGCTACCGTAGCGAAGGCCAGTACTGTGCCGTCCACGCCGATTTGATCCATGCGGGGTAGAAGATTATTCGGCACCAGACGCGGAAGCCAGCGCACAGCCGCAGCCGATAGCGCAATCCCAAAAGCGCCGGCGATCATGGACAAAACCACGGATTCCACCAAAATCTGCCGGATGATTTCGTTCGGGCTCGCTCCCAAAGCCGCTTGCAAAGCGATATCGGAGCGGCGGCGCGATGCACGCGCAAGCAGCAGGCCGGCCACGTTGGCGCAGGCGATCAGCAGAACCAGACCCACGGCGGCGAACAGGATCCGCAGAGCCGGCCGGGTATCGCCCACCAGTTGGTCGAGCACCGGCTTGGCTATTACGCTCGGATGTACCTTATTCGTGTCGGGGAATTGCGTAGCCAGGTTGCTCGCGATAACATCCAGGTCGGCTTTGGCTTTAGCCAGAGAAACGCCGGGCTGCAGGCGACCGATGACTTCCAACACAGACGCGCCTCGCTGTGGGAAGAACTGTGTGTCGTCGCCGATGGACGTCCACAAGGCGACGGGCGGGTTCTGGATGGGGAATGAGAAATTGGGCGGCATGACTCCGGCCACGGTATAGCTTTGGCTATCTATCCTAATCGTTCGGCCGACGATATCGCGTGCGCCTCCAAAACTGGACTGCCACAGCGAATAACTCAATATGGCGGCGTGCGTATCGGGCTTCTCTTCATCAGAGGAGAAACCCCGGCCGAGCATGGGACGGGCGCCGAGTACCTGGAAGAAATCCGACGACACGATCTCGGAGGTGAGTTGCTGCGCGTCACCGACGCCGGTTAGCGTCACGCCGTTATCCCGATAGGACGCCAGGCCCGAGAAGGAATGCTGCTGGTGACGCCAGTCAAAGAAATCCGGATAGCTGAGGTTTCCCGGGACTGCGGCGCCTTGGGCGGGTCGATCCAGTTCCTGGAGCCACACCAAGCGATCCTGCTGAGGAAACGGGAGCGGACGCAGCAGTACTGCGTTCACCAGGCTGAAGATCGCAGTGGTGGCGCCGATTCCGAGGGCCAGCGTAAGAATGGTGGTGACCGCGAAGCCGGGGCTCTTGCGGAGCTGGCGGATGGCAAAATGCAGGTCATGGAGAAGTCTTTGCATCAGGTTCCGTAAGGCAATTGAAACGCCAGGCGCAAGTATTTGAAAAACATAATGATGTTGGAAGGTGTGGCGAGCGCAGGCGTCCGCTCTCAAGAATTTCTTGTTCAGAACTGGACAGTGCCGGCGTGTCGCGCGATATCCACGGCGTCGCTGAACAGGCCGTAGGCGGTTTGGTCGACGCCGCAATTGATGCCTGCCGTTCCGATAGTACCCATCAGATCGGTGTGGAGTAGAAGCAGGTTGGAGGTCCCTGAGACGGCAGCCAACGGATCGGTATCATCCAAGACTTCGGCGCGCACGCGGACCCGGATTCCCGCAGGGCTAAGGCGGGCACGGCTCACCAGGCATACTGTTTTACGAGCGCCGGCCAACTCCCGCACGCGTTCCGGGGTCAGGCGGCCGATGCCGCGGCGATCGACATCCTGCGGCGTGACGCGCGCATCCATCAGGACATTCGCAAGTAGCGCGGCTTTGGCGGCCGAGTCCCAGCCTTCGATGTCGTAACTGGCATCGGCTTCCGTGATTCCCAGGCGGCGCGCCGCTTCGATGCCGTCTTGCATTGATTTGCCTTGCCGCATGACCTCGATAACAACCTTGGACGTGGAATTCAGAGCGCCGGTGAATCCGAGAATTTTGACGCCCGGCAGATTGTTGCGCACCATGTTGAATACCGGTACGCCATCCATCACAGTGGATTCGAAACGGAATTGGACGCCGGCAGCGCTGGCTTCGTCGCGGAGCGATGCGTAGGCGTGCGCGATGGGTCCTTTATTGGCTGTGATGACGTGGCGGCCGCGAGCGAATGCGGCGCGGATGTGCGAGAGCGCGGGTTCGCCGGTGGCTGGATTGAGCGTAGTGATTTCGGCTACGATGTCGGACTTGGCGCGGTCCAGAAACTCTTCCACGGAGGATGCGGGTGGGCCGAAGCCGCCGTCGCCGTACGCGGTTCCGTGACGGGCTGTGTGGATTCCGACTATGCGGAATGGATAAGCGCGACGCTGGCGCTTCAGCAGCGCCGCGAAGGCGCGGCCTACGTTGCCATAACCGATGAGAGCGATCCGCAAGAGTTCATTTTAGCCGTTACGGCACCGACTCCCTTACGGTCGCGGTTCAGAAAGACGTTACCGAACCGCGACCGTGAGGGAGTCGGTGCTTCGATCAGAAATCCAGTTTTTCGATTTGGCCATTGAGGTTCGATTCCAAGGTTGATTTTTGCTTCTTAAGCTCGCTCGCGTGGTCGCGTAGGCTAGCCAGCTGGTTTTCCTGCGTGGCCAACTGGCGGGCGTATTTCTGCACTTGCTCTTGCTGGCCGTTTACATTGTTCAGGCTCTGGATGTTTCGGCGGACCCGCTCCTGATCGTTTACTAGTGTGGTGATTTCGGAATCGGTCTGGTGGATCTGATTGTCGGTGTCGGCGATCTGGCGCTTGATATCCAGGATCTGCTGAAGCTGCCGTCGGCCGGTTTCCGAAATCGCTTTACCTCGCACGTAAGCGAGCAGCAGGTCTGGCGAAAGGTTGGAAACCTCGAAGGTGTTGTCGAAGAGAAGCTCTTCGTTGACCGCGAATTTCTGAGTGGCGTCAGGCCCGAGTTTCACCTCGAAGCGATAGGCATCGGCCGTGGTCTCGGATGGCTTCTGGTTGAGCAGCTTGTAGCCGGGACGCTCGGGATGCTCGATGATGAGCGTCTTCGGTTTCTGATCCACATTGCGGATGGTGAAGGTCCGGGTCTCCTGTTGCGCAAGGCGCGTGGTCAGCATGCCGCGATTGACGTGGATCTCGCGCACCAGATTGCCCGTGGAATCGAACTTAGTAGTGATGCGCGTACCCAGATCCACCGCGTAGCTGATCAGGCGTTTGTCGCCGGTTTTCAAAGTGGTCATGAGTGCTTCGCCGGCGTAGCTTGCGGCGTCGAACACAGTGATTGGACCGCCATCCAGCGTTTCGCCGGTGGAGTTGGTCAGCTCCGCTGCGTTCATCGGATGCTCGCCGTAATTTTCGGAGTAGATCAGCAGCTTGCGCGAGTTGATTTTTTGCTGCAGGAAGGGCAGCATAGCGGATTCGTCTTTTTTGACGGTGACGGGTGTGGAGAAGCGGTATTCGAAGAGTTCGCCGAGATCGGCGGCTGCGACGTCGACCGCGACGGCACTAGTGGAGCCGAGAACGCGGGACATGCGGTTCGCTGCGCCGGGCGACGCCAGCGGCATCAACCTGCCTGCGAGTGCTTTCGCCATGGCCGGCGGCGGAGCCGCGGAAAGTCCCGCGACGGGGCTCGACGACTCAACGTCTATCGCGCCGTTTACCACGCCTCCATACACCACCGGATTCGCCGCTTGATCTTCCGGCAGATCCACGGTCTGACGCGCCAGATACTTCGGCTCATACAACTGGCTAATGAACGACACCGGCCGCCCCGAAACGACCGCCAGATTCACATTGATCCAATCCTCGCCAGTGGTGTTGTCGATGATGGCCCAACCTTCAAGCGTCGATTCGCTCTTCTCGTCGAAGATCAACCGATAGCTGGACTTCCAGACCGGCGTGGGAATCATATAGCTGGCGGCGATTTGGCGCTCCTTGGCGTCCGAGGAATCGATGTAGATGCTGCGCTTTTCTTTCGAGCGCGACTGGTTGACGGCCGCCAAGTAGTCCTTCAACTGAGCTTGAAGCTTCGGATCGGCGAAGCGGATAGAACTGGCGGCGGCGAGATCCAGAGTCCGGAGATCGCCGGAATCGAGCAGCAAGACCACTTGCTCGCGGTCCGGTTTCTTTTCTTCAGAGGCAGCCAGGCGCGCGCTTAGGATGGCTCCGCTGATAGTCTCGGCACTGAATTTCAATTCCACGCGGGCGCCTCTCATTTGACCGAGGAAGGAGCTGAGCGGGCCTTGGCTCAAGATCGTGAACGGAAAATCTGCCAGCTTTTGCTCTAGCGTCTCGCTCGAATCGTAGCGGAGTCCGGTGACTTTGCCGCCATTTCGATCCTGCAGCGTGAGCGATTTCAAAACATCGTTCATGTCCGTGGCTTTGAAATCGAGCCGGGCGGATTCGCCGGGTGAAAGCGTGCCGGCGCGCTCGAAGTAACCGACTCCGCTTTTATAGAGAATGATTTCGCGGATGGGGATGTCGGCGGCTAGCGCTGTTGACATGAATACGGCGGTTAGCGGGAAAAGTCGTTTCATAGTTCTCCTTGGCAAGCCAGAGGCTTGCCCTACGCTACTGACATGTCTCGGGAGGCCAGATCCTTTCGGATTTCACTCGCCCATAACTTTAATAATGACGCGTTTGGGGCGCCGGCCGTCGAATTCGGCGTAATAAACCTGCTGCCAGGGACCGAAATCGAGCTTCCCATCCGTCACGGGCACGATCACCTGGTGGTGGACCAGCAGGCTTTTCAGGTGGGAGTCGCCATTGGTTTCGCCGGTGCGGTGATGGCGGTAATCGTCTTTATAAGGAGCCAGGCGCTCGAGCCATTCATCGATGTCCGCCAGCAGGCCATCTTCGGCGTCGTTCACCCAAACACCAGCCGTGATATGCATGGCGGAGACCAGAATCATTCCCTCGCGAATCTTGCTTTTTGCGAGCGCCGCTTCCACCTGCGGGGTGATGTTGATGTACTGGCGATGCTGTTTGGTGTTGAAGGTAAGGTGTTCGGTGTGGAAGCGCATACCAAATCGTAGCGCACGCACTCTGCGTGCAGCGTTCACAATCATGTGAACGTGTGATCAACTCAGCTTGTGTTCCGAGGAGTGCGAACACGGCACGCACGAGTGCGTGCGCTACGTTCGCGTAGAATGAGGAAGTGAAGTTTCTTTGCGCGCTCTTCGCGGCGGGTTGCATCCTGGCGCAGGAGCAGACGCCGAACGATCAGACAGCCCAAGATCCGGACCAGACCTACCAGGGGCCGTCTATCTTGAGCCGTGATAAAGGCTTGATCGGCGAGCGGGGCGGGAAGCTGCTCGACTTTCGGTACTATTTCGATGTGACCGGCATCTATGATTCGGGGCTGGTTCCGTTAGTCACCAACGCGCAGGGGAATTTGATCAACGTGGGCGGCGCTTATGGAGTGGAAACTGGTTTCGGGGTGATCGGGTCGAGGAGGTGGAAGCGCGACAAGCTGAGTCTCGAATACAAGGGCGCGTACCGCCAGTATTCGGTCAGCGACGTGGCTCAAGGACTGGACCAGTTTCTGAACCTGGCTTATAGCCGACAACTCACGCGGCGGCTGATTTTGGACCTGAAGGATACGGCAGGGACGACCTCGCTTGCCAACGGAGCATTCTCTTATTTGCCGCTCACGAATACCGACTTGTTCGCGATTCCCGCCAACGAACTGTTCGATATTCGGACCAATTTCGTGCAATCCCGCGTGGATCTTACGTGGCAGCAGACCGCGCGTCTGTCGTTTGGCATTGGCGGGGAGGGCTTTGTGGTGCGCCGGTCGTCACTATTGCTGGCGGGGTTGGATGGCTACGATGCGCGCGCCAACGTCGCTTACCGGCTGACCAGCCGGCAAACAGTTTCCGGCGATTACAGTTACACGTACTATGACTTCCAAAGAGCTTTTGGCGATTCCAAGCTGCAGAGCGTATCGCTGGGGTATTCCGTCGGTTTGAGCCGCAAGTTGGACTTCAGCTTGCGAGCTGGAGGCATCCGGATCGACTCGCTGGGGATATCGCAGGTTGCCATTGATCCGGCCATAGCGGCAATCGTCGGGCAAAGTTTTGCCGATGTGACGTACAAACAGGTGGTTTACGCTCCTCTCGGCGAAGCGCGATTGATGCGGCGCTTTGACCGGTCGTCTCTTACGCTCGACTACTCCATGGGCGCATCGCCCGGTAACGGCGTTTATCTGACGTCGCGCCAGACAGCGGGTACGGTGGGATATTCGTATACTGGCGTCCGGCGCTGGACGTTCGCTTTGAATTCCGGTTACACCGAACTATCCGCGGTCGGGCAGACTCTCGGAAAATACACCAATCTGCAAGGTGGTGGCGGTGTGACATATAAGCTGGGACGCGAAACGCACATCCAGTTTCGCTATGACTATCGGCATTACACCACCCAGAACAACATTTACCAGATGGACTCGAACCGGGTTAGTCTAGGCCTGGCGTTCAGCCCTGGCGAAACTCCATTGGCGATTTGGTGAGCGTGACACGCGGGAAGGTTCTACTGGTGGAGGACGAGCTGGCGCTGTTGCAGCTCCTGGAACGATACCTGAAGCGGCTAGGCTTCGACGTGCAAGTCCATTCGTCGTCCGTAGAGGCGCTCGTTGAGTTTGAGGCCTCACCTGGCCGCTACGATCTGGTGATCGCGGACCTGGGGATGCCGGAGATATCGGGTGACAAGATGCTAACCCGGATGCTTGAAATCCAACCGGACTTGCTGATCCTGATCTGTAGCGGTTCACCTTTTTACGTGTCCAGTCTGCCGAAGGCTCTAGAGCAGCAGGTGGGGTTTCTGCAAAAACCGTTTCTGCCGAAGATGCTGGCTGAGGAGATCGAGAAACTGATGGCGAGAAAAAATGCTAGCCGCGAATGAACGCAAATAAACGCGAATAAGAAACACTGTTTTTATTTGCGTTCATTCGCGTTCATTCGCGGCCTAGAATTTTTAACCCGCGGCCTGAAGAGCTTGTTGTAGCTTTTCTGAAAAGTTCTCGCCGGATTCCGACCAGAGGCGTCTTGTTTCCACCGGCAATGCGTCGTCCAAGTCGTGGACCAGCTTGAGCAGGCTTTTGATGTTGGACTGGATGGTTACCAGACTCCCGTGAACTTCGGGTTGTGGCAGGAAGTGCGCATCGATACCGAACTCTATCTCCAGATGCGAGTCATCCTCGCGTGCAAATTCGGGACCGAAACAGACTAGCGCGGCGCGAGACGGCGTCAGCTTCCATTCGGCATCGAATTGCCAGAGGTCCCACCAGGTTTCGAGCCTGTAGCAGGAATCCGCGTTCTCGAAATCCTTGGCAGCCGCCAGCACCTGGTCGATTGTTACCGGAGCTGGCATAGGCACTTCCAGAACCGCCGGCTCGGTGTAATCCACCGGGATAACTTTGAACGTGGACGGGTTGCGCGCCAACCGCGAGAACGGGAAGAGCCTCAGCAGCTTCTCGTAATATCGAAGCATGTTCTCTTGGGAATAATTTCGGAGAGTGTAGGAGAGAAAAAGCTGGTCGGCCATCTGCTACCATCGTACTGACTTTAATTGCCTAAATCTCCGCTGCTGCCCATCTTTCTGATCGTCTCCGTGGATGTTCTGGGGCTGACGATCATCCTGCCGCTGCTGCCGTTCTATGCGGAGAAATTCGGAGCGTCGCCGGCCGTGGTGGGCCTGCTGGTGTCCACGTATGCCCTTTGCCAGCTGGTCGCGGGGCCGATGTTGGGCCGGTGGTCGGACCATACGGGCCGGCGCCCGCTGCTGCTGGTGAGCCAGATCGGCACCTTGATCGGCTTCCTGATACTGGCCTTCGCGAACGCATTGTGGCTGATTTTCCTTTCGCGAATCATCGACGGGTTGACGGCGGGGAATTTATCGCTGGCGCAAGCCTACATTTCGGACGTAACCAAGCCGGAGGAGCGCGCCAAATCGTTCGCGCTGATCGGCATCGCATTCGGCATGGGGTTTTTGATCGGTCCGGCCATTTCGGGTTTCCTTGTCCAGTACAGCTACCAATATCCAATTTTCGCCGCGGCTGGATTGTCGGCAACCAGCATACTGGCAACATATTTTCTTCTGCCCTCGGGAGCGCCTGCGGCAAGCGATGGGACGACGCCGCGCAAGTTCACGATCCTGGACTGGGGCAATTATGTGCGCTATTTTCGCGCGCCCGGCCTTCGGCCCCTGCTGTGGCAATTCCTGGCATTCGCACTGGCGTTTTCGATGTTCATGTCGGGCTTTCCGTTGTTTGCGGAACGGCGATTCGCCTGGCACGGCCACCCATTCGGGCCTAAGGAGGTCGGCTATGTGTACGCATATCTGGGCATGCTGGGCGTCATTCTGCAGGGCGGATTGATTGGAAGGTTGGTCAAGATTTTCGGCGAGCCAAACCTGGTTCGCGCTGGTTTCTTTTGCGGGATGGCGGGTCTCGCGGCGCTCGGTTTCACGTACGGAGTTCCGCTGCTCCTGGTGGTCACGGCGGTGGCATCCAGTGGAATGGGCGCGATCCGCCCGGCGCTGACCAGCCTGATTACACAGAAAGCGGCGCGCAGCGAGCAGGGCGTGGTGCTGGGATTGACGCAGTCGCTGAATTCGATTGCCGCGATTGCGGCGCCCGCGATTGGAGGGTTGTTGATCGATCATTCGCTGCTGCCCGCTTGGGCGTTGCTGGCGGCGGGTATCAGCGGAGCGGCGCTGTTTTTTTAGGCCGCGGATGAACGCCGATAAACGCAGATAACCCTCTTTTCTTTTTATCTGCGTTTATCAGCGTTCATCCGCGGCTAATTATTTCTCGCTCAATGCCGCAACCCCCGGCAGCTCGATGCCCGCCAGGAATTCCAAGGACGCGCCGCCACCCGTCGACACGTGGGAGATCTTGTCCGTGACGCCGGCCGACTTGATGGCTTTTTCGGAATCGCCGCCGCCTACCACGGAAACCGCACCTGAAGACGCTACGGCTTTGGCGATGGCGACGGTGCCGCGGTCGAACGGAGGCTTTTCGAAGACGCCCATGGGTCCGTTCCAGATGATGGTCTTGGCTTTGGCGATCACGGCCGAGTAGGCTTCGATGGTGGCGGGCCCGATGTCCACTGCCAAGGTGCCATCGGGAATCTCGGTCACCACGCGCGAGTCGGCGCCTTCCTTGAGTTCCGTTACCACGACGTGGTCCTTGGGCAGTAGCAGCTTGCTTCCGGCGCGGGCCATCAGGTCCTTGGCGAGGCCCAACTTGTCGTCCTCCACCAGCGATTTCCCGATCGGCTCGCCTTTGGCCTTCATAAACGTGTACGCCATCGCGCCGCCGATCAGGAGCTGATCCACCACTTTCATCAAGTTCTCGATCACCTCGATTTTGTCGGAGACCTTGGCGCCGCCCAGAATCGCTACCGAGGGCCGCTCCGGATTCTTGGTGACCTTGGTAAGATACTCGAGCTCTTTATCCATCAGCAGGCCAGCGGCGGCCTGCTTCACGAATTGAATCATGCCGACCGTGGATGCGTGCGCGCGATGCGCCGATCCGAACGCGTCATTGACGTAAACATCGCACAATGAGGCTAGTTGCTTAGCGAATCCGGGATCGTTCTTCTCTTCTTCGGCGTGGTATCGCAGGTTCTCAAGCAAGAGAATCTGACCGGGAGCCGGCCTCATCTTCTCTACTTCCGGGCCCACGCAATCGGGCGCCATGGCGACGGGCTTCGCCAACAATTCGGCCAGCCG
>Ga0182024_10014188_pt1 | contig 15430 bp, 17 predicted proteins | sample P32metaG_FD_120480 | JGI IMG/M metagenome (GOLD analysis project Ga0182024, IMG submission 120480) | Permafrost microbial communities from Stordalen Mire, Sweden - P3-2 metaG (Illumina Assembly) | ecosystem: Environmental > Terrestrial > Soil > Wetlands > Permafrost | place: Sweden: Stordalen... | reverse complement strand
GCAATCAACCGCTTCCTCGACGAGCATAATACCGACCCCAAGCCCTTCACATGGACCGCCAACCCCGACAAAATCATCGCCGCCGTCAGGCGCGGGCACCAAGTGTTAGATTCGATCCACTAGTTTGAAGCTTAGACATAAATGTTGGCCTTGTCGTCACGAGAGTGCCGGCTGCCGCAGCGCCGGCGCGCCACGCAAACGAAATTCAAAGCTGGACTGAAAAACTCCCAAGATTGGTTTCCGGGGCTGCCGTGAAGCCGCCGAACGTTGCCATTTCGGGCGCGCCAAGCTCGACCTGAAGAAACAGCGGCGCGCATTCCAGTGACGCGAGCCGAATGGCCTGACTGATCGTGAGGGCGCCAGCGGCGGCGCCCACAAATGGCACCGCGACACTCGCTTCGGCAAAACTGACTGTGCCGCACCGGCCAACATGCTGTTCTAGTTCGAGGTAAGCAGGACGCCCGAGAAGACCTTTTGTCCCATCCTCGACGACTGATTGGCCGGGATCGCACCACAGCCCGTCGAGCGGTTGGCTTTTGGCAAGGGTGCGGAGTTGTATTCCCTCAAAATCGCCTGCGCCATGCCCGATGCCCGCATCGAGCATAAAGGAGAAACCGTGCTGCGCCAGGGTCAGGCGCGGTTTGAGGCGGTCCAACCCGGACAGCAGATACGGCGGGTCGTTTGCGGTGACGGCAATGTCGCCGTGATGTCGCCGTTCAATCAATTCTGTTTGCCATCCGCAGGCCTCAAGCCACGGCGCAGCAACTCGCGTTTTTCTCAAATCGATCTGGCCGTCGCCGGGCAACACCAGCAAGCTCGTCGCCTCATTTTCTTCACTGATCGTTTGATCATCCTGCAGGACAGCGAGGCGCTCGCCGTTGCCGCCGAGGAAGCAAAGATTCCAGATGAAGGCTTGACCCAGATGCCCGAGGCCCAAGAGCCAGAGCTTATCCGGGACGTCGAAACGTTCGGGCCCCTTCACGGCGAGGTCGGCGCGCTCCCAGGGTGTCCAGAGCGATACAGTTACGTCGCGCGCGTGGATGTTTTGGCCTGCGAGCACGCACGCAAAGACCTGTCGCACCGCGGCTGCACCGGAGAAGACGCCGCTTATCGCGAAGCGAGAATCGCCGATTTCGTCATGCTCAAACGCGCGCGTTCCGCTCAGCCAGCGATCCCACCAGCAATGCAAGTCCCAACCCGGGCTTCTCGGTGCGGCCCCGATGCGGATGGCATGCGTTGCGGCCCTGCTTGGCTGAACAGTAATTTTGGCGCCGAGGCGGCGAGCTGCCTTAAGCAAGGTCTTGCCCAAAGGGAGCGGAGCGATGAGCGGGACATCGTTGCCCGCGACGAGGGTTACGCGGCCAAAGCATTTATAAGCGGTCGCGACCGCGGTCAGCACCGCGGCCTGGCCGGCCGGCGTGCCTATCTGGTCAGGACCGACGATGACGTTAAGGTGCACCGCATCGAGCCGCGCTTCCGCTTCGGGAAAGGAACCGGCGCGCGACGCGTCGGTCAAAACCTTCGTTATGCGCGAGCGTTTCCAATATTTCGGCATGGCTAAACCTCAAGCCGGAAGAAGCGATCGCCCTTGGCGCTATGCTCGTCCCAAGTTTCGTTGCCCAGAAATTCGTACATGCCGATGGAACCCGGCCTCGGGTTCCCGTGCGCGAATTCCGGCAGGATAAGCGCGATATGGCCGGTGCGCGGCATGACGGGGTTTGCCTGATCGGATTCGCTTTGGCCGTAGCCATAAGGATGAACGTGCACGTCGGCGACGACGCCGTAACCGCGCGCACGGCAAAGCTCCCAAAGGCGCGGCAACGCCGTCTGGCGGATCGTGACGATGCCCGTCGCTAAGGCTTCTTCGTCGATATCGTCGTAGAAAACAAATTCAAGAATGTCCTTGCTGCCGTCGGACCGGGGCCGCCCGAGCAGGTAAGCGCCGCTCTCGCGCCGCCCGCCTAGCGTACGTTTGGCCAGCTGCTGCACGCCCGCGTCCCAAATTTGCCGCCGGCATCGCAGCCTAGGCGGCGTTCGTCCAAGCCAACCAAGAAGCGTGTTCAGAAACGAGCGCATAGAGATGCTCCATAATGAAGGTGATGTGCCGGTCGCGCCGCCAAGCTTCATCGGGCCGTTTGCCGGCCCAATTGCCATGCAGAGCCGCGTGGCGTTGCCACGCGCGATAGATTCCGCCGTATTCGTTGTTCGAGCCGTCGCGCATCCAGGTCTTCAGCGCATCGACCACGCCGGGCGAGCTGTTGGTTGGCGGAGTGGGCCGTTGCTGGGCGGCATGGTCCCAGTGTTGGACGAAAGGGCCCAAGGCGGGAAAATTGTCGCAGAGCAGTTGGAACTCGAAGCTCGCACTCTTGCCGGCATAAGGATGCCGCGCTGTCACGAGCACTTCGAGCATTGGAAACGCGTAGCGTAGGATTTTCCAACGCCCTTCCTCGACGCCGGCTTGGAAGCGCACCGAATTCAGTTGCGCCTCCAAAGCTCGTTGCGGTGCCGATGCGATATCATCAGCCATTGGTGAAGTCCTTAAGTGTCAAATCGACCACGAGGGCGCAGTGACCGGCCTTCACGTATTTGCCGAGGACGTCGGCGCGCGGCAACGGCGCGTCGGCGCCCGGCAGGATCAAGTTTGCCTTCGCCGCCGCCATCGGATCGAGCATGAAGGCGTGCTTGCTCACCGCCCATTGCAGAGCCCTGAACACGGTCGCCGACGGCGGAAAGTGATGGTGCTTGGTCTCGTGCTCGTATCGAACTTCGAGAGCGACCCGATGGCACCGATGACCAACGACGCGGATATGTTTCCGACCATGACCGTGATGCACGAGCAGCTCGTCGTGATCCCGTTCGAACAGGTGAAAATCGGGGCCAATGTTGAGCTTGGCCCGAATGATTTCGACCAAGGTGACTTCGCCCGAAAGGGGGAGAGCCAGGAGTTCAACCTTCTCCTCGATCTCAAGCTCGACCTGCAGCACCTCTTCGGCGGGGTGGTCCTTTTCCTTGTTGAGGGTATCCATGGAGTTTTCCTTATTTCCTAGGTTTTTGTGCGATTTGGCTTGAAATTGTCGTGTTCGTCGCCTATGGTATTGACGATTTCGTCAAGTCATAGGCCCAAAAAAAGGCCGTTATGGCTTTACTCATTCGTCAAGTAAGGAGTATACGATATCGTCATGCCGCCGTCAAGCCCCCCCGTCGTGCCATCTGCCATCTTTCCGAAACGCCTTAAGGCTGCGCGTGATCTGCGCGGGCTGAGCCAGGACCAGCTCGCTGAGCGGTCGGGGCTGCAAGGCTCCGCCATTTCCCATTTCGAAACCGGGGGCCGAAAGCCATCTTTTGATAACCTCAAGCGGCTTGCCGACGCCTTGGGCGTGTCGACCGATTATTTGCTTGGGCGCACCAATGATCCCGAGGGTCATGCGGTACCGAGCGATCCTCTTTATCGGGATGTACAACGGCTGACCAAGAAAAACCGCGATCTTGCCAGTCAGATCATACGGTCACTGGCGATGCCCTCAGACGAGGATGGCAAATAGTGCCGGGACGTGGCCCGTATGACTTTGCGACGGCTTTCGCCGAGAAACTTCTGCGCGATGAGTTCAAGATCGATAAACTTTCCATCGACCCGATCGCGATCGCGCGTGGTCGCGGCATCCGCGTCGAGGCGATGCCTGAAGATCACGATGGCGTGTCCGGCATGTTCATCCATGCGCACGGAAAGTCCGCGATAGCCTACGCGACGCATATTAAGAACAAGGGTTTTCAGCACTTCAGTATCGCCCACGAACTGGGGCACTGTTTTTTGCCTGGGCACATCGATGCGGTGCTTCCAAACGGCGCAACATTTCATGAATCGCACAGCGGTTTTGTCTCAGAGAATAAATACGAACTTGAGGCCGATCACTTCGCCGCCGGATTGCTCATGCCCTCGCATCTTTTCCGCGCGGCAATGGAACGAGCCGGCGAAGGGCTTGATGCTATCGAGATTTTGCATGACCAGTGCAAGACGTCGCTAACCGCCACAGCAATCCGGTATCAGCAGCTGACTGACGAAGCGATCGCGATCATCCAGTCCCACAGCGATAAAATCGATTTTTGTTTCATGTCTGACCGTCTGCTGACGCTTCATCCGCGACGCTGGCCGCGGAAGGGCGACGTCCTGCCGCGCCGCTCGGTGACGTACCGTCTGAATCAGAGCCTCACCAAAATTGCAGCGTCGGAGCGAGCCGATGGGGAAGCCGACGGGGCCGATTGGTTCGGCGGATTCGACGACGTGGAACTGTTTGAGGAGGCCGTTGGACTCGGGCGCTACGGCCGGACACTGACGATCCTGACCACCATTGATGCTTTGCCTGACCCAGATGACGAAGACGAGCGGGAGGTTGAGAATCGATGGACGCCGCGCTTTCGGTGAGCTTTTCTCCGGAAAATAGTCCACTTCTTATTCGAGATAACATATTGATATAACGACAATCATTATCACAGATGGACTAGTTTGTATTTCTTAATTGAAAGTTAGTCCATTTGGCCTTAGATTCTTCCGGTGCAGAATCTACCGGAGGGAACATCGTGGACCGAACCAAACAAATGACGGGCGATTTCGTCCATCTCGCGCGCTTGGCATTGACCGGTCGGCCCCAAGATGTGCAACTCCTCGTGCATCGTACCTCGAAACGCTATCGGCCCGATTTTCCCGAAATGGCGGACAGCTTGGCTGCGCTGCTGCGCGAGTCTCCGACACGGGCGTCGCCTTTGCGGAGGCAGTCCGAAGTGCCGCTCCCGGTCGATGTCGATTCGCGCCTTCACCTGTTGCGCGTCGAGAACAACATCGCCTTCGATCATGAGATGATCTTGGCGCCCGATATTGAAGCTAGCTTGAGGCAGATCGTTACCGAAAGGCGGGACCCGGGTGTCTTGCTTAAGGCGGGCCTGCATCCCACGCGGTCCATTTTGTTCACGGGCCCACCCGGCGTTGGCAAGACGATGGCCGCGCGATGGCTGGCCCGCGAGCTTCATCGACCTCTGCTGATACTCGATTTAGCGGCGGTCATGAGCAGCTTTTTAGGGCGCACCGGCAGTAATCTGCGCCATGTTCTCGACTACGCAAAAAGCATTGAGTGCGTTCTCCTGTTGGATGAACTCGATGCGCTCGCCAAGCGACGCGACGATCGTGGCGAGATTGGCGAGTTGAAGCGGCTCGTCACGGTTCTGTTGCAGGAGGTTGACGATTGGCATTCGACCGGACTCCTTGTTGCGGCCACGAACCATGCCGAACTTCTTGATCCTGCGGTCTGGCGTCGCTTCGAGATGGCAATCGAGTTCCACGTCCCAACCCAGGCTCAAATCGGACTGCTTGTGATGAATTTACTCAAGCCGCACGTCGACGACGCCGAGAAGTGGGCGACCATCTTCTCCCTCGCGTTGAAAGGAAAGTCTCACAACGACATAGAGCGCGACATCATGCTTGTTCGCCGGTCTGCGGTGACCTCGGGAATCCCTCTGGATGATCAGCTTAGGTCGCTTATTCGAACCGACGACCACCTTTCGCGATCCGAGCGCATCGATTTGGCGCGCGTGCTTGAACAATCAGGAATTACCTCGCAACGCGAAGCACAGCGCATCACGGGCGTGTCGCGCGATACGATCCGTAAACCCGGAGTTGCCGGCAAGGGTCGCCGCCGCAAAGAGGTGGCGGCATGACAAAGCAAAACTTCCTACTGGCACGCGGCGAGCGGTTGACGCATCGCGTCGAAGTGAAGTTGGGGCCGCCGATCAAGGAGCATCCGTACACCTTCGCCGAGGCGCGATCGCGGATCGCACCGATGCTGGCAAACGTTAGCCGCAAACTCGACGCGCTGCCGCCCGAAACGTGTCCGAATGACCTGGCCGTAGCGACGGTCACTTTGAATCCCGAATATATCGCGAAGTCCTATTTTCCTGGCGACCTGTTGCGCTCGGTCGGTCTCACTTCCGTCGGGAGCCGTCCTAAGCGCATCACGCCGGAGAAGCGCAGCGGTGGGCGAGAGCCTGCCGAGACCATGACGACCGAACTGTTTCTTATGGGAACCCGGCGCGCCTTCCGCCGCTGGTCCCAGCAAGTCGGGAACTGGCAGCTGGACACTGACGGCGCGAGGCAGTTGCCCACGATCGAAGAGATTGCCGTCCCGGCGCCAGCGGAGAAGCTCATCCACGTTGACGAGGCGAGGAAATCCGCAGTCTTTGAAGTCGTGCTCCATGCGGGCGAAGTGGTGGGCGAAGAGACCTATATTCCGCTTTTCCAGGAATATTTGAAATCGCTGGGTCTCAAGCCGCCGCTCGACAAGCGGTTTTATGCCGGCGGTCTATGCTTTCTTGAGCTCGAATCTCCCCGCGACAAATGAAAGATGTTGCGGCTTTCAGTCTCGTGCGCGCCATACGGCCGATGCCGCCTTTGCGGATGTTGCGACCGACGATCCGCACTGCGGGCGTGGGGGCTGAGTCCGTGGTGCTGCCGGATGGTGGGCCCATCGATCCCAAAATCCGCGCGGCCATTTTCGATGGCGGGCTCCCCGCCAAACATCCTCTGACCAAATGGGCAACGCCCATCGACGCGCCAGGCGTCGGCGCTCCCGACGAAACGCTTCTCAAGCATGGTGTTGGAGTCACGTCGGCTTTCCTGTTTGGCCATCTGCAGCCGAACAAGCCTGCCCCGCGGCCATTTGCGCCGGTGCATCACTATCGGGTGGTCGACACGGTTCCGGGACAAAGTCCGTACGAGCTCTATGAGGTGCTCGGCCGCATTCAAAGCGTGCTGACCAGCACCAAATACGACTTCTTAAATCTTAGTCTTGGGCCAGAACTTCCGATCGACGACAACGAAGTTCACGCCTGGACGGCTGTGCTCGACGCTTATTTGTCCAACGGGGAATGCCTTGCGGTCGTTGCCGCGGGCAATGGCGGTGAAGGTGACGAGGCCATCGGCGCCAATCGCGTGCAGGTTCCGGCGGACTGTGTGAATGCCTTGGCGGTCGGCGCGGCCGACAGTCCGGACACGCCGTGGCTTCGCGCGAGCTATAGTTCGGTGGGCCCCGGCCGGAGTCCTGGGTTGATCAAGCCCGATCTCGTTGCCTTCGGCGGTTCGACCGCCCGACCGTTCCTCGTTCTCCGCACCAAGGACGCCCCAAAAATTGAGCCAACGGGCGGAACGAGTTTTGCCGCGCCAAGCGCTTTACGGATGGGAACCGGAGTGCGCGCGCATCTCGGGGCATCGCTTAGTCCGCTGGCGATCCGCGCTCTGCTGGTGCACTGCGCCGAAGCAGCCGATATCCCGCACACCGAAATCGGTTGGGGCAGATTGGCGCAGCATCTCGGCGATCTCGTCGTGTGCGCCGATGACACAGTGCGCGTCGTCTACCAGGGCACGGTCACAGCTTCGAAATACATCCGTGCGCCAATTCCGGTGCCGGACGTGCCCTTCGAAGGTATGGTCAACGTCAAAGCCACGCTCTGTTACGCGACGGATATCGATCCGCACCATCCCGGCAACTACACGCGGGCCGGTCTCGATGTGACCTTCCGGCCCAACAAGAGCGTGTTCAAGGACGATAAGGCAAAGCACGCCGCGACGAAGGCTTTCTTCGGCAAAAATCGTCCGCGCGTTTCCGAAGAGGAATTGCGCCGCGATGCCTGGAAATGGGAAAATTGCCTTCACGCCGAAAACAGCTACCGGGGACGCTCACTTGAAGGACCTGTGTTCGATATTCACTACAACGCCCGCTCGGAAGGGCATGGCACGTCGAACGCGCATGAGTTGAAATATGCGCTGATCGTTTCGGTAAAAGCCAAGCGCATGGTCGACTTGTACGATCAGATTGTGCGCCGCTATCGTGGCCAACTCGAAGCACTCGTTCCCGTCGTCGAAATTCCGGTAAGGATTGGGACGGACGAGGCGAAATAGACGCGCGCTGGTGGGCTCGAATTCGGCGGCGAACTATCTCAGCGGTGGCCAGCGCCGAGACCTCACGCGCCGTAAGGTTCCGCAATACCTCGCAGGCGGCGGTTTGGATCTGCCCGATCAGCAGCGGAACCGGCGCCGGCCAGCGCAATTGACGCGCCACAAGGAGATCGGCGAGCCACCAGGCGGGCAGCTCGGCGTCGGGCCGGCTGCCTAAGACCTCCGCGACGATCGCCGCCGCCGCGAAAGGCGCCGGGGCCGAACCGAGCGCGTCGATCCGGGCGGGCAGGACCGCGAGTTCGGCGCTCCAGCGCATCCCGAGCGGTTCCGCGACGGTGCGCAGGCCTTCTTCGTCGAGGTCGGGCCTTCGTTCGGCGAGCCGCCGCCAGGCAGCGAGAATGCGGCCGGCCGGGCCGGGGTCGGCGCCCGGCGGACGCAAATGCCAGGCGTCGCGGAGGGCCGCCTCATCCTCGCGGCGGCCGAGCCGGCGGACGGCAGCGGCGGCGGCCTTCACGGCGAGGCGTTGGCGCCAGGCGCCGGCCCAGGGCGGCGCAGCGCGCACGAGATTGTCGAGCGTATTCAAGGCAGCGCGGCGAGAAACGCCGCTTCAGCGGTCGTCGCGACCGGGCCGCGCGGGATCGCCCAACCGGGAAAGGTCGGCGGCACAGAGCGGCGAACGCGACGGGTTCGGCGAATCGAATCATGCCGGAGAGGGTAACCCGCCGCGTGCGCTTTGCGCCATCAAAGTTGGCCAATTCCGCACCGCCCGTCGCGCAATGGAAATGTCCGATAAGTTTGCTTTATCATATACTTATGCAACAACATTAATTTGCTGTTATATAAGTTGAAGCGCCAAACATCCGTCCCTGGACGGTGGCAATTTCGGACGATTCGTCGTCTCGATTGCGGTCTCAAATTATGACTGATCGACCGGATTGTCGCCCAGCGTCGGCCTCGGGCATGGGGCAGACCCGATACGCGCCTGCGGTCTGAGTCCCGCCGCGATCAGGCCGCGTCGATCGGGCGTGGCTCTTGCTCTCAACGGGGGCGCACGCGGATGCGGGAGTGGCGCAGGCTTGTCGCCGAGCCATCGATCCGGGCCTCAAGGTAGGGGAAACGCGCTTCCCGGATGCTCAAAAGGAAATAGACGACGACGTGGCTTGGTGCGTGTCCCACTCAGCAGCGCCGGCGCACCGCGCCCCGCCGTTCATCCCTTGGGTTTGAGCATTGGGTTGGGGATTGGCGACCCCATGATGGTCATGACGCGCACCCGAGCGACAGCAACGGAATCTACTCACACACAGATCGTCGTGACGAAGCTCACCGAAACTAGGGCCTGCCGCACTTTCGATCATGCTCGTCGTGTTAGAGAGAGGCGAAATGGTAGATAGTTATTCCGGCCGGCCGTCGGAGCGGAATCGGCGAAAAGCCTCTGCGGCGACGCCTTCATCTCCACCAGCACCTCAGTCGCCGTTTCAGCGAGATATTTGCCGGAACGCAAATACCAGGGCACCTCTTCCCAGCGCCACGAGTCGATGAAAAGCCGAAGGGCGCAAAATGTCTCGACGTCAGAGTGCTTCGCCACGTCCGGCTCCCTGCGATAGCCGGTATATTGGCCGCGCACGAGGTCGTTCGCGCGTCGCCTGAAAGACCTTGGCTTTTCGGGAGGACCTCATCCCTCATTTTCTGACGGATTGTCCCATCGTAGAGGTCCGGCATCGAGATCATCCGGGGCGTTGCTCAACCGCGCGCCCCACCAGGCTCACCCGCATCCACCTGGATGATGGCGTCGTGACCCGGCGCGGCGATCCTCAATCTCTCGTCGAAGCCGTACCGCTTCGGCTATCGGGCGATTGCATGTCGAGGCCAGCCGCCAACTCCACCGCCATGCTTGTGAGGACCACATCGGCCTGTCTGACACCGGGGTCAGTGCCAAACTGGCGCCCTGGCGGCTCGTCCTCGCCGCTCGGCGTCGAACGCGAGCGGCAGAGGCCGCTGATCGAGCCGATCAGGCGTTCAGCATGTCCATTTTGCCATGGAGATCGCGGCGCGGTTGGTCGGTCACGAATGCCCATGACGCGAAGCCGCCCTGGGCTATATCGTCATGGCCGTCCTGTTTCTCGGGGTCATGCGGCTTGTAGGCGAGCGGCCTCTCGCGGTGGCGCGACAGGTGATGGGTCCGGTGCTGCTTGCCTTTGCCACCCGGTCTTCGGAGGTGGCGATCCCCTCTCATATCGAACAATTGGAGCGTATGGGCGTGCCGAAGCGCATCATCGCCGTGGTGCTGCCGCTCAGCTACAGCTTCAATCTCGACGGTTCCGCGCTCTATCTCGGAGCGGCCGTGACGTTTCTGGCGGACGCCTATGGACTTCACCTGACAGCCTCGACGCTGGGCACCGTCCTGCTGACGGCGCTGATTGCCAGCAAGGGTGTCGCAAAATGTCCCAGCATCGAGCCTGGTAGCGCTCGCGACCGTCCTGACTGCTCTGGGACTGCCGGTCGAGGCAATTGCGATCGTGGCCGGCGTCGATGCCCTATTCGACATGGGACGCGCTGGGCTCAACGTGTTCGGTAATACGGCCGCAGTTCTCGTGGTGCGCCGTTTCGGCGGCCACACGGAAACCGATGCCACCAATGAGACCAATCCCTGCTCCCTTGCCAGCGACACTGGCATCCCCGCGCTCAGCGCCTGATCAAAAGGAGTTCGTAGATGCGCCGATATGATGCGGTCCTTTTTGACCTGTTGACGGCCCTTCTCGACAGTTGGTCTCTGTGGAACTCCGTCGCCGGCAGCGAGGAGGCTGGCCGCAAGTGGCGCGCTGAATATCTTCGCATCACGTATGCGACGGGCGCTTACCATCCCTACGAAGATATGGTGGCAAGCGCCGCTGAAGCGGTCGGCCTCGACCGCAGCCTTGCCGATAGGCTCGACGCGCGTTACGCCGAGCTCAAGCCGTGGCCCGGCGTCATGCCGGCGCTGTCCAGGCTGGCGGCTGCGGGAATTCAGCTCGGTATCGTGACCAATAGTTCCCGTCGGCTCGGCATGATCGCCGCCGATCAAGTGGGCGTGAAATTCGCGCGTATCGTTACCGCCGAGGATGCCGGCTGGTACAAGCCGGATCCTCGGCCTTATCAATTGGCGCTCGACCAGTTGGGTGTCACGCCAGACCGTTGTCTGTTCGTGGCAGGTTCCGCCTACGACCTGATCGGAACGGCCAAAGTAGGCTTGCCGACCTTCTGGCACGATCGGATTGGAATGGCGGCGCCAGCCCATGCGCCAGCGCCGCTCGCTCACGAGCGGACACTCGCTGAACTGCCCAATTTTTGCGGCATCCGATAGATCTGGGCTCCCATGAAGTTGGACGGCGGGGAGCACTCGTAAGCGGCAGAACCGCTTACAAGGGCGCGATCCAGTCGGCGTCGCAAGCCCGCGGGAATTGCCAAGCGCGTTCCTGTTCGGCCTATCGGCTTACGATCGGATCCGAGCCCGTCACGCGCGAAAGTGCGTCCGGCCGCGGCCGGGAACGACACGAAACGGAGGGAAGAGATGCTTAAAGCTCTAGCCGCGGGACTCCTAGCGCTGCTGTCCAGCGCCGCCGCCCTCGCCGATACCCATATCGTCACCGCCGATCTGCCGCCCTTCTCGATCGCCGATCATCCAACGGCTCTCGGGCTTTACCGCAGCGCAACCTGACCTCGCGTTGCACCGCCTCGGCGATTTGCCTCCGCGCCGCGCAAGTCGTTGTTCAGCCCCTTCGAGTAGGGCCGCACATTACCCTTCACCCGGGCGACGGAAGCATTCGAACTCGCGATGGACCGGAGCCGCTCGATGAAGGTGCAGCTGTCTTTCTGAAAATGAGACGGCGATCGAACTCTAACGTGGGTCATCGTGGCTCCATACTTGTGCCGGACGGTCGAAAGGCTACGGTTGCTGCCATTCCTTTGAGAGGGGGGTGACATGGAGGCCGACGCACGTTTCTCAGGTCAGTCTGAGGGCATCGAGCTCTTTAGTGCCGAAGTGGTTAGGCCGGCAATAATCGAACTGGTGTTAGATTTTGAGAAAAAGAGCGGCCACAAAGTTCTGACCAAGTTCGATTTAAACCCGATTGTAAAAAAGCGCATCGATCAGGGCGAACGCTTCGACGTCGTCATCATCAATCCGTGGATGATTGACGACCTGATTGAGCAAAAAAAAGTGACGGCCGCGACCCGCGTTGGGTTTGGCCGCGTCGAAATGGGCATTGCGGTGCGAGCAGACACGAAACCGCCTCTCTGGGCATCGGTAGATGATTTCAAACAAACGCTCGTCAACGCAAAATCCATCGCGTATGCGGCAGAAGGAACGAGCGGAAAGACCTTCGAAGGCGTATTGCAGAAGTTGGGCATTTTCCAAGCAATTTCTGATCGATTGAAACCCGTGGCAGGCGGCCAGACGGCCATCAGCGTCGCGAACGGCGAAGCCCAGATCGGCGTGATTCCAGTCTCCACGATTCTTGAAGCTCCAGGAGTCACGCTGGCCGGGACGTTCCCTTCGGAGCTTCATACGAGTATCGATTTGTCTGGTGGTCTAAGCACGGAAGCAAGGCATCCCGCAGCATCGCATGCTTTGCTCGAGTTTCTCATCGGACCTTCGGCAGATGCGATTCTTTCCGCCAAAGGCATTTCACGCCTTAAGCGATGAAATCACGCAGATCCAACAATGACGCACCGAAAGTCCGCCGATCTTTCATATCCGCGCCTCGAACGTCGATGACGATAAGGGCGGCCTCGAGCTGGGCAATTTCGAGCTTGGAATTTGTCCCTACGTTGAGCGGAACGGAGGAACCATGAAGGAAAACGAGCCGGCGCCGAATGCGGCTTTCGACGTGAAATCCGCTCCTTCGCCTCAGACAGGCGTGGTCGCCAAAAGCAATTCGTCCCTGTTGAACGATCCCTCGCGTTTCGAAGGCCAGGTGCTGGAGCCGATCCGAGCGATTGTGGGCGATCGGGGCGTGATTACCGATCGGGCGACCATGCAGCCCATGATGGAGTCTTGGCGCGACAATTGGGTTGGCCGCGTGCCTCTCGTCGTCCAACCTGCCACTACGGAGGAGTTGGCGGCCGTGGTGCGCGTCTGCGCCGCGACGCGGACGCCAATCGTGCCCCAAGGCGGCAACACCGGACTGACCGGCGGAAGCCAGCCCCACGCCAACGATTCCGAGATCGTGATCTCCACGACGCGAATGAACCACATCCGCGAAATCGACGTCGACAATGACACGATCACAGTCGAGGCCGGCTGCGTGCTCGCGAACATTCAACACGCCGCGCGCGAGGCCGGACGTTTGTTTCCGCTGAGCCTGGGGGCCGAAGGGACCTGCCAGATCGGCGGAAATATCTCGACAAACGCCGGCGGCATCCAGGTGGTTCGATACGGCAATATGCGCAACCTGGTGACCGGATTGGAGGTTGTGTTGCCCGACGGCCGCGTTTGGAATGGTTTGCGCGGCCTGCGCAAGGACAACGCGGGCTACGACATGAAGCAGCTGTTCATCGGAGCCGAGGGAACAATAGGCATCATTAGCGCCGCCACCCTGCGCCTCTTGCCTCTGCCGCGCGCGAAGGCGACTGCCTTCCTAGCCGTCCGCAGCCCCAGCGCCGCGGTGGCCTGGTTCCGGCGCGCGAAAGCGTCCCTTGGCGAGCGGATCACCGCCATTGAGATATTGGAGCGGCGTTGCCTCGAGATCGCCCGCAAATACAATGAAAGGCTCCGCGATCCACTGTCAGTGAGTTACCCCTGGTACCTCCTGGTGGAATTGTCGGATCAGACGGGCGAAGACAATCTCGTCCGCCGACTCGAACAAGTTTTCGAAGCGGGCCTAGAGGCCGGCGAAACGCTCGATGGCGTCATCGCCTCTAGCTACGAACAGGCGACGATGCTTTGGCGCCTACGGGAAGGTATTCCGGAAGGGCAAAAACGGGAAGGCTACTCGTTCAAACACGACATTTCGGTGCCGATCTCGAAAGTCGACTCCTTTCTCGGCGAGGCCGATGAAGCGCTGCGATCGGGTTTCCCGGGTATCCGCTCCTACGCCTTCGGACACCTCGGCGATGGCAACATTCATTACAATCCCATGCAGGCTGGCAACGAGCCCGCCGCGGCTTGGGCAGCCAAGCTCCCTGAGGTCAACCGCATCGTGCACGACATCGTCCATCGGCTCGGCGGCTCAATCACGGCGGAGCATGGAATCGGTCGTCTGCGCGTCGGCGAGATCGCACGCTACAAGCCGGATTTCGAGCTCGAAATGATGGCCCGGGTGAAGCAAACTTTCGATCCCGACAATATAATGAACCCCGGCAAGGTCATTCCAGCGTGCTTGCTGGAGCCGAAGGGATAAGCGCGGCGCTTGTAAGCCGCGTTTGCAAGGGCCTGGGGTTGAGCCTCAAATCGGCTAATCGACCAATATCGCCGCTGAGCAGCGGCGAAGGCTAAGCTTCGATCAGCTCGCCCAAGCGTTGCGTCGCTTTCAACCCGCTGCCGGTCAGAACGATCACTGTGGTCTCTTCGCGCCCAATCGCGCCCTGCCGCAGGAGCGCCGATAGGCCGGCGGCGGCGACTGCAGATGTTGGTTCGGCGTAGAGGCCGAACTTCGCCAATCGCAAGGTCGCGCCCACAATTTCACTTTCCGAAACGGCGACCGCTCCGCCGCGAGAGCGTCGGATCGCGGCGAGCGCCTCACGAGCCCGCACTGGCTTGGCGATGGCGGCGCCTTCGGCGATCGTCGGCTTGGCTTCGATCGGTGTGTGAAATCCGCCGCGCCCGCTACAAAGCTCGCGTGAAGCGGCGCGCAGTTCGCCGGTTGAACCGCGAAGAGCCTCGGCAGGCGTCGAATTTCGCCGCGACGCCGCAATTCGCCAAAGCCGATGTCGCATCCGAGCACGTTGCTGCCAGCCCCTGTGGGGATAAGGATGTTGTCGGGCGCCTTGAAGCCCAAACCTTCCCAGAGTTCGTAGGCGAGAGTCTTCGTGCCCTGCAGGAAAAACGGCTGCCAATTGTGGCTCGCGTAAAAGATCGAGCTCGCCTGTCGAATCACTTCATCCGAAGTATCCTGGCGCGTGCCCGGGACGAGTTCGACCTCTGCGCCGTAAGCGCGCATCTGGACCATCTTGGCGGGCTGGGTATAGGCGGGAACGAGGATTTTGGACTTGATCCCGGCCGCCGCCGCGTAAGCCGCGATGGCCGCGCCGCCATTGCCGGAACTGTCCTCGAGCAGTCGCGTCACGCCCTGCTGGCGCAGCGCCGAAATCATCACCGAGGCGCCGCGGTGGCGTTGTTGCATGGATACCGTCGAGGTCGAGTAGGCTGGCGGGGATTGTCCAAAAGCTTTTCCGATCCGAGCCATGCCGAACAAGCACAATGCCGAGCGCCGACACCACATCCCGAAGATGAAGTTCAGGGTGAGGAACTGGGCGCAGTATGACGCTGGGCTTCGGCGGCGAGGCAGCCTGACG
>Ga0182024_10014187_pt1 | contig 15430 bp, 13 predicted proteins | sample P32metaG_FD_120480 | JGI IMG/M metagenome (GOLD analysis project Ga0182024, IMG submission 120480) | Permafrost microbial communities from Stordalen Mire, Sweden - P3-2 metaG (Illumina Assembly) | ecosystem: Environmental > Terrestrial > Soil > Wetlands > Permafrost | place: Sweden: Stordalen... | reverse complement strand
GCGTGGGTATTCAAGGATACCCGCATGCCGGTTTCCATCGTCTTCGAAAATCTCGAGGCCGGGGCCACTGTCGAAGAAATTATGGAGTGGTTCCACCTCACGCGGGAACCGATCCTCGTGGTTCTTGAATTTGCTGCGCGGAGCCTTGACGCGCCCCCTGCTTCGCATCAATCCGCCCAAGCCGCCGATGCTCATTCTCTTTGATCAAAGTACGCCTGCACCGTTGCGATCTGCCCTCAAAGGTCACATCGTCGTGGAAGCTTTCGAACGCGGCTGGCAGAGGTTTGTGAACGGCGATCTGCTCGATGCAGCAGAGGCCGCGGGTTTTGATTTGTTGTTAACAGCTGACAAGAACCTGCGCTATCAGCAGAACCTGACGGGCAGGAAAATCTCAATCGTTGTTCTTGGCAACGCGCAGTGGCCCGTTTTGCGCCGCCATGTTGAAAGAGTTGTTGCCGCCGTCGATGCAGCAACTCCCGGCAGCTTTGTCGAGGTGCAGGTTCCGTTCGAATGAGCCCGCCTTGTGTCTCTCCCGACAGTAGGGATCATTTCTTGGATAGCGGAAAAGGCCCCTACAAAGTTTGCGCGGCTTCCGGGATATGATGAAAAGCAGAGGTTCCATGGGCACATATGGCGAATATTGCGCGAGATTTGCAGCTCTTGCAGGACCCAATGACTCAAAACACGGCACCCAAAGTCGAGCTCTTTGACACCAGCCTGCGCGATGGCCTTCAGCAGCCGGACCTTGAGATCTCCGTGCCCAACGCCGTGCTGCTTTTGCAGCGCATGGCGGCCTTCGGCGTGCGCTACGCGGAGATCGGATTCGCCGGCGCAAATCAGTTTGTCTCTGACCTCACCGCCGCCGTCGAGTTCGTCGACACCGGCACAATGCGTCTGGCCCTCTTTGGACGTTCGCGTGGCCGCGGGGCGAAAGTTGAGAACTGGCCCGACGTCGAATTTATCGTTCGCCACAAGCACCGCATTCCCGCAGCCGTCATCGTCGTCAAATCGCGGCTGCTCGACGTGGAGCGCTCGCTTGAAACAACGCTCGAAGAAAATCTGCTCATGGTGCGAGAGACCATTGACTATTTGCAACAGCAAGGCCTCGAAGTTCTCATCGATCTTGAGCACGCGATGGACGCCGCCTGTGGCCGTTGCGAGAACGGCAATCCCTGCGGTGACGATTTTGCAAAGCGCAGCCTCGACCACTTCAACCGGCTCGTCGAGCAGTGCGTTCGCCAGAAGGTCAGCCGCATCGTCGTCTGCGACACCAACGGCGGAGCAGGCCCTGAAGAAGTCTCGACCGTCATCTCCGGCCTCGTCCGGGATTATCCCGGAGCGCAATTCGGATTCCACGGCCACACCGATCGCGGCCTCGGCATCGCCAACACCCGCGCCGCGATTCTTGCGGGCGCTCGCCACATTCAGGGCACGCTCATCGGAACCGGCGAACGCTGCGGCAACGTGAACCTGACCACCGTCGTCGGCGCCATGCAGCTTCGCGGCGAAGCGGAGTTCGTTCCGCCCGCATCTCTCACCGGCCTCACCAGCCTAGCGAACTCGGCGTACGCGGCCTTTGGGCTTGAGCCGCCGCACGGCGCGCCCATTGTCGGACCAGGCGCATTCGGCACATGGGCCGGCATGCACGGCTCAAGCGAGCGCAAAAATCCCGGCGCGTATCTCTGGACCGATCCTGCTCTCGTCGGCGCCAGCCCGGTGATCGGCGTCAACGCGCAATCGGGCCGCGCAAACATCATGCTGCTGTCTGAATCGCTGGGCGTCGCGCTCAACTCCGCGCAGGCGCAAGCGCTGATGGATGCGAACCCGGCCATGATCGAAGGCGGAGGATATACTACGAGCGAAGTTAGCTTCCGCCTGGCCTGCATGCGTGTGCTGGGAGCGCTGCCTGGCTGGTTTTCAGTGAAAAGCTGGCGTGTGCATGACGAGTCCGACGAGGTCGGCGGACGCTTCATCCAGGCCCACATGACGCTCTCCATCGGCGAGTCGCGCGTGGCTACCGCGCGAGCTGAGGGTACCGGCCCAGTGGATGCGCTTACTAAGGCAATGCGCGTGGAACTCGACAAATACTATCCGGCGCTTGCCGAAATGCGCCTTGGCACATTTACCGTCGCCGCGCTCGACGTGAGGGCGCAAGACTCGGCAGCGCACGTGCGCGTCACCGTCAGCTTCATCGCCGACGGTCATGAGCCGTGGGTGACGGCCGGAGTCAGCAGCGATCTCAACCAGGCCGCGCTCATGGCCATCGTCGACGGCTTCCACTACTGGCTGCTGATGCAGAACGACAACGCCGCTGAATCCGGGGAATCCGCGCCCCATGCGGTCCCGCAGCCGACGAGTGGACTGGTTCACTAGAATCTACTTGCACGAGCTCCCGCAAACTACACAACCAGAAAGAATTATTTCTGCGGCCCAATTTGGGGCGCCGCCTTCCTGCTCCGCAACCCCCCGTTCATAACTGGGTTCCACCCCATAATGGGTGATTTTGCTTGGGGTTTGTGCGCGCAGATACTCCCACACGAAGGCTGAACCGGCTCAAACGGTGCTGTAAACCTGCAGCTGGCCCGACCTTCGCAATTCATCTGCTGCTGGATTTTCGATTTCAGCCGTTAAAGAAGGCAGGGGACGGGGTAAGGGAAGCTTCGGACCTGCGATCGGCATTGAACGAAAGCCTCGGAAGGAGGCCCGCTATGTCCACACAAGTTCTTCACGCCCCGCTTGACCTGGCCAACATTGGACCGGCGTCGCGGTACATGCGCGAGGCGCGCATAGAGCTTCTCGATCACGAGAAAGAGGAACTCGCCGCATTGCGCTTCTCCATTATTCTCACCTCGCGCTGGGTGGCGTCGGAGGATGAAGCTCTTGGCCGCCGCGCCGAACTGCGCAGCGAGCTCAAGTTGCTTCGCAACCACTACGGCGACAAAATCGACGAGATTGCCATGACGTTCGGCGTTCGGCAGGCGATCGAAACAGCGGACGAAGTCGAGCGGACGGTCGTTGTCCCTCTCGAACTGAAGCCCATTCCCATAAAGACCGGCGGCCCGGATTATGGTGATGGCTACGCAGAGGAAGATTGGGGTCTCTGACGGCTGGTCGCGCCGGCCCCTCGTCACACGTTCACGCCAAAATGCGCCACTTCCAATTGCGGAAGTGGCGCATTTATTTTTTGCCCTAAATTAAATGTCGGAAGCTACTTGGCTGCCAGCGAAGGCCGCGTGTCGAGCGTGCCGTTGGCGTAGCCTTTGGCCATCTCGGTAATCGGAATTGGCGCGTAGTCGCCAGCGTGTCCCGCCTGGCCAAACTCCGTCATGCGCGCCGCAACCACCTTGGCCATCGCCTCGCGAGCCGGCTTCATATAGTCGCGCGGGTCAAACTTCTCCGGGCTTTCCGCGAACACTTTGCGGATCGCGCCAGTAATCGCCAGCCGATTGTCCGTGTCCACGTTGATCTTGCGCACGCCGTTGCGAATGCCGAGCTGAATCTCCTCGACCGGCACGCCCCACGTCGGCTTCAGCTTGCCGCCGTACTCGTTGATCACGTCCTGCAAATCCTTGGGTACCGAGGAACTGCCGTGCATCACCAGGTGCGTGTGCGGCAGGCGTCCGTGAATCTCGATGAGAAGATCCATTTTCAGCACGCTGCCGTCTGGCTTTTTGTTGAATTTATAAGCGCCGTGGCTGGTGCCGATCGCGATCGCCAGCGCGTCAACGCCGGTGCGCTCCGCAAATTCGACCGCCTGGTCAGGATCGGTCACGTGCTCCAGCCCCGTGCCGCCGGCGCCATGGCCGTCTTCAATGCCGCCCAGCACGCCGATCTCGCCCTCAACCGTCACGCCGCGCTCGTGCGCGTAATCCACCACGCGCCGCGTCACCTCGACATTCTGCTCAAAGCTCGATGGCGTCTTGCCGTCTTCGAGCAGCGAACCATCCATCATCACGCTGGTGTAGCCCAGCGCGATGGCGCTCTTGCAAGTGTCAAAGCTGTTGCCGTGATCCTGGTGCATGGCGATGGGAATATCGGGATTCAACTCCGCCGCCGCCTGAATCAGCTTGAACAAATACAGGTCCTCGGCAAACGCCCGCGCGCCGCGGCTGGCCTGCACAATCACCGGCGACTTGGTCTGCTTGGCCGCCATCATGATCGCCTGAATCTGTTCCATGTCGTTGACGTTGAATGCGCCGACGCCGTATCCGCCCTTCGCAGCTTCATCGAGGAGCTGCCGCATCGATACAAGAGGCATAATTATTCTCCTTTGTCTTGGCTTCGGCCACGCCGGAATCGCCGCGAGTGAGCATGGCCGTGAGAACTGAGGTCATCCCTATGTTAGCAGAGGGTTGCGTGGAAAAATCCAGATCACGCCAAACCCTGCGCAGCCAGTGCGCGGAATCAGTTCTGCGCGCAGCCAGCTCTCACGCATAACAGACCTGGCCCAGAACCACAGCCCGCTTCGCGCCTGTCGCCGCCGTCACGTTTCCCGGCAGCCTGTGCCACGACTGCCACGCTAACAACGCAAACGCCGCAGCCTCCTTGGCTTCGGCGGGCATTCCAAATGTTTCCGTCGTCGTTACTTCGCATCCCATCGGTTCCAGCCGCGCGGCCAACATTTGAACGAGCGTGCTGTTTCGCGCTCCGCCGCCGGAAACAATGAAGTCGACCTCATGCCCCTTCATCTGCGCCCGCACAAATTGCGCGTAGCTACGCGCAATTGTCTCGGCGGTTAGTTCGGTCGCTGTGGCCAGCGCATCATGATTAGTTTTGCTGTGCCGCCTGCATGCGGCCAGGAATTCCGCCGCGTAAGTTCGCCCGAACTGCTCCCGTCCCGCGGTCTTTGGCGGCCTGAGGCTGAAATAACGATGGCGCAGCGCCGCCGACAGAACCGGCCCGAGCACCGTTCCCTTCGCCGCCAGCGCGCCGTTACGATCGAATGCCTTCCCGAAAAGTTTCTGCGCCAGCCAGTCGATCACCATGTTTCCCGGCCCTGTGTCGAAGGCAATCAACTTGTCTGCTCCGGCGCCTGCAGGAATCGCCGTCAGATTTGCGATGCCGCCGATGTTCTGCAGCACGCGGCCGCGCTTTGCGTCGGCAAACAGCACGTAGTCGAGTAGCGGAACCAGCGGCGCTCCTTGTCCGCCCGCCAGCATATCGGCCGGTCGAAAATTGGAAACCACGGGAACACCCAGCGCCGCAGTAATCGCCTGCGCCTCGCCTGCCTGCCAGGTGCACGAAAACTCCCGCCCTGCGTAGGACTCCGAGCGCGACTGATGGTAGAGAGTCTGCCCGTGACAACCCACCAGATCGAGTTTCATTTTGTGTTTGCGCGAAGTTTCTTTCACCGCCTCGGCATATGCCAGCCCCAGCCGCCAGTTCAGCCGCGCGAGTTCCGCCGTCGAAGTCGATTTCGCATCCATCGCGGCCAGCACAGCGCGTCGCAGCGCGGCAGGGAAGGGAAACGCCTCATGCGCTAGCAGCGTGAGCCTCGGCTTCAGCTTCGCGGGCGCGATGCGCACAATCGCAACATCGATTCCATCGGCCGAAGTGCCGCTCATCACTCCCGCCACCGTCATCTCGCGCGCTTTCATGCGGCAGTTGGCTCCTATTTGCTTGTAGCTTGTGCCACGGTTTCGCCGAATTGCAAAATCCTCGTACGCAGCGCCTCAAATTCCTTTTTGCTCAGCGACGGCCGCATCGCTGCGCGAAACGTCTTCTTGCGCTTCCTCTCCGACTCCTTCGCGCGCGCAAGCAGCAGCCTTCCAAACGCCGCTGACCGCTCGCCCTCGGCAATCAGCGCCTCATATACGCTCTGGATCGGCTCCGGACGGTGGCAGATCAGCAACAAATCCGAGCCCACGCGAACGGCTTCCACGGCCGCATCTCCCATCGGCATGAAATTCGCCACGCCGCCCATCTCAAGATCGTCCGACAGAACGATGCCGCGATAGGAGATGCGCTTTCTCAGCACCTCGCTGACCCAGAAACTCGACACGCTGGCCGGTCGCTCCTGGTCTTTCGTGAGGGGATAAGCGGCGTGGCTCACCATCACCATCGGCAGCTCGTCGCGCAGCGCGCGGTAAGGCTCCAGATCTTCCGCCGACAGCTGCTGCCAGGTGCGGCGAATCTTCGGCGTCTCCAGATGTGAATCCAGCGTCCCGCCGCCAAGACCGGGAAAATGCTTTCCGCATCCTGCTACGCCCTGCGACGCGAGCCCAGCCAGAAATTCACGCGCGTACGCCAAGACTTCCGCCGCTGTTGCCCCGGCACATCGCGTCCCCATCACCTTTTTGGATTCTGGCAGCCCCAGATCGAGCACTGGCGCGAGCGGAGAGTTGAATCCGAACGCCTTCACCGCCCTCGCAATCAGCTCTCCATGTTCGCGTGCAATGGGCTCGCGCGCGATCGCAACGTGTCCCTTTTCGCGCGCAGCCTCCGCTACAGCCTGCACCGGCGCGCTGGGCGCAAGGGCATCTCGCAACCGATCAACCGTTCCGCCCTCCACATCGACGAACCGCGCGCATCGCGGCGCGCAGAAAGCAGTCGCCTCCGCGAGCAGAGCGCGCGTCTGCTTTGCATTCTCGATGTTCCGGCGAAAAAGAATAATCCCGGCCGGCCGCAAAACCTTCAGCCAAGCGCGCTCCTGTGCGGTCAGCTCCGCTCCTTCAAGCCCCACTACGAGTAAACTCCCCACCGCACTGCGCAAGCTTTGCGTCATCTTCCTTGAATCCTCAGTCTTTCTCGCATCGCGTCCCTATTCTTTCTTTTCCTTCAATTCAGTCTGCAATTCTTCCAGCAGATTCAGCGCCTGAAGCGGCGTAAGTGAGTTCACATCCGTCGATTCGATCCGGTCCACAATCTTTTGCGAGAGCGGCGTGAAAATCGTCAGCTGCATCGGATCGGCCTCGGTCTCCACCTGCACGCTCTGCCGCTCCTGCTTTTCGTGCTGCTTGAGCACGTGCTTCGCCCGCTCAATCACCGCCGCGGGCAATCCAGCCAGCCGCGCCACTTCGATTCCATAGCTCTTGCTCGCCGCGCCCGGCTCAATATTATGCAGAAACACAATTCCGCCCGGCGTCTCTTTCACGCCTACGCGAAGGTTGTGCACACGCGGCAATTTCTCCGCCAGCATCGTCAACTCATGGTAGTGCGTCGCGAAGAGAGTTCGCGCGCCGATCTCAGCATGCAAGAACTCCACAGTCGCCCAGGCCAGCGACAGCCCATCAAATGTCGCCGTGCCGCGCCCCATCTCGTCCAGTAGAATCAGCGAACGCTTCGTCGCCGTATTCAGAATCGTCGCCGTCTCAGTCATCTCGACCATAAATGTCGACCGCCCGCGCGCCACGTTGTCGCTGGCGCCAATGCGCGTATAAATCCGATCGACCAACCCGAAGCGCATCCGCTCTGCAGGAACGAAACTCCCCATCTGCGCCATCAGTACCAGCATTGCCGCCTGCCGCAGATACGTGCTCTTGCCGCCCATGTTGGGCCCAGTCACCAGCAGCAAACTCGGTGGCGGCGGTGCCTCCGCACCTTCATGTTTTGGAGAAGATTCCTGCGAAGCACAAAGATAAAGATCATTGGCGATGAAACGTCCTTCGCGCGTCTCCTCCATCCACTGCTCGATCACCGGATGCCGAGCCGCCACGGCCTCGAGCACCGGCTCTTCTGTCAGCACCGGCCGCACATAACGCCGCGCTGCCGCCAGATGCGCAAAACACGCCAGCAGATCCGCTTCGGCCACCGCCGCCGAACTCTTGCGAATCCGCCCCGCACTCTCCAGCACGAACTTCCTCAGCTCGGAAAAAATCCGTTTCTCAATCTCGATGCACCGGTCGTGCGCGGTCAGAATCTTCCGCTCATACTCCTTCAGCTCCGGCGTCGTAAACCGTTCCGCGTTCACCAGCGTCTGCTTGCGTTCGTAGTCTGCCGGGGCCAGCGCCTGGTTGGCCTTCGTAATCTCGATGTAGTAGCCGAAGACCGAGTTGTAGCGCACCTTCAGGGACCCGATTCCCGTCCGCTGCCGCTCGCGATCTTCGATGGCCGCGATAGCCTGCCGCCCGGAACTCGAAATCGCACGCAGCTCGTCCAGCTCCGCGTCGACGCCGCTCATGACTGCGCCGCCATCCACCAGAGTCAACGGCGGCTCGGCCACCAGCGTCTTCACAATCCGTGCCGTCACGTCGTCAAGCGTGTCGAGCTGCGCGGCAATCACACTCCATCTCGGCGCCGTCATTGCACTCAACGCCGATTTCACTCCTGGCAGCCGCGCCAGGCTGGCCGCCAGCGCGCGCACATCGCGCGGCCCCGCTGAGTCGAGCGAAATCCGCGCCAATAATCTCTCTAAATCCAGAATTCCGCCGAACGCTCTGCGAATCTCCTCGCGCTTCAGCAAATCTCCATGCGCTTCGGCCACTGCCTCGTACCGTGCTTCAATCTCCGGCGCATTGTTCAACGGCCGTAGGATCGTTGCTCGCAACAGCCGCTTTCCCATCGGCGTCTGGCACGCGTCGAGCGCGCGAAAGAGCGTTACACGCTCATCCTGCCCGGCAAAAATCGGCTCAACTAATTCCAGATTTCGCACCGTTACCTGGTCCAGCTCGAGCGCTGTCGAGTGCTCTTCGAACTTCAAGCTGTCGATGTGCAGTGCCTCATTCTGCTGTGTGGAGCGCACGTAGTGCAGCACGGCGCCAGCGGCAATCGCTGCCGGCTCATGCCCATCCAGGCCAAATCCCTCGAGCGACCGCACATTTAATTGCCGCTCCACCAAGGGCACGGCATATTCCCGCGTCCACACCCAGTCCTCGACTCGCGTCCGGGCGGGAACGCGCTCCAGCAACGCCGGCGCGCCCGCGCTCGTGGCCACCAGCACTTCGCTGGGTGCGGCAAGCAGCAACTCGTCCATTGCCTGTCCCAGCGCATTCGCTCCGCGAAACTCCATCGTCCGAAACTCGCCGGTAGAAACATCGAGCAGCGCTAGCGCGCAAACGCTCTCGCGCCCGCTCTGCCCCGCCTCCTCATACAGTGCAGCCAGAAAATTGTTCCGCTCCTGGCCCAGCCCTGCATCGAGCGCCGTCCCCGGCGTGAGCACTCGCGTTACTTCCCGCTTCACCAGCTTCTTGGTGAGCCTCGGGTCCTCCATCTGGTCGCAGAGTGCAATGCGAAATCCTTTGCGCAAGAGCCGCGATATGTACTGTTCGACGGCGTGATATGGCACGCCGCACATGGGAATGCTGCGTTCCTTGTCCCGCGCTGTGAGCGTCAGTTGCAGCTCGCGGCTCGCCACAGCCGCATCGTCATAGAACAGCTCATAAAAATCGCCCATCCTGAAGAACACCAGAGCATCGGGATTCTGGTGCTTGGCTGTGGCCCACTGCCGCATGAAGGGAGTCAGGTCGGCCGAGGTTTTTTCTACGGGGACATTTGATGGGGCCAGCGCGGTAAGTGCAAACTCCGGCTCGGCCTCGGCAGATGATTTCTCAGCCCCATCCAAAACAATCGTCGGCGATGCCGCAAGGCTCTCATCTAACAGAGGAGATGTCGGAGCGCCGCGTTGAGGACCTGCCTTGATCACGTTGCATTCAAGACTATCGCGACTACGTGCCGACGCGGTAGCGGAGTTAAGGCTCGAAATTCCACCGTTCGTGCCTTGACTCTCTTGCGCGCTCGGCCCGCTTTCAACGCCGATCCCGGCAAAACACCGCTACTCTGTGCTGGCTGCCGAGATGTACAATCGCTCGGTTGTTTGAACCCGGCAAATTCTCGCTAATCGGGCCTTCGCTCAAAGCGCCTACTTCAAGATCACCAAAGGAGGAACATGAAAATGCCCAGCAAGAAAGGTCTAATCTACTTCGCGCTGCTCTCCCTCGCCGTCCTCTGCGCGGCCACGGCTTCTCACGCCCAGTCCCCGCTCGACGGCACCTGGCGCACTCAACTTGCTCAAACCAAATTCAGCCCCAAGCCCCTGACCTTTTACATCAGCCAGGGATGGTATCACTGCACTGGCAGTTGCAACCCGTCCTACGACATCGCGGCTGACGGTCAGGATCACGCTGTCGCCGGCCATTCCTACGACACATTGGCTATCACCGTCGTCGACGATCACACCATCTCCGCTGTCGCCAAGAAAGGCGGCACGGTGATGTTCGAGCAGACTCGCTCCGTCTCAGCCGACGGAAAGTCTCTCACCGTCAAAACCGTCGACCACCCCATGGGCGGCGGCGCGCCTTCAACCTTCGAATCGACGGCAAAGCGCAGCGGCAGGCTGGCTTCAGGCGTCCATGCCACCTCGGGCGACTGGATTATCGTCAAGCAGACCGGCGGCGGCGATTCGCTGCTCACCACCTACAAAACCAGCGGCGACCAGATCACCATGTCCGATCCAAGCGGCGCGGGCTATACTGCCAAATTTGACGGCAGCGATTACCCTGTTCACGGTGCGTACGGCTATGACGCTGTCTCCCTGAAAAAAATCAATGACCACACCTACGAGGAGACCGACAAGCGCGACGGCACTGTGATCGATGTCTCGACGATAACCATCTCCGCCAACAGCAAGACCATGACCGTGGTCGACACTGACAAGCTCACCGGTCGCGTCGACACTTTCACCGCAACCAAGCAGTAGTAGAGACTCCGCACCAACAGTGAGTTACCTACCCCAAGTCCGCCGCTGATCAACGCGGCGGACGGCGGCGGCGGATTGCAGCCGCAACTCGCCCATTCAAAAATCTCCACCTAAAGATTTGAATCGAGTGACCAAAATCACATGCAATCGCCGCTCATCCAGGCAAACTGGCTTTCTCAGTCGCACAACCCAGAGGCCCGTTCCGTGAACAACACCGTCTTGCTTCAGAAGCTCATTGCCATTGAGCGATCCATCGGCACTGCCGACAACGGCACGCTGCGCCAGCTTGTCTACGAGGCTGAAGATTGCCTGCTTCAAATTCAAAAGGAGCGGGCGCAGAGTTTTATTCTGGACTCCAGCCGCGGCGCGATGCCCAGATTTCACGCCATGCCGCGGTTTCATTTAACAGGCGAGATCTAGCAGAACCAATCACCTGACCATCCCTCCCCGGCGCTCATGTGCTCGGAACTCCCCTCCTGACGCGATCCCGTACTTACCCTCCCGTTTGCGCGCGCCTTCGCGGCTCCAAAAGATTTGCGACCCGCTATACTAAAGGGTTACGCCTTACGTAGAACCCGCCATGTATCTGTTTTGGCTACGAGTTGCGGCCATTCTCTATGCCGGTGGATGTGTCGCCGTCTTTCCGGCGGTGCTCTCGAACTCCGTCGCGTGGCGGAAAACCTGCGTCCACCTCAGCGGGCTCGCTTTCTTCTTTCATTTCGTCTCCGTCGTTGAGATGCTGGTTCTCGCTCGCCGCTGGATGCCGGTTGGGGTTCGCGAAGTAGAGTCCCTCCTCGGATTTATCGTGGCCGGCCTCTTTTTTCTTGTCTGGTGGATATACGACGCAATCTCGCTGGGTCTTTTTGCCCTCCCGACCACATTTTTTCTGGTATTTATACCCGCGCTCGGCCCGGACAGCTACCGTTTCCCATCGCAGGGCGTGCGCGTCAGTTGGCTCGTGGCGCACATTATCGCGCTTCTGCTGGCCTACGCGGCGCTGTGTTTCAGCTTGCTCGCTTCTGTGCTCTATCTCATTTCTGAGCGGCGCATCAAGGCCAAGCTCAAGCCCGGGCCAAACGACAATCGCGACTGGCTGCCATCGCTCGATACGCTTGAGCGCATTGCGCTCGCCACCCTCGAATTCGGCTTCCCTTGCATGACGGTCGGCCTTATCATCGGTTCCGTCCTGGCGCAGGAGACATCGCTCGGCGCGGCTTACTTCCTCGATCCGAAGGTCATCGCCTCCTTCGTCATGTGGGCGGTTTACGTTGCTTTGCTGCTGGTGCGGCGCAGCGCGGCTCTGCGCGGGCGTCGCGCAGCCTATGTCTCCGGCGCGGCCCTTGTCGTCATGATGGCCGTCTGGGCCGCCAATCTCTTCAGCCACGTGCACAGGTTCGGTCTCTGATGGCGATCGTCCTCATTGGCGTGAATCACAAAACGGCGCCCATCGCGCTGCGCGAGAAGATCGCCATCGGCACCGACGAGCTTGCCGAGACCACGCGCGCCCTGGCCGCCACGCCGGGCATCACCGAGTGCATGATCGTCTCCACCTGCAATCGCGTTGAACTCCTGACAGTCGTCGAGGCCGACACCGTCTCCGTTACCGCATTTCTCTCGCGCCGTTTCAGTATCGACGCCTCAGTTCTCGCGCCTCACATCTACGAGTACCGCGATAAAGATGCCGTCAGTCACCTCTTTCGTATGGCCGCGAGCCTCGACTCCATGGTTGTCGGCGAGCCGCAGATTCTCGGCCAGGTCAAAGAGGCCTTCGCGGTGGCCCGAGCCGCCGGAACCATCTCCGCGCAACTCGATCATCTGCTGCGGAGCACTTTTGTCGCCGCAAAAAGAGCGCGCAGCGAAACCGGCATCGGCTCAAACTCAGTCTCCATCGCATCCGTGGCCGTCGATCTTGCCCGCAAAATCTTCGGCTCGCTTGAGGGCCGCACCGTCTTTCTCGTCGGCGCTGGCAAAATGAGCGAGATCGCCGCGCGCCATCTCGTCCAGCAGGGTGCCGGCGAAATTCTCGTCAGCAACCGGACCGCCGAGCGGGCCCGCCGATTGGCCGAGGAGTTTTCCAGCGCCGTTATCCCCGAGGTCATCGAATTCGAGAACCTCTATGACGCCGCCAGCCGCGCCGACATCGTCATCACCTCCACAGGCGCGCCGCATCCCATCTTTCGTCCGGAGCATGGCCAGGCCTTTCTGCACAAGCGCCGCAACCGGCCCATGTTCTTCATCGACATCGCCGTCCCACGTGACGTCGATCCGGAGCTGAATAACCTCGACGGAATCTTTGTCTATGACATCGACGACCTGCAGCAGGTCGCAGCCGCGCACATGGAGGAGCGCAGCCTCCAGGCCGTTGACGCTGAGGCAATCATCGCCGCGGAAGTCGATCGCTTCCACCAGCGTCAGCGCACCGTCAATGCTGCTCCGGCCATCGTGGCTTTGCAGAGGCGGGCAGAAGAAATTCGCATCGCCGAGGTCGAGCGCATTCATTCGCGTCTCGGCACGCTCACCGCCGAGCAGCTAGCAGCCGTTGAAGCGCTCACCCGCGGTCTCGTCAACAAATTTCTCCATCCGCCGATGCAGGCCATCAAGCAGGCAGCGCGCGAAGGTGACTTTGCAAAACTCGATGCGCTCTGCGAGGAGTGGTCGGTCTCAACGGCATCACCTGGCGAGGGCGCGTCCACCATTGCGATCCCGAAAGCGACGAGCGAAGAAGCCGTCGATAGCCCCGGCATCACTCCGGAGTCGGAAGCTCGCAAGAAAAATGAGAGCACAGCCGCTCGCGAAGCTGGTGTTGAGGCGCGCCGATGAAACTGCGCATCGGCAGTCGTGGATCGCCGCTTGCCCTGTGGCAAGCCAATCACATCGCCGACTTGCTGCGCGTCCAGGGCCACGAAGTCGAAATCCAGGTCATCAAGACCACCGGCGATCGACTTCAGGAAGTCACCTTCGCCGAGGTCGGCTCCAAGGGCATGTTCACTAAAGAAATCGAAGAGGCCCTGGCCGAGTGCCGCGTCGATCTTGCCGTGCACTCGCTCAAGGATTTGCCCACCGATCTTTCTTCGGGCTTCGCGCTTGCAGCTACGCCGGTCCGTGCCGACCCACGCGACGTCTTTGTCTCCATCAAGCATGCCAATCTTGCCGAGCTGCCGCGTCACGCCCGCGTTGGCACCAGCAGCCAGCGCCGCCGAGCTCAGTTAAAGGCTCTGCGCAAAGACGTGGAGGCGGTCGAATTTCGCGGCAATGTCGACACGCGCCTGCGCAAATTGGCCGAGGGCCAGGTCGATGCGATTCTGCTCGCCGCCGCCGGTCTCGACCGTCTCGGCAAAACCGACTGGGTGCGCGAGCGTCTCGATCCGCTGGATTTTTGCCCCGCCCCCGGTCAGGGCGCGCTGGGCGTTGAGATTCGCAGCAGCGATGTGGAGACGCTTGCGGCTGTAACATTTCTCGACCACGCCGACACACGCTTCGCAGTCACAGCCGAGCGCTCAGCTCTGGCTGCACTCGGCGGCGGATGCCAGGTTCCCATCGGCATTCACTGCCGGCCGTCGTTTGCCCGGAACGCGTCCAGTGGCGCATGGGTCGAGATTTTTGGCGTCGTCGCATCGCCGGAAACCGGCAAGGTCATTCGCGTGCACCTTCACGCGCCGCGCGAGAATTCCGATCCTGTTTCTCTGGGACACGAGGCCGCCGAAGTGCTGTTGGAGGAGGGGGCAGGTCCAATGCTCGCGGCAGGCCGCATGCCAGCCGGCGGAGCCGCCTGATGACCGCGCCGCCCGTCGTCGGAAAGCGCGTCCTCGTCACGCGCGCCGCGCTCCAGGCCGGAAAATTGAGTGATGGGCTTCGAGCCCTCGGTGTCGAGCCAGTCGAAGTGGCAGTCATCGCAATTCAGCCGCCGCTGGATTTCGCGTCGCTCGATCGCGCTCTGCGCTCACTCTCCAATTACGACTGGCTCATCCTCACCAGCGCCAATACTGTTCATGCGCTTTCCGACCGAGCTGCTGCGCTTGGCCTCAACCTTGCCGCCGCGCCTCACCTCAAAGTAGCGGCGGTGGGCGAGGTTACGGCGGAAGCCGCGCGCCAGGCAAGCCTCTCCGTAGCGCTGGTTCCGGAAACGTATGTCGCGGAAAGTCTCGTGAAGAGCCTCGCTGAGCAAACGTACGGCAAGAAAGTGTTGCTACCCCGCGCATCCGTCGCCCGCGACGTCATTCCCGATGTTCTTCGCGCCGCTGGCGCCTCGGTCGACGTCGTCGACGCCTATCGCAACGTCATGCCCGAGGCCGCGCCAGCACTCCTTCGCGAAGCTCTGCAAAAAGGAATTGCCGCCGCCGCCTTCACCAGCTCATCGACCGTCACTCATCTCGCCGACGCGGCTCGCGAGGCCGGAATCGCGTTTCCCTTTGCTGGCGTCGCAGCCATTTCTATCGGCCCAATCACCAGCAAGACCCTGCGCGACCTGGGCTGGGAACCTGCTGCTGAAGCAGCCCAATCCGACGTTTCCGGACTTATTCAGGCCATTGCCCGCGCGCTCGGATAGCTCCGTCACCACTCCGGACGCCGCCTACTCCGCTGGTCTTCTACGAACTCCACGTCTTGTCTTTCGACCGGCACAGCGGCTCCAGGATGCACTCGCGGCATTTTGGATTACGTGCTACGCATACTTTGCGTCCGTGCCGGATGATCTGGTGCGAAAAGCTGATCCACCGGTCTTGCGGCAGAACCCGCATCAGCTCCTGCTCTACCATTTGTGTCGTGTCGCCTTTTGCCAACTCCAGCCGCCGCGCAATG
>Ga0182024_10014186_pt1 | contig 15431 bp, 9 predicted proteins | sample P32metaG_FD_120480 | JGI IMG/M metagenome (GOLD analysis project Ga0182024, IMG submission 120480) | Permafrost microbial communities from Stordalen Mire, Sweden - P3-2 metaG (Illumina Assembly) | ecosystem: Environmental > Terrestrial > Soil > Wetlands > Permafrost | place: Sweden: Stordalen... | reverse complement strand
GTGTGGCGACGGTTATTCGGACAGACACGCAAAGTCCATCCGGACCCGGCGTCCGAGCTGCCTGCGGTTGTACCCGAAACCACCCAGAAATCCAGCCGCTTTGGGACCGATTCCCCCGGATCGATTCCATAAGAGGAGTTACACCGAATAGCAACACGCCTGAAGTGTAGGGAGTCGGGCCGAAAAGCACGCGCTATACTATTTAGACTTGGCGCCGTACGCCGCCGTCTGCGCGCAGCGCATAACACTTTTGGAATCAGTAAGTTGATGGCCGGGCTGCGGTAGACGAGCGGTGAGGCGACCGCTTTCGCCGCGCTATCGGGACGGACGTTTCCGCGCGGCACGTGCCGCCAGTGAAAAAGGGGTTTCGTGGATCCAGCCGAACACAGCACAGTAGAGTGCCCGAATCCGGTCGGACCTCCGAACGCGATGAGCGTCGACGTTGAGGACTATTTCCACACCGAGAGCATGAGCCAAGCCGTGCCGCGGGAAAAGTGGGACAGCATGCCGTTGCGGGTGGAGCGCAATACCGAGCGGCTGTTTGAACTTTTTGCCGCACACGGAGTTCGCGGAACATTCTTCTTCTTGGGCTGGGTGGCGGAGCGCTTTCCGGGGCTGGTGAAGCAAGCGGTGAGCCATGGCCACGAAATCGCCTGCCATAGCTATTGGCATCGGCCCGTTTTTCGGCTAACGGCCGACGAATTTCGCGAAGACACTCTGCGAGCCAAGAACATCATCGAGGATGTCGCGGGAACAGCGGTTCGCGGCTATCGCGCCCCGAGTTTTTCGATCACTCCGGGCAGGGAATGGGCGGCGGACATTCTGGCGGACCTGGGATTCTGGTACGACTCCAGCGTGCATCCGATCCGCCACGATTTCTACGACAATCACAACGCTCCGCGGCTGCCTTACCACCGGCACGGGAAGCCGCTGCTGGAAATTCCCATCGCCACGTTACGGCTGGCGGCCAATAATTTTCCGATGGCTGGCGGAGGCTATTTCCGCGCGCTGCCTTACGTGGCGGTGCGCTGGGGGATCCGGCGATTCAATCGCCAGGAGCATCGTCCTGCGGTGTTTTACATTCACCCGTGGGAAATCGATCCGGAACAGCCGCGAATCGCGGCGGCGAAGAAATCGGCGGCCCGGCAGTACGCCGGCCTGGCGACCACCTGGAATAAGCTCAGCCGGCTGTGCGCGGATTTTCGCTTCGTGCCGATGGCCGAGGCTTTCCGCGATGACTTACCCATCGCCCCCCCCGTGCCAGCAGCAGAGAACGGCCCGCGCAACCCCGTCAGCCATCGCCAGCCTGGGGTCAAATCATGTGGATAGTCATGGCGGTGTTCTTCATCGGGATAATGATTTATTCGTTAAAGAACCCGTTCGTCGGCCTGGTGGGCATGGTGGCGTCGGACGTTTTGCGCCCGGGCGAGCTCTACGAGCAGATTGCCTTCCTGCACATCGAGCGCACCCTGGCGATTCTGGTCTTGATCTCGTTTATCGTGAAGGTCAAAAAGATCGAATGGCCTACGGTCACCAAGACACTGTTCTTTTTCTGGTTCACGATGTTTATGAGCGTTCCGTTCTCGATCTGGCCATCCGATTCGCTGGCCAACGTGATCGGATTCGGGCGCTTGATGATTTATCACATCTTGATCGTGAACCTGGTGCGTACCGAGCAGCGCTTTAAGGCCTTCCTGCTGGTTTACACACTGTTGATCGGCTGGGTGGCGGCGTCGAGCTTGATCGCCTTCAGCCAGGGAATCATCTACCACGGCACGGAGGCGGTGGAACGGGTAGAGGCCACCAATAGCTTCGGAGGGAATCCGAACTCGCTGGGCGGAACGCTGGTGGTGAGCCTGCCGTTGGTGATGCTGTTGCTCACCAAGAAATCGGGCATCGGCCGTCTAATTTCGGTCGGCGTAATCGTTCTCAGCGTTGCCACCATCATTTTCACCGGTTCACGAACTGCTTTTCTCGCTTTAGTCTTTCTGATTATGATCGCGCCACTGCTGCGTAAAAAAGGCCTGATGTACGTCCCAGTGGCGGTCCTTTTGGTGGCCATGGTCTGGATAGCCACGCCGCAAGCCTACAAGGAGCGGGTGTTGAGCGTAGAGGATCGCGCCAAGGACGATTCCTACCAACTGCGGCTCACCACCTGGAGCGCCGGTTGGCAGATGTTCAAGGACCGCCCGCTCACCGGTATTGGCATGGGTGAGTTTGGCATCGCCAACGGAATTAAATATTGGCCCGATCGCGCGCATCGCCATTGGTACAACGCGCATTCGCTGTATCTGCAAACCATTTCCGAGCTGGGAATTTTGGGGGCAATCGGATTCCTGGCTTTCCTGTACCAGGTTTTCCGGCTGAACGGGAGGCAGCAGCGGCGGCTCGAAGCCTATAAGGAGCTCCCGATTTACATGCGGCTGTTTCCCTACGCATGCAACATCACTTTTATCGGTTTGCTGTTCGAAGGCTACGCTGGACACGATTTGTATCGCAGCGCGTGGTACATGATGGCGGCGTTGTCAGCGGCGCTCGCATATATCCCTATAGAAGGCGGCGAGCCTGACGTCACCGCGCCTCCTGCCGAAAAAAAGATCGAAGCGACCCCGCCTCAGCTTTCATACGCGGGTATGGGTATGAATAACTCGATGCATCTGCGATGAGCTCGTTGAAACATGGTGTGAAGCGAGGCATCCTGCGCAGCCGCGTGCTGCGTGCGGCGTCCTCATGGACATCGTCCAAGGTGGTGATCCTCCGGTACCACTCGGTGCAGGACGATCCGGCACCGTTCGCCCAGACCATTGGCTGGGGAATCATCCATTCCGCCGCCGCTTTTGCCGAACAAATGGAAATGATCTCTTGCCATTACCACCCGGTGAGCATCGCCGACGTTCACGATTTTCTGGGTGGCGGCAAAGTGCTGCCCGATCGTGCCGTGGCGGTAACCTTCGACGATGGTTACGCGGACAATTACGAAATCGCCGCGCCGATTCTGCAACGGTTCGGTGTTCCGGGAGCGTTCTATGCGACCGTCAAGAATGTGGAGACCTCCACTCCTCCCTGGTATTGCCGTTTGCGCAACGCCTTTCACGTCAGCCCCCGATACGATTGGCCGGATGGGCAGGAAGACCGTGTGTGGCCAATGGGAACGCGCGCCGAGCGCCACGACAGCTTCCTGAGCGCCAGCCGCCGCTTGGCCAAACTCGCAGGCGAACCGCAGATGCGCATCCTGGTGCAGATTGAAAACGAACTGGAAGTGCAGCCGCTGGGAATCGCCGGCGCGCCGATGATGACCTGGGAGCAATTGCGCGGATTGATCAAGGGCGGGCACATTGTGGGATCGCACACCATGACCCATCCCAACCTTGCCTACGTCGACGACGCGGTGGTGCGGCTGGAGATGAAGGAATCGAAGCGGGTAATGGAAGAGCGTCTGGAAGGCCCGGTAGTGCATTTTTCCTATCCCTCGCCGATCCTGCAGCCGCACTTCACTGAAGCAACCATCGAGCGCGCCCGCCAGGCGGGCTACCAGACCTCGTTGACCTGCGTTCCGGGAGTGGTGAGGCGAGGGCAGGAACCGCTTGCGCTGCGAAGGGTGTTCGCACCGTTTGAGAAGAATGATTTTCAGTGGGGCCTGGAATGGGCTTTTCTGGGGCGCTACGTATGAAATCGAGGCAGATCATTTCGAAAGAGACCCGAGCATGACCGCTACCACCAAGTATTCCGCGAAGAACAGCGTCGGCGCCAATCGCCCGGCGGCGAGCGGGTCCAACAACCCCGTTCGTGCCGCGGGTGCGCACCTGGTGCGCTCGGCGCTCTATCCGTTTTTCGAGAAGCGCTGGCACCCTTCCGCCGCGGCTTACCTCCGCGAAATGTATAAATACGAGTTTGCCTCGCTCGATGCGGTCCGCCAGGAACAGTGGAGCCGGCTGAAAGCGTTGCTCGCGTTCGCGAACCAGCACAGCCCCTACTACCGGAGTCTGTTCCGTCATCAGGGAGTTCGGCTGGAAGACATCCGCTCGTTTGACGACTTGCGATTCATTCCCTCGCTCAGCAAATCTACCCTGCAGCAGAAAGCAGCGGAAATCATCTGCGAGAACCGCAAGCCGGAAGAAGGAAAGCCCAACGCCAGCGGCGGCTCGACCGGCAAACCGGTGCAGTTCTTTCAAGACCTGGAATATTGGGATCGCGCCACGGCAGCCGACTGGTTCGTGCAGAGCTGGTGGGGCATCCGGCCCGGCGATCGCACCGCCTCGGTGTGGGGCGCCGACCGGGACATTCAGGACCAGACGTGGCGGGACAAAGTGTATTCGTTCCTGGTGCAGACGCGAGTGTGCAACGCATTCGCTATCTCCACGCCGCGGATGGAAGAGTTTGCCGCGATGCTGGCCAATTGGCAGCCCAAGCACATCACCGGATACAGCTCAGCGCTGGAGGTATTCGCGCGATTCGTGCTGGATCGTCCGCACCTGAAAATTCGTCCGCTGGCGATTCGCGCGACGGCCGAGGTGCTCACTCCCGAAGCGCGAGATGCGATCGAAAGCGCATTCCAGAGCCGCGTTTACAACTTTTACGGGTCGCGTGAAATCAATAACCTGGCGGCGGAATGTCCCAGCGGAGGCGGGCTGCATGTCAACGCGCTCGGCCGATATGTCGAGATCGTTGACGAAGCGGGCATGCCGCTTCCCGCCGGTGTTCCTGGGCGGGTCCTGGTCACCGACCTGACCAACACCTACATGCCCTTCATCCGTTACGAAATTGAGGACGTGAGCAGTTGGACCGAAGCGCCGTGCCGTTGCGGCCGTCCCTTCCCGCTTCTTTCACGCATCTGGGGCAGGTCCAGCGACTTCATCGCCACCCCTGACGGCCGCATGATTCACGGCGAATATTTCACCCACTTGTTCTACGACGTTCCGGGAGTGGCCTTCTTTCAGTTGAAGCAGACGGCGCTGCGCGAGCTAAACGTTGCCATTGTGGCGCGGCCCGGCGCCGGCGTTATGGATTCTATCGCGCTGCTGCGCGAGCGAATGAGTAAAGCGCTCGGTCCGGACGTGCATCTGGAAATACAAATGGTCGACAAGATCGACCGCACCGCCAGCGGGAAGCACCGCTTCGTGGTTTCCGCGGTGAAAGCGCCGTGGAGCAAGGGCGCTGAAGGCGGCGGCGCGCCCGTGGTGCGGTCCGATGGACAGTGCCACCCGGTTCCCGAAAGTGCGCGGGAGCCGAAGTAGTCTACCGATTTTGCGGTCATGTAATCAGGCTCGGTAGTCTTGGGGAAGGGAATGAGCGAAGCAGAAAATCCGTTGCCAAATGGCGCGAGCCGTCGCGAGCGCGCCCGGGTGGCCGAGCACGAGCAGCAATTTTACTTGCGCATGCTCCAGCAGCATTTTCGCCCTGGAGTGCGATGGCTCGACGCGGGCTGCGGACACACCTTGATTCTGCCCTGGCTGAAAAACGCCGCCGAGATCGAGCGCCGCTTCCTGGCTGAGTCTGGGTTTGTGGTCGGCGCCGACGTGGACCCTGCGTCGCTGGCGGCTCCATCCTCCATTCGCCGCGTGGCGTGCAATCTGGAAACTCTTTCGTTCGAAACGAGAGCTTTCGACTTCATCACTTGCAATATGGTAGTGGAGCACCTGGCCCACCCGGAGGTCGTCTTCCGGGAGTTTTACCGCGTCTTGCGTCCGGGCGGCATGCTGATCTTGCTGACGCCGAACGTTTTTCACTGGGTGAACCTCGCGGCGCTGGTCACGCCTTTCCGATTCCATCAGTGGATCAACAAGAAAATCTGGGGCCGCGAGCCGGAAGATACCTTTCCGACCCTCTACCGCTGCAACTCGGCGGGCAAGATGGAGGAAATGCTCGAGGGAGCGGGGTTCGGCGACGTCACCGTGCATTCGCTCCCGGGCCGGCCGCGCTTCATGAAATATAACGCCCTGCTGTTTTATCCGGAGTGGGTGATGTACCAGCTCAGCCTGAAGGTTCCGGCGTTGCGCGAAATCCTTTGCGGCATCGCGACAAAAGCCGACGGTCCGCTGCGGTCCGAAGTGTCATCGGTGTCGGCAGCAGCTTCGGAACAGCAGCCAGTCAGTGCATCAGCGAAGGGGCCAGCATGACTTCGTCTATCTATGCGGCGCGGCCCTGGAACCAGCTCTACATGAGCTCGGTGGCGCCGTGGCTCGCGCCGCAAACGTCTCGAGGGCTGCGCAAGCGGCTGCACGCGTTGGAAAAGCGCGAAGCGATGTCGATGACAGAGAACGCGCGGCTGCAATGGCAGGCGGTGGGCCGGATGCTGCAGTACGCCTACGAAAATACGCCGTTCTATCGCCAGCGTTTCGATGCCGCTGGAATCACCCCCGCGCAAATTACTTCGCCGCAAGATTTGCTGCGCATTCCCATGCTCACCCGCAGCGACATTCGCACCCGGCTCGACGATTTGTGGTCGCGCCGATACCGCCGCGAGGATCTGCTGGTCGCGGCCACTGGTGGGACTACAGATACACCCGTTGAGCTGCTGCGCTCGCCCGAAATGATTCCGGAAAAATCGGCGATACAAAGCCGGTTTGACACCTGGGCGGGCATGTGGCCCGGCGACAAGGTGTTCTATTTGTGGGGTGCGCGAGTCGACTACGTCGAGAAACCCAGCTGGCGGTGGAAACTCTACGATCGTCATCTGATGCGGCGGGTGTGGGCGCCCACCTCGGTATTTAACGAAGAGGTTCTGGAATCGTACCGCCAGACGCTCAATGACTTCCGGCCGCGAATCATTTACGCCTATCCCACGCCGCTGGCCCTGCTCTGCAAATATCTGCTGGAGTGCGGCAAGCCTTACCACCGGCCCCTGAGCGCCATTTGTACCGCCGAGCCTTTGGCGCCCGAAGACCGCGAAACGATCTCCCAGGCGCTGGGCTGCGGAATTTTCGAGCGCTACGGTGCGCGCGATTTTGGAATGATCGCGGCCGAATGCGAACAGCACCTTGGCATGCACGTGAACCCGGCCGCCGTATTCGTCGAGTACAAGCCGGTGGAGGGCGGGGAGGTCGAGGGTCTGCACGAGATCCTGGTCACCGACCTGCTCAACTGCGGCATGCCTTTGATCCGCTACAAAATTAACGACTGCACCATTCCCACCGGCGCGGCCTGCCCCTGCGGCAGAGGTTATCCGCTGATCGGGCGGGTGATCGGTCGCACCACGGACAATTTCTATCTGCCCAACGGCGACGTGGTTCCAGGCGTCTCCTTGACGAACCGTATTATTAAAGTGTGTCCAGGCATCGGGAAAATGCAAGTAATTCAAGACACCATCGATTCTTTCCGCATCCGATATGTACCCGGCCCTGGGTTTTCTCCGAGCGACTTGCAAAACTTGGGCGAAATCCTGAAGTTCTATTTTGGATCGTCGGTCACATGGAAATTCGAGCAGACCGCTGAAATTGAGCGCGAACGCTCCGGGAAAACCCGCTTCTGCATTTCGCACGTCAACCAAAAAGACCAGGCCAAAGTAGCTGAATTACACCCGCACGCGTAGCGCAAGGACCGATAAGGGGGGCTTGATTTGCCGACCATGGTAGCGAGCGGACCAAATCCGGAGATGGAAGTGCCGTCGAAGCAAGAGAGCGCGCACTTTTCCGCGTCGGGTATTGCCCGCAGCGTCTTTAGCAATTGGTTTGGCATGGCGGCGAACCTTCTGGTGGCGTTCTTCATGTCGCCGTTTGTGGTCTACCGGCTCGGCAACACCGCCTACGGAATTTGGACCCTAGTACTGCAGCTCACTGGATACATGGGAGTTGTGGACGTCGGTCTGCGATCGGCGCTGATCCGATTTATCTCCCGATTCCACGCCCAGAAAGACAGTGAATCGCTGAACGCGCTGTTCAGCACCACGATGATTGTCTACAGCGCTTTGGCGGCCGCCGTTTTCGGGGTGGGCTGCCTGATGGCCGCGTTCGCGCTACCGTTTCTGCATATCCCCAAAGACATGATGGGCGAATCGCGCATCACCCTGATGGTGGCCGCGATGATTCTGGCGACGGACTTCATTTTCGCCACCTACCAGGCGGCCCTCGGCGGCCTGTCGCGCTGGGATTTGCGTAACGGTGTCGCCGTCGGCGTGATGCTGCTGCGCACCGTGCTCTCGGTGATCGCGCTGCTCTACGGATACGGCCTGGTGTCCTTGGCGGTGATTCAACTGGGATCTTCGATGGTCGGGCACGCGTTCGAAGTGGGCCTGGTGAAGCGGCTGCTGCCAAAACTGGAAATCAGTGCGCGCAACTGGCGGAAATCGATTCTTGGTCCGGTAATGAGCCACAGCGGAAACTCTTTCCTGATTAGCTTGGGCCAGACCATCAATTACGGCGTGGACTCGGTGGTGATTGCGGTGTTCCTGCCGGTCGCGCAGGTCACCCTGTACGCGATCGGGATGCGCCTGGTGCAGCAATTGCGGATCATCATCAATGGCAGCGCGTTAATCGTGGCTCCTCTTGCCAGCGAGCTCGATGCGCAGGGTCGCCACGACGAAGTAGGGCAACTTCTGATTCGCGGCACCAAGTACACCTTGTTGGTTGGATTTCTGGGCACGGCAACGCTCTTGTGCATCGGACCGGATTTTATTCGGGTGTGGATGGGCGTCCAGTACGGACCAAGCTCCGGCTTGATTTTGCGGATCATGGCGGCTTCGCAGTTCGTCGCGCTTACCGAAATGATGGCCACGCATCTTCTATATGGATTGGGAAAGCACCGCATCAACGTCTACTGCACCCTGGCCGAAGCAGTGATCAATCTGGGAGCGAGCATCATGCTGGCCAAGCGATACGGGATTTACGGTGTGGCTGCGGGGACCACCGTTGCGGCCGTGTTGGTGAAGGGCACGGTATTCCCGATGTTGTTCTTACGCACCCTGAAAGTGGATTGGCGCGATTATCTAAGGTGGGGGATTGTCCCCAATATATTGCCCACGCTGGGATTTGCGGTTGGCTCCCTGGTGATGCACGATCTTGTCCCCATTCACAACTGGCCCACGTTCCTGCTATCCGCGGCGGCGGGCTTGGTGCTGTTCTTGCCCGCAGCATGGTTCAGCGCGCTCGATGACGCGGAGCGCGAACGCCTGAGCGGAATAATCCGCAAAGCCCTGCCAGGCGGAAGTGCCGCAGCCACCCCGATCGCCCGCTAGAGCTGCGGGACCCGCACTCAAGTCGCAGTGGCCCTGGTACCGCCGCCACTCCTGGCGGCCAAGACGTTCAACACAAAATCTCCAAGATCCGAAATGCGAGCGCAGCCCCAAGTATTTCTCCAGCAGTTTGAATTTGGGCTGCTTCCGTAATTCATGTCGTGAGCTGCAAGTTGTCGAATCGTAGAAGTTTTGCTGGGTTGGAAACTCTACCGCCATGTATAAACAGCGACGGCTTGTCAAGAGACGCATGTAGCATCAGAGCCGTTAGGCTCTCTTTTTTCCTTACCGGATCTGTTCGCTCGTCCGACCAAGGCTCGTTCGCTCGATCCCGGGCAGAACCACTGGGTTCCACCAGCCATCGATTCGGTCACATCATCGACCATGATCCCACGTGCGAACTCTCCCCGCCCTCGCGGGGAGAGGCAGAGCGTCCAATCCGGAGTGCGGTGAGTAGTCGCCCCCACCATGGCGGTGCACGGACTGCTCTGCGGGTCCACCCGTTGTGCTTCTTCTTGTGCCGTGCGCAACATCCAATACAACCGCACCGTGAGTTTGCGCGCGACCGCCACTTTGGCGATGCGAGCTCCGCGGCAATGTTTCAGCCGCAGCTAGACGCGATGCAGTTGGGGGTCGAGTCGGGTAGCCCTCTGCGCCGCCTCGATCAGCAGCCAGCGCATCAGCGTGTTGTCTTGCTTGCTGATTTTGCCCAGCTTCTGCCGTCCGCCCGAGGAATACTCGCGCGGATTCAACCCCAGATAACTCACTACTTGTTTGCTCCGACGAAAACGACTCTCCGAGCCCTGGTCGGTTAGCGCTACCAAGTCTACTCGGTCGCAGGAGCCGACGCTGTTGATGGGATCAGCAGTGGCGGCGGCACAACGGTCGTTCTACGGGCAGGCGAGCGTTACGTTTTGGGCGGTGGTTTGGCTGATGGCTACGCTGAATGACTGCGAGGTGCATCCTGACTTCGAGATGGACACGGTGTGCGGAGTATGCATTTCCTCGGCGGCCGAGGTGCCGCTGACGTGCATTCGAAATTCGGCCAGCACCGCGGAGATTTGACCGTTCGCGTCCGAGGTGCCGGACAAAACGGTGTTGCCCAGGTTGTCGGTAATCACCACCGCCGCGCCCGCGCCGTTGGCGATGCCCAGCTGATACGTCCAATCGATCCAGTATTCGGCGGCTTGGCCGTAGGTGCCCGGCACGGACATGCTGGTGGACGTCTTTGAAGCCGCGCCGATGAACGTGCTGTCGCGGAAGTGCAATCCTCCCGCCGTTACGGCGCCGCCGCCATTCCAGAAGTAAAACGTGGTGTAATTCGACGGATTGGTTCCCGGCGCGAAGATGCACGAAATGCATGTGAACGGTGCCGCGCCATCCCAATCCACATAAAAGGAAGCGCTGTCACCGGTGAACGTGTCGCCGGTCGCAGTAAACGCCGGTGCTCCCAGGGAATCGAGGCTGATCCCGGCCGCCACCACACCTGATGCCGCGCCCGAAAGCAGTTTGGCGGTGTAGGAGTTATTCGCGGAGGTGTCACCGGCGGCGTACTGTGTGAGCCGCAGGCCGGCTCCATCGCACTGTTGCGCGTTGGCGATCACGGTATTGTTCTGATCGGATGCGTCCGCGGCTGCATCGTCATATTGCACGCCGTAGGTGCCGTTCAGCGGACAGCCGTTGTATTCGGAATTGTCGGCCTTGGAGATTACCGTGATGGTATTTGACTGAACCACGGTGCCAGCCACCGAATACGCCGACGAATCGATCGAAACTCCGCGGCCCTGGCTGGGAAGGATGATGTTGTCGTGGACGCTCTGATTCGGGGCCCACGGGTAGATCGAGAAGTCATTGGTGTATTCGCTGGTGCCCACCGTTCCTTGCTCGATGGTATTTCCGTAGATCTGCGCACCGGCGGATTCACTCTGGATCCCGCCCTGTGGTCCGCCGTGAATCGTGTTGTTGTAGACCTGCGCCGGTGTGCTGGTGGCGGTGGCTTGGGTGATCTCGATTGATAGACCGTCGATGTCCGCGCGGCTCTGAATAGTGGTCACTTTGTTGTTCAGAGTGTTGTTGTAAATCACCGCCGCGCCCGCGACGGATTGCCCCGCGTAGTCCAGATAAATTCCCACCGCGGAATCGGACGACCACGTAAAGTTCACATCGTGAATCGTCGGACCGCTGTTCAGCCCCTGCCCCATGCGGATAGGGTGCGCAAAACTCGCGGCCGTGGCGCTGCCCTCCACGATATTTCCGCCGTATACGGTGAAATTATCGAAGGTGTCGCCGCAAGGATTGCCGCTCGGGTTGCTGGCATCCCAGCAGGCAACTCCGCTGATGGCGTAGGTCGCCGCGCTTTGGCTCGCCGTATTGTAGGTAACTGTGTGGCCGTTCAAATTCAGCGTTACGTCGCTGGCCGCGATGGAAAAACAGGATCCGGCCGAGGACACATTCGAGGTCAAAAGGTACGTGGTGCCGGAATTGCCCAGCGTGCCGCACGCACTTACCGCCGTGCCAGTTCCCTCGGCGGCGATCGCGATCGAAAAGGATTCGCTCGCCGTTTGTGCCGGCGAACTCGAATCCGTCACCTGCGCGGTGATCGCAGATGTTCCGGACTGCGTGGGCGTTCCGGCGATGAGTCCGGTCGACGCGGTCAGCGAGAGCCCGGCCGGCAACGACCCGCTGGCGTTCGACCACTGGTACGGCGTCTTTCCGCCACTCGCCGTAAGCGTTGACGAGTACGCGCTATTGACCTGTCCGCCCGCGAGCGAAGCGGTGGTGATTTTCAGCGCGGACGTGCTACGGGAGACCGCGATGCCCAAGCTCTTTGAGGCGGTTTTCGCGGGACTGCTGGTGTCCGTCACTTGCACCGTAAACGAAGAAGTTCCTGCCGCGGCCGGAGTTCCACTGATGAGACCCGAAGACGCATTCAGCGCCAACCCCACCGGCAGTGTGCCCGAGGTCACCGACCAGTGATACGGCGCGCTTCCTCCCGTCGCGGCGAGACTTTGCGAATATGCTACATCCAGCGTCGCGCCAGCGAGCGCGCCATTAGAAATTTGCAGCGAGCCTGGAGACGAAGGCGCGGTGGCGGCGATCGATAGGCTCAGGGGTTGCGATGCGGTCTGGGCGGGATCGCTTGAGTCGGTCGCCAGCACCGTGAATGAGGAATCACCCGCCGCCGTGGGCGTGCCGGAGATCGCGCCGGTCGCAGCGAGCGTCAAACCAGTGGGTAGAGCTCCCGACGATACGCTCCAACTATATGGCGCGGTCCCGCCCGCGACGGAAAGGCTAGCGGAGTAAGCCACGTGGGCGGTTCCGGCGGTCAGCGATGTTGTTTCGACGATGAGCGTGGTTACCGATGGCGAAGTGGGCGGAGGTTTTTTCGAGACGTTTTCGCTTGCCACACCCGCGCAACTGCTTAGCGCCAGTGCCGCGCTCAGAATGATACCGAGCAGTGCGCCGCCGGTTCGCACACCTGTCGTTTTCGGCCGGGATAGCTCGAGTGAATTTATCATTATTAGGGGGGGCTCACACAACACTAGCGGTGTAACGGGTGCCAAACAATTGCCCGTTGGAACGGTTTAGGACCTGCTATTCCCTTCGGCCGGTGACCGGCCAAACGACCAGCTGGCGCAAAGGTAAACAATTCGGGTTGGGCAATTGGCGCTCGGGTGGGCCGTGCAAAGTGCTAAAAAGAATTCGCTCAGGCTGGACCAAGAAGGGCGGCGGTTTCTCGCGGTGAACGTGTTGTGGAGATTTGCTGCGGAAGGTTGCTTACTACGGGGTGGAGAATTATCCCCGGAGCGCGGTGTGATCCGCGCCCCGGAGACTCACTCAGTTGTCTAGTTGCTGCAGGTTCCGGTCATCGATCGGGTTTCGCTGGTGGTTCCGGAAACCGTTGTGCTGTAGCTTAGCGTCGTGCATCCCGACTTCGAGATGCTGACCGCGTCCGGCGTATGCATTTCCTGAGCCGCTGAGCTTCCGCTGTTGTGCATCCGGAACTCGGTCAACACCGCGGACGCTTGCCCGCTGGAGTTGGTCGTTCCGGAGAAAACGTTGTTGCCCAGGTCGTCGGTGATGGAAACCGACGCGCCGCTGACCGCCGCACCGGTTCCGTCTTCCACCGTGACGGTGTACGTCCAGTCAATCCAATACTCGGCCGTCTGGCCGTTGCTGCCGGGCACCGTCATGCTGGTGGAGGTCTTCGATGCCGATCCGGTAAACGTGGTATCCCGGAAGTGCATGCCGCCCGGCGTCACCGAGGTGCCGCCATTCCAGAAGTAGAACGTGGTGTAGCCGGTTGGCGTCGGGCCTGATCCCAGGCTGCAGGAGATGCACGTGAATGGGCCGGCGCCGTCCCAATCGACGTACACCGATGACGTATCTCCAATGAACGTATCTCGCGTCGCGGTGAACGCCGGCTGCCCTCCTGAATCCAGGCTCAGCCCGGACGCTACCACTCCCGACGCAAATCCGCCCAGCAACTTTCCGGAATACGAATTGTTCGACGAGGTGTCCCCGGTGCCGACCGCTGTGACCCGCAAGCCCACCGCGTTGCACTTGAGCGCATTGGCAACTACGGTGTTGCTCACGTCGGATGCACCCGAGGCGTTGTCATCATATTGTATTCCGTAGGTGCCGCCCAGCGGGCATCCGCCGTATTCGGAGCTGTCGTTCGATTCGGTTACGGTGATGGTATTGCTCTGCGCCACGGTCCCGTTGACCGGGTATGACGTGGAATCGATGGAAATTCCGCGGCCCTGGCTGGGAGTAATGGTGTTGTTGTGCACGTTTATGTTCTGTTCCCACGCGTAGATTGCGAAGTCGTTGGTGTATTGGTTGGATCCCACGGTGCCCTGGCTGATGGTGTTGCCGTAGACCGCCCCCCCGCCCAGCGTTTCGTCCAGGATCCCGCCCTGTGGACCGCCGATGATGGTGTTGTTGTAGATCTGCGCACCGGTCGAAGTGGCCTGGCCCTGATCCAAGCGGATCGATGCGCCATCGATGTTGTAGCGGCTCACAACCGTGGTGTCGTTGTTATGGAACGTGTTGTTGTAGATGATCGCGCCGCCGGGCACCGAAGCTCCCGCATAGTCCAAATAGATTCCCATCGCGGACTCGGTCTGGAAGGTAAAAGTGTTGTCGTGAATCGTCGGTCCGCTGTTGAGCCCCTGGCCCATGCGAATGCAATGCGCAAAGGTCCCTGAGGTGCCGCTGCCTTCCACGAACGCTCCGCCGTACACGGTGAAGCCATCGAACGTGCCGCCGCAAGGATTGCCGGTCGGGTTGCTGGCATCCCAGCAAGCGACCCCGCTGATGCCGTACGTCGGCACGCTTTGGCTGGCGGTGTTGTAGGTGATGGTATGGCCGTTCAAGTTGAGCGTGATATTGCTGGCTTGAATCGAGAAGCAACTTCCGGCGGACGAAACGTCGTTGGCCAGCACATAGGTGGTGCCGGCATTAGCCAGCGTGCCGCATGCGGTGAGAGATGAACCGGACGCCGCTGCCGAAATCGCGATCGAATACGACTGGCTGGCGGTTTGGCTCGGCGAACTGGAATCGGTCACCTTCAGCGTGAACGATGAAGTGCCACTGGCCGTCGGCGATCCGCTAATCGTTCCAGTGGATGCGCCGAGGCTCAATCCTGCGGGAAACGAGCCGCTACTCAACGACCAGGTGTACGGCGTGGTTCCACCCGTTGCGGTTACCGTGGCCGAATAAGACGCTCCCACTTGACCATCTGCGACAGACGTCGTGGTGATCGATAGAGAGGTCGTGTTCGCAGCGATCACCAGGCTGAAGGTCTGCGTGGCGGTCAGCGCCGGTGAGCTTGAGTCCGTTACCTGCAGCGTGAACGACGATGTTCCCGCGGCCGTTGGTGTTCCGGAGATCGTCCCGCCGCTGGCAAGGCTCAAGCCGGTGGGGAGCGATCCGGAGGCAAGCGACCATATATAAGGTGCAGTGCCGCCGGTAGCGCCGAGCGACCCGGAATAGGCCGTCCCGACCTTGCCCGATGCCAACGACCCGGTTGAAATCGAAATCGTGCCGGTGGTGGTCGCGGCCACCGAGAGACTGTAGGTCATTTGCGCGGTCTGCGCGGGGGACCCGGAGTCAGTAACCTCAGCCACGAAGGTGAACGTTCCGGAGGCCGTCGGCGTGCCGCTGACGGTGCCCGAGGAGGAGAGAGACACTCCGGTGGGGAGTGATCCCGCCGCCAGGCTCCAGGTGTACGGTGTGGTGCCGCCGGTTGCCGCCAGCGTGG
>Ga0182024_10014185_pt1 | contig 15432 bp, 6 predicted proteins | sample P32metaG_FD_120480 | JGI IMG/M metagenome (GOLD analysis project Ga0182024, IMG submission 120480) | Permafrost microbial communities from Stordalen Mire, Sweden - P3-2 metaG (Illumina Assembly) | ecosystem: Environmental > Terrestrial > Soil > Wetlands > Permafrost | place: Sweden: Stordalen... | reverse complement strand
GAGGTGGCCACGCCGCTCGCGTTGGTTGTTGCCGTATTCACTCCACCAGCGAACGTGCCGCTCGCTCCCGTCTGCGCCGGAGCCGTGAACGTCACCGTCACACCGCTTACCCCCACTCCGCCCTGCGTGACCGTCGCCTGCAGTTGCATTGCAAAAGGCTGGTTAACTTGCACGGTTTGCGGTGTTCCGCCCGTCGCCGCGATCATGGGGCCCGCTGTGTTCGTCAGACTGAAGTTGGCTGGTGCCAGGGCTCCAACCGTAGCCGTCACCGTATAAGGTCCAGCTGTCCCATTCGCCGTGAACACCGCCGAGGTAGCCATGCCGCTCGCGTTGGTTGTTGCCGTATTCGCTCCACCAGCGAACGTGCCGCTCGCTCCCGTCTGCGGCGGAGCCGTGAACGTCACCAACACACCGCTCACCGGATTCGAGTTACTGTCCACTACCATCGCCTGCAGCGGATTGGTAAACTGCTTGAGAACCGTCGCGCTTTGCGGTGTTCCGCCCGTCGCCTTGATCGCCGCTGGCGCTGCCGCCTTGTTCGTCTCGCTGAAGCTGGCGGTCGACGTCGTCCCTGCAGTCGAGGCCGTCACCGTATAAGTTCCCGCTATCCCATTCGCGGTGAACACCGCCGAGATAGCCACGCCGCTCGCGTTGGTTGTTGCCCTATTCGCTCCACCAGCGAACGTGCCGCTCGCTCCCGTCTGCGGCGGAGCCGTGAACGTCACCGTCACACCGCTCATCCCCGTTCCGTTCGACGTTACCGTCGCCACCAGCGGATTTGCAAAAGCCACGCTAACCACGCCGTTTTGGCCGCCTCCACTGGTCGCCGTGATCGCTATGGTCGGGGCAGTGGCCGAACCCGAACCGCAGCTCGTCAGAAAACTTATGGCTAGGAAAATTGAGGCGAGGATACTTGCATAGGCTTTGCGGTTCACAGGGACTCTCCCGCCTGCGCACGTTGACGTGCCTGCGGCGCCACCGGGACCCCATGCTCGTTCCGGATCGTATAGACCTGCCCCCCCACCTTCACGGTGCGGGTCAAAAGGACCTGCTTGTCCTTAATCGTCTTCATTACCCCGGTCACCTCAACCTGCTGGCCTGCGGCGACGGAGAGCGCGCCCTTGCCTCGCAAACCGAACATCCCCAAACTTGCATCCACCGGACCGGAGATAGTCGCGAGCAAAAGGTGGGAACCCATAATCATCCCCGGAGAGTGTTTCGTGAGTACACTCGACACCGTTCCGCTGAGCGTGACTTCCTTGCTCATGTCGTAGCCTAGCGGGCCCGTCGGTCCTCCCGATGTTTGCGCCTGAGTTGGCGGTGGGCTTGAGACAAAACACAGGAGAGACAATACAAAGAACCCCGCGAATAGCCGCTTCATTCGAAATCTCCTCATTTGCGTGTGAGCCCGGTTCTCGGACACGCGGTGCTTGACTAGGTTATGTGCCAGCTGCTACTCCCCAAAGATCTTTCCGCGGTGGCAGGTTACTCTCGTTACCAAAGGCTGATCCCCCATGAGCCGCCGCGATGCTGACCTCTCGACTGCCGCGGCTTGCTCAGGAACCAGCAGTTGCAGTGAGGTCGAGGACAGGAGGGCCAGCACGCATAGAGCGGCGAACAAATGCTTCTGCCTGTAAGTTGGGTTCTAATCCGGAGTCCCTATCCGGGCTTCTGGCCGTGGATGGTATGCTACTGCTGGCTATTGACCCCAGCAGTTTTCCACCAGAGCAGGTTCCCTACCTTGAGTCCCGAGCCTAATCGGCGGCCCGGTCGGCTACAACTGGCGTGGCTTTCTTTGCTGGCTCCGGGGGCGGGCCATTGAGCCGGTGTTTCCCACTGTCGAAAACATCCGCAAAGCGAAGGCGGTGCTGAACGCGATTCGGCAGGACAGACGAACAATTTTCCAGTGCAGAAGTTGACCATCGTATTGAACCTGGGCAATCTCTCAAGCTGGTATTGCGTATTTGGAGGAAGCGGGTAGTGTGCTGTTGGAACAACGACTGAGCACGACTTCGAAAGCGATGCCCGAAGATGAAGCGTGGCCGAGGCGCGAGCCGCGCAGCCTAAATGGCTAGTGAACTTTGTCAAATGCGGTTACTAGGGAACAGCTAACCGGCGGGAGGCGCGTCACTCGTTACTTTACCAGTTCGCTATGTCGCTCCACGCTTCTTACAGCTGCAGCAAATTACGTTGCAGCTTCGCATACCCCTGTCGCTCCGCCCACAGATCCAGCGGGATCGCCGCCATCTCATCCACAATCGGCTCCGCTCGTCCCATCTTCGTCATGTCCACTGTCTTTATATAGGTGCGGCAACTGTCGCAACTTTCCACCCGCACGTGCTTCAATTCTTCCGCCGTATACACCGGAAGCTTCGCATGATCCTCTTCCCCGCATCCCGGACACACGATCCGCCGAAACTCCCATTCCGCTAGACAAAAGGAGCAAACCAGCGATCGCTGGCCGCCATCTCCCAGCGGACGCAGCACGCCCAGCCCGGGTTTCCGTTTGCAAAATGGACAGAGATAAGGCGTCGACCCGCTCCACCGCATTCCCCACCGCAATCCGACAGCATAAGGTTGAAGATAAGCGCGCGCAAAAAAATCGCGGGGCGACGGTGCCCCGCTCTCCTTCCCATTCCAGAAATCCGTCAGCAGTTGCACGCGAGAATCTTTCCCGCCATCTCGCAATTCGCGCGCAACATCCCGAAGCGCATTCGGACCATGCTCCTCGACAACCGCCAAAAACTCGCCAAACTGCCGGCTCACATTGTGTGGGAGCGGACGAGCAAAAGCCCCGCCATCTGTCGTAACTCCTCCAACCCCACCGTCCGATTTATCGGAGAAATCTCCAATCTCCCCGTAGAAATTTTCCTGGAAGCGCGCAACAGCCACATAGAAGCGCAGAATTTCCAGCGCGAAGCTATATTGCGCGCCTAATTCCTCAGCCCGCGCGATCCTCCGCTGCCATTCATTCTGCGCTGCGGCCCGGTTAGACATGGCGAGTAAACATGATTTGAGTAAAGATGAATTGAGTGAAGGCGGCGCGATTAACCATTGTGATTGAACCCGCTCCGATTATCAGTCCTCGTCTTCCACCGCGCAACGCCAGTACCTTGCTGCCCCGGCCATCAATCGGACACCACCATTACTTTAGTATGGTCGATCACTTGACGCGTCGAGCACGCCGGCAAGCTGAAGCACACCTGAGAAAGCCTACCCAGCACGGCATTCAACCCCCACTGCGCCCCTATGCTCAGAATTCGTGCACGAAAGGCAGTACTTGGGTAACTTGAGTAACGAGTTTCACTAAAGGAGTATGCCCTTTCCGACGAGACGGGAGAAAGTTTTAAAACTTCCGTCGGTCCAGGGGGAATTGTGAAGCGTGCAGCCAGTGCAGGATCGCTCTCAGCGTTCATCGTTTTTGTTTTGCTGGTTCTGTCTGGATGCGGATCTTCAGCAGCTCCGCCCATCGCGGTTGGATTAACACCCAGCAGCACGCAGAGCATCGATCAAGCGCAGACGGTTGCCATCGCCGCTACGGTCAAACAAGATCCGAAAACGGCCGGCGTCACTTGGGCTGTTTCGGGCGGCGGCACTCTCGCCAACACCTCCACGACCTCGGCCACTTACGATGCACCTGCCAGTGTCACCACCGCATTCACCGCAACCATCACCGCAACCTCCGTCTCCGATGCGACGAAGATTGCGACCTTGCAGATCAAGGTCGCCCCCCTGCCCGCCATCACCACAACTTCTTTTACAGCAACCGCAGGCACTGCTTACAACGGCACCCTGAGTGAGTCCGGTGGAACCAGTCCATACACTTTCGCTGTAACCTCCGGGACGCTGCCCACGGGATTGACTCTGACCAGCAGCACCGGAGCCATCACAGGCATTGCGACCGGCCCAGCTGGCAATAGCTCGGTCACATTCCAAATCACCGATGCGGCAAAAATGTCCGCCAGCCAGGCAGTAGCCATCACTGTGAACGCGCCTCCGGCGTTGACCATCACCACTGCCTCTTTGTCCGCGGGTACAACCGGCACTGCCTATAACCAGACGCTGCAAGCCTCAGGCGGGGTGCCATCCTACACATGGGCAGTCACAACTGGAAGCCTGCCGGCTGGATTGACTTTGAACTCTTCGACCGGCGCGATCTCCGGCACGCCCAGCGGCACATTCACCGGCGCCACGAATTTCACCCTCACCGCGACTGACTCACAAACGCCGACGCACGCCACAGCCACCGCTAATCTGAGCATCACGATCAGTGCGCCGCCCTTTAGCGTTACGACGACCTCGCTCGCTGCGGGATCCATCGGCAACGCCTACACCAGTCAAACTCTGCAGGCCACAGGCGGGATCTCGCCCTACAAGTGGGCCGTGACCGCCGGCAGCCTTCCCGCTGGCTTGTCGTTGAACGCAACCACGGGCGTGATCTCCGGAACTCCGACTGGCTCGTATGTCGGCACCGTAAGTTTCACCGTCACCGCAACCGACTCCGAAACGCCGACCGCGAAGACCGCGAACGCCAACCTCAGCATCGCGATCTCAGTCGCTCCGCTAAGCGTGACCACCACATCGAGCTCGCTGCCCCTGGGCGTAGTCAGCTCCATCTATGCTGGCGCCACCTTACAAGCGACAGGAGGCATCACGCCGTACTCGTGGACCATCACAAGCGGAAGCTTGCCCGCTGGTCTGACTCTTAACGGCGCCACCGGAGCCATCTCCGGCACGCCAACCGCCTCCGGCACCGCGAACTTCACCGTCACTGTCACCGATTCGGAAACACCGACGGCCAAAACCGCCACGGCGAACCTGAGCATCGTGGTGAATCCCGCCTTATCCGTGACCACGAATTCCCTGCCAGCCGGCGTCATCGGCACAAAGTACAGCCAGACTCTAGCCGCAGCGGGAGGCATTACTCCCTACACCTGGTCAATCAGTACCGGCAGTCTGCCCACGGGTCTGTCGTTGAACGCCAGCACCGGCGCAATCACCGGCACGCCCAGCGGAACCTTCACTGGCACCGTCAATTTCACAGTCACCGCAACTGACAGTGAATCGCCAACCAAGCAGAACGCGTCGGCAAATCTGAGCATCGTCATCAGCGCCCCGCCGCTGAGCGTTACAACGCAATCGCTGGCCGCGGGATCCATCGGCAACGCCTATAACCAAACCCTACAGGCTACTGGCGGTATCACACCTTATTCGTGGACCGTCACCACTGGCAGCCTTCCGGCCGGACTGTCATTGAATGCCGCGACCGGCGTCATCTCCGGCACTCCCACCGGAACGTTTGTTGGCACCGACAGCTTCACGGTTACAGTGACCGACGCCGAGACGCCCACCGGCTCAAAGGCGAGTGCCAACCTCAGCATCGCAATCTCCGTCGCTCCGCTCAGCGTGACCACCACATCGAGCTCGCTGCCTCTAGGCGTCGTCAGCTCCGTCTATGCGGGCGCTACTTTGCAAGCGACAGGCGGCATCACGCCCTACTCGTGGACCATCACAAGCGGAAGCTTGCCCGCTGGTTTGACGCTTAACGCCGCCACCGGAGCCATCTCCGGCACACCGACCGCCTCTGGCACCGCCAACTTCACCGTAACCGTAACTGACTCAGAAACGCCAACCGCCAAAACCGCTACAGCGAACTTGACCATCGTGGTGAATCCGGCCTTGTCGGTGACCACCACCACGCTGCCAGCAGGAGTGATCGGCACCATCTACCCCGGTGCAACTCTGGCCGCAGCGGGTGGCATCACTCCCTACACGTGGGCGATCACAACAGGTAGCCTGCCCACAGGTCTGTCCTTAAACGCCAGCACCGGCGCGATCTCTGGCACGCCAACTGGAACTTTCACTGGCACCGTCACTTTCACGGTGACCGTAACCGACAGTGAATCGCCAACCAAGCAGACCGCGTCAGCGAATCTAAGCATCGCCATCAGCGCGCCGCCGTTGAAGGTCACGACGACATCGCTCGCTGGCGGTTCCGTCGGCACTGTATACACCAACCAAACCCTGCAGGCCACTGGCGGCATCACGCCTTACAAGTGGACCGTGACCACCGGCAGCCTGCCCGTGGGCTTGTCGTTGAATGCCACGACGGGCGTGATCTCTGGTACTCCGACGGGAACGTTTGTCGGCACCGATAGTTTCACTGTCACCGTGACCGATTCCGAAACGCCCACTGGCCAGACGGCGAACGCCAACCTCAGCATAACCATCTCCGTCGCCCCGCTCAGCGTTACCACCACCTCGAGCTCGCTGCCTGTAGGCGTCGTCAGCTCCGTCTATGCGGGCGCCACGTTACAAGCGACAGGCGGCATCACCCCATACTCGTGGACCATCACAAGCGGAAGCTTGCCCGTTGGTTTGACGCTTAACGCCGCCACCGGAGCCATCTCGGGCACACCGACCGCCTCCGGCACCGCAAACTTCACCGTCAGCGTGACCGACTCCGAAACACCGACCGCAAAGACTGCCACGGCGAACCTGAGCATCGTGGTCAATCCAGCCTTGTCGGTGACGACCAACTCGCTGCCGGCCGGCGTCATCGGCACCACTTACCCCGGCGCAACGCTGGCGGCAGCGGGAGGAATTACTCCTTACACCTGGGCAATAACAACGGGCAGCCTGCCTGCTGGACTCTCATTGAACACCAGCACCGGCGCGATCTCCGGCAAGCCGACTGGAACTCTCACCGGCACAGTTAGCCTCACCGTCACCGTCACCGATAACGAATCGCCAACCAAGCAGAGTGCGTCAGCAAACCTGAGCATCGTAATCAGCGCGCCGCCACTAAGCGTTACGACGACGACGCTCGCTGGCGGATCCGTCGGCACCGTCTACACCAACCAAACTCTTCAGGCGACTGGCGGAATCACGCCTTACACGTGGGCCGTCACCACGGGCAGCCTTCCTGTTGGATTGTCGTTGAACGCCTCGACGGGCGTAATCTCTGGCACTCCGACCGGAACATTTGTTGGGACGGACAGCTTCATTGTTACAGTAACCGATTCCGAGACGCCGACAGGCGCAAAGGCCACCGCCAACCTCAGCATCACTATCTCGGTTGCTCCCCTGAGCGTCACGACAACATCGAGCTCGTTTGTCGTGGGTGTCGTCAACTCGGTGTATCCGAGCACAACGTTGCAGGCCACCGGCGGCATCACTCCGTACTCGTGGGCCGTCACAACCGGCAGCTTGCCAGCCGGTCTAACTCTCAACGCCGCCACCGGAGCCATCTCGGGCACACCGACCGCCTCCGGTACTACGAACTTCACCGTAACCGTAACCGACTCGGAAACACCCACTGCAAAAACTGCCACCGCGAATCTGAGTATCGTCGTAAATCCAGCCCTTTCCGTGTCGACGACCACCTTGCCAGCCGGCGTCATTGGCACCACTTACCCCGGCGCAACGCTGGCGGCAGCAGGAGGAATTACTCCTTACACCTGGGCAATAACAACGGGCAGCCTCCCTGCTGGACTCTCATTGAACACCAGCACGGGCGCGATCTCCGGCAAGCCGAGTGGAACTCTCACCGGCACCGTGAGCTTCACCGTCACCGTCACCGATAACGAATCGCCAACTAAGCAGAGTGCGTCAGCAAACCTGAGCATCGTAATCAGCGCGCCGCCGTTGAGCGTTACGACAACAACGCTCGCTGGCGGATCCATCGGCACCGTCTACACCAACCAAACCCTGCAAGCGACTGGCGGAATCACGCCCTACTCATGGTTGGTCACAACAGGCAGCCTTCCTGCTGGATTGTCGTTGAACGCCTCGACGGGCGTAATCTCCGGCACGCCGACGGGAACATTTGTCGGCACCGATAACTTCACCGTTACGGTGACCGACTCCGAGACGCCGACCGGCAAGACGGCCAGCGCCAACCTCAGCATCACGATAACGGTCGCTCCGCTCAGCGTCACTACCACCTCGAGTTCTCTACCCGTGGGCGTAGTCAGCTCCGTCTACGCGGGCGCGACCTTGCAAGCGACCGGCGGCATCACACCATATTCATGGGCAGTCACCACTGGCAGCTTGCCGGCAGGTCTAGCCCTTAACGGCGCAACTGGAGTCATCTCCGGCACCCCAACTGCCTCCGGCACCACGAACTTCACCGTCACCGTGACCGACTCCGAAACACCCACTGCAAAAACCGCCACCGCCAATCTGAGCATCGTCGTGAATCCAGCTCTATCGGTGACCACCGCCACCTTGCCAGCAGGCGTGATCGGCACGAACTACAGCCAGACACTGGCGGCAGCGGGCGGCATCACTCCCTACACGTGGTCGATAACCACCGGCAGCCTGCCCGCGGGTCTGTCGTTGAACACCAGCACCGGTGTGATCTCCGGCAATCCGGGTGGAAGCTTCACCGGAACTACGAATTTCACCGTCACCGTAACCGACAACGAGTCGCCAACCAAGAAGACCGCGTCGGCGAATCTCAGCATCACCATCAGCGCGCCAACTCTGAAAGTAACCACGACCAGCCTGCCAAACGGTGTGATCAACAATTCCTACAGCGCAACCGTTAACGCCACCGGCGGTGTCCAGCCTTATATCTGGGGTCTCAGTGGAAATCCGGCTTGGCTCTCTATTAACTCCAGCACCGGAGTGCTCTCGGGCACGCCCACCGCGACGGGAACCTTCAGCTTCTCGGTGACCGTGACAGACTCAGAGACGCCAACCGCGCAAACAGCATCGGCGAACCTCAGCATCTCCGTCAACAACAGCGCACCGCTGCAGATCACGACGACCGGTCTGCCTGGCGGCGTGGTGAACACTCCGTATTCGAACGGCGCTTACCTCTCGGCTAGCGGCGGAGTCCAGCCTTACACCTGGAGCTACACCGGCAACCTGCCCCCGGGCATAACGCTCAATACCAGCACGGGCCAGCTCACTGGAACACCGACATCGGTGGGTACGTTCAACTTCACCGCCAAGGTGACGGATTCGAGCAGCCCGACGCAAACGGCGACCGCCAACCTGAGCATCACCATCAACAGCGCGCTCACCATCACTACGACGTCGGTGCCAGACGGCAGTGTCGGCGCCCAATACAATGCCACGGTGAATGCCGCCGGCGGGTTGCAGCCTTATAACTGGAGCATCATCAGCGGCAGTCTGCCACCGGGGCTTAGCCTTAACAATAACAACACCCTGACCATCAACGGACAACCGACCACGACGGGGACTTACAACTTCACGCTGCAAGTCACCGACAATGAAAACACGCCGGTCTCAGTCAGCAACAGCTACACGATTGTCATCGGCACCCAGCCGCCGGGCTACACCGTCTCCGGCAATGTCGGGTACAGCGGCTCCAAGACAGGCTGGACGTATCTGCAGCTGACTGGCAACAATAACAATTGCTGCGGCAACAACCTGGGCACAAGCATCTCCGAAGCCGTACTCACTTCGGGAGGAGCCTTCATCATCCACGGCGTGCAACCCGGCACCTACACCTTGCAGGCCTATATGGACAACCTGGGCTACGGCGCCGAGAATGCTTCCAATCCAACGGGTAGCGTCTCGAACATAACCGTTGTCAACTCTCCCGTCACCGGCGTCTCCATCGTGCTGACCGATCCAGCCCCGGTATCTCTCAGCACGGCTCCATCGTGGAACGCCAACAATGGAAACGGCGCGTTCAACGGCGGCGCGTTTGTCTCGTTCCAGACAATCAAGAACAACAACGGCATCGAGTTGCCTGCCTCCTACACCGTTCAATGGAGCACCAGTTCATCGTTCGGCTCCGTCCTCGGAAGCAAGAGCTTCCCGGCAACCGGCGGCAATAATCCGTGGATCGTCAACGGGCTGACCAACGGACAAACCTTGTACTTCCGCGCCCAAGGCGTGGCGGGAAGCTCGACCAGCAATTGGTCAGGTCCATCGACTGCCATGACCATCGGCGCACCCACCGGCGGCAATACCGTCTCCGGCAAGGTCACCTTTAGCGAAACCGCCACCGGGCCCTTGTATGTGGGCTTCTACAATCAGAGCACCGGCAACGTCTACGTCGATGTAGTGGGAAGCAAGACCAGCCCGCCGACAAGCCCTGCATCATATACGGTCCAGGTTCCGACCGGATCCGATTATTTCTTCGTCGGCATCCTCGACCAGAACAACTCCGGTCTCCTCACTGGGCCGGGACAGGTTTCTAACACCAATAATAACGGGAACAACCAGGCCCCGGTATCCATCACCGGCAACATGACCAACGAAGACCTGACCTTGCCGAGCGGCAGTAGCACCGCCACGGTTCAGACGCAGGCTTGGGAGCAGATCAACTCGAACGGCACCAACACCTATTACAACATTGGCTTCAACGTCAACGGGCTTATCAAATTGCCTGTAGCCGTGGAGCTTGCCACCGGGCCCACACTCGGTGTCGTGATCCCAGCGGACATCGCCAGTGGCGGTTTCAACGGTAACTCCGATCAGTTCAGCTATTGGGCCAACCTCAACGGCGCGACGCCGCAGGTCGGCGATACCTACACCTTGAACGTCACCTACAGCGACGGCAGCTCCGAGATCCTGACGGTCACAGTCAGCGCTGTGCTGAATGCCTTCGCCACCAACCTTGCTCCTCAGGGAAGCGGTGTCAGCATGACGCCGAATTTCAGCTGGACCGATACCGGTGCCAGCAGCTACACCTATCAATTCCAACTGTCGGATCAGAACGGAAACACGATCTGGCAGATACCGAGCAATAACTCCAACTCGAATGGCTTCTCCAGTTCGATCACCTCTATTACCTGGGACGTCGATCCAACAGGCTCCGGCGATCTGCCGAACGTCTCCAGCCTGAACGGCAGCTCGAACTATAACTGGCAGATTACGGCCACCGATGTGAATGGCAACTCCGCCGGAGTACAAGTCACCTTCCAGACGGCAGCAGCGCCTCTGACATTACCTGCGCCCGGCTCCGTGGGAAGCACGGTAGTAGGCCAAAGCTGGGGCGGGGCAATCAATGCCTCAGGCGGCGTCGGACCTAACTACACCTTTACGGTCAATGGAGCCGCGGTCCCCACCGACGGGACGCAGGTGAGTCTCGGTGACAACCTCTACGCCTGGAACACGGGCGGCAACACCTTGTCGCTGGGCGGAACTCCAACCGCGATCCAGTTAGTCTCGTTTACCGTCTCGGTGACAGACAGCGCGAGCGAAACTGCTGGCCCATACACGTACACCATCAACGTTACCGCGGCAAGTCCACTCACGATCCAATCGACGGTGCCCGGCGGCGACAAAGGCTGGCTCTACAACACCTCTTTGCAGGCCAACGGCGGAGTGCAGCCTTATACCTGGAGCATCACCAGCGGTACTCCGCCAGGTGGACTCTCCATCAGCAACAGCAACGGCAACGGAAGCATCTCGGGAACGCCGACCGCGTCGGGAACCTCGACCTTTACGATTATGGTCACCGATTCGGCGTCAGAAACAGCCAGCGCAAGCGTCAGCATCGTGATTGGAGATTGCGCGAACAACGCCAACCTCCACGGGAACTACGCCTTCATGGCTAACGGATGGAAAGGCACAGCGGACGCCAACAGTGCCGTGGGCAGCTTTGTGGCCAATGGAGCGGGGACCATTTCCAGTGGAAGCCTGGATGTGTCCGACTCTACTAGCGGACCCAGTAACGGCACTTTCACCGGAACGTACTGTGTGAGTTCGAACAATCTAGCACTGCTTAGCATCCTCATCGCAGGCAACTCATCACCCACCACGCTTGCAGTCGCTCTGGACGCGAGCGACGGCAACGGCCATATCATCCACTACGACCCCACCAGCAGTTCGGTTATCTCCGGCCTGCTGCGCAAGCAGACGACAACAGCATTCTCCACCAGCGCGATCAAAGGCAACTACGCCTTCGGATTCGTCGGAGCGGATCAGAACTCCAACCGCTTTGGCTTGGCCGGAGAATTCAACTCCAACGGCAGCGGCACCCTGACCGGATCGGCGGATTATGACGACAGCTGTTCGGGCGGTAGTTGCTCAGGCAACGTTGGCACCACAAATCTGACCGCCAGCGATTTCAGCGTCGTGTCTTCTACCACCGGACGTGGCACGGTGACCATAAGTCTCGCAGCCGCGCCCGCTCCCATAAACTTCGTCTTCTATGTCGTCAGCTCTTCCGAACTGCTGCTGATGGCAGCCGACAACACAGAGTCTCCGTCGATGATCATGGCCGGCCAAGTCTTGCAACAAAGCGGCACGTTCGGCGCTGCCTCGCTCAATGGCATTAGCGTGATCGAACTGCAAGGTGTGAGTGGTGGCGGCGGCTCTTCCCAAGCCACAGCCGGCTTCGTCACCACCAACGGTGCCGGTACGTTCTCCATACAGGCCGACCAGAACCAAGGCGGCACGATGGGCACGCTCTGCGGATCGGGAACCTACAGCGTGGCGACGAACGGACGCATGACTTTGACCAGCTTCACCCAGTGCGGAGGTGGAGGTTCAGGTGGAAACACTCCGGTCTTCTACCTCGTCGCCAAGAACCAGGCTTTTGTGGTTGGGACCGACAACTCGGTAACTTCCGGCATCATGACGCCGCAGGTGGGCAGCGGCTTCACCGTCGCGTCGCTGAGCGGTAATTATCTCGGAGGAAGTCAAGAGACGTCCGACTCGAATGAGAAAGCGCAGGTCATCCAGATCCATGCCGATGGAGCCGGCAACCTGACCGGAACTTCGGACCAAAACAATGGTCCGAATGGCTGCGGTGGTAGCTGCCCGGGTACTTACAGCAGCACCATCGTCGCAACCTACGCCCTCTATCCTGACGGAAAATTTGCCATCATCCAGGACGGCGTCACTCAAGTCTATCTCTACATGATCTCCACCACGCAGGCGGTCATCCTGCCGGTGAGTTCATCTCAAAACCAGAACAGCAACCCGTCATTGGCTGATTTCCATCAATGATCGGATAAGGACAGTTCAAATCGCGGACCGGTGCCTCCTGGCGCCGGTCCGCTTCGTTTTGCAACACAACCTGATTTACGGTAGTGGCTCAGTTTCACTCGTTTTGAAAGGGCATTGCTTTACAGCTTGCAGAAAAACTCGATTCACGGCGGGTTTGGGAAGGGCACGAGTTCCACTCGTGCCGCTAAGTCGCTGAGAACGCGTCGGCGCTTTAGCGCCTGAGGCACGCTTCGGGCGCTTGCAATGACTTTTTCCGCAAGCTGTTTAGCCGTGCCACGCCGCATTTTCATTGCGGCTTTAGCCGCTGAGGAATGCATTTTTCAAACTGAGCCATCACCCGATTTGCCATCCGATTGACTCACTCCCATAAATATGGGACCATTCTCTTGTGAAGACTACCTTGGAAATTCCCGACGCTATCTTTCGTCGCGCCAAGACCGTGGCAGCTGCCCGCGGAATTCCTTTTCGGGCGCTGGTCTCCGAGGCTTTGGCCGACAAGCTACGTGCCCAAGGCGATAACGACAAGAAGCCGTGGATGAAGACATTCGGCGGCCTCCGTCACCTGCACAAGGAAACCACCAGAATTAACCGGATTATCGAAGAAGAGTTCGACCAGATCGAGGCTGAGGATAAAGGATAAGAGTTCAAATGATCCTGGACACCAATGCACTCTCAGCAGTCGCAGATGGTGATGCCTCACTAGACCCTATCCTTCGCAAAGCTCCCGAAGTCGCCGTTCCGGCAATCGTCCTCGGCGAGTACAGATATGGAATTCAGCAATCGCGCGATCGCCAGCGCTACGAGCAATGGCTCAGCGCATCAATTCCGAATTACCGCGTACTTGATGTCGATCAAGAGACTGCCGTCTTTTACGCAACGGTCCGATCTGAATTAAAAAGGACCGGCACTTCAATTCCAGCGAACGACGCTTGGATCGCCGCGCTCTGCCGTCAGCACTCCGTCTCTCTCCTAAGTCGAGATCGCCATTTCGATCTTGTTCGCGGAATTGACAGAATCGACTGGTAACGATCGATTGGTAACCCTGAGATGACTGCCAGCGAACAATTCCCCCTCACCGGCGGATCGACTTTCTCCCTGATTGACGCCTCCCCCCAACAGGTTTATAGTTCTCTCCGTTAGCGAGTACAAGCTGGACGCCGTCGTGGGCGTCTGCAAAAGTTCACCTCCGTAACTTTCTGGAAAGTGCAGCACGGGGGCTACACAATGGAGTTCTCTCGCAGGAATTTTCTCAAAGGCACCGTGCTCGGCGGAACCGCATTCTCCGCCCTCGGCTTTGATCTCGCTCCCGTCTACGCTCAGACTTCCTCTCTCAAAATTTCTCGAGCCAGTGAAACTCGCAGCACCTGTCCTTATTGTGCCGTCAGCTGTGGCGTAATCATCTACACAATTGGCGACAAGGCGAAGAACGCGATTCCGCAGGTTCTCCACGTCGAGGGCGATCCCGATCACCCCATCAATCGCGGCACCCTTTGCCCCAAAGGCTCCTCGCTCGAGCAAGACATTCTCAACGACCGCCGCCTGCTCAAACCCCAAGTCCGCCGTCCCGGAGCCACCGACTGGGAAGACATTTCCTGGGATCAGGCCTACGAAGAAATTGCGCAGAAGGTAAAGAAGACGCGCGACGACACCTTCATTGAGCAAGACGCCAACGGCAAAACCGTCAACCGCTGCGAAGGCATGGCCTTCACCGGCGGCTGCACCGATACCAACGAATTCAACTATCTCGCCGTCAAAAGTATGCGCAGCCTGGGGGTCTGCTACCTGGAAAACCAGGCCCGCGTTTGACACGGCCCAACGGTCTCCAGTTTGGGGCCCACCTTCGGACGCGGCGCAATGACCAATGGTTGGATCGACATCAAGAACACCGACATGATGTTGATCATGGGCGGCAATCCCGCCGAGAATCACCCTTGCGGCTTCAAATGGGCAGTCGAAGCCAAAATTCACCGCAACGCAAAGACCATCGTTGTCGACCCGCGCCTCACCCGCACCGCCGCGAACGCCGACATGTACGTACAAATCCGCGCCGGCGCCGACATCGCCTTCCTCGGCGGCGTCATCAAGTACGCCATCGAAAACAACCGGATTGCCAAAGAGTATCTCGTCAACTACACCAACGCCGCATTCATTATCAAGGATGGATTCGCGTTACCCGAGGACGGTCTCTTCTCTGGATTTGATCCGGAGAAACAGGTCTACGACAAGAAGACCTGGAATTACGAAGAAGGAGGAGACGTCGCCGGCAAAGCCGTTGCGGCGACGCCCGCGGAAAAACCAGCTCCTCCGCTCGCACCGGGCGCCGCACCGCCCGCGCCCGCGCTTCCGCCGAACGTGGCGTTCGATCTTTCGCTGCAGCATCCGCGCTGCGTCTATCAACTGCTAAAGAAGCAATACGAGCGCTACACGCCCGAAATGGTGGAGCGCATCACCGGCATTCCGCAGGAGCAGTTCCTTAAGGCCGCCGACCTCTTC
>Ga0182024_10014184_pt1 | contig 15432 bp, 10 predicted proteins | sample P32metaG_FD_120480 | JGI IMG/M metagenome (GOLD analysis project Ga0182024, IMG submission 120480) | Permafrost microbial communities from Stordalen Mire, Sweden - P3-2 metaG (Illumina Assembly) | ecosystem: Environmental > Terrestrial > Soil > Wetlands > Permafrost | place: Sweden: Stordalen... | reverse complement strand
TGGGCGCAGCGCCTATATGTAAACATACTGGCCAAGCCCAAAACCGGGCGCAACGGCCCTCGCCGCCACATAGCAGCGGCTACAGAATTTTTTAAACTGCTCTTCAGACAGAATATCGTCCTGGGACATCCGATTCACCAACGAGATTCCAAAGAGCGATTAGATCATCTTCCGAGCGAACCGAACCCCTGAATGATAGCGAATAGAAAATCGGCTTGGTAAGTTCAAAGTAAACGCCGGCGCGCGGCGCGCGGTCCGTGTTCAAACTGCACACCACCGGCCCGCAGGATGCCGGAGGCTTTCCAGAGCGTTTCCTCCCATTCCATCTGCGGCTGGGAGTCAGCCACGATGCCGGCGCCGGTGTGAAAATGGGCGAGACCGCCGCCTTCGAGGATCGCGGTGCGGATGGCGATATTGAACTGGCTGCTCCCATCGAACCCGAACCAGCCGATGGCGCCGGTGTAGATGCCGCGGGGGATGGGCTCCAGCTCCGCGATGATCTCGCAGGCCCGCTTCTTCGGCGCGCCGGTTACCGAGCCCCCGGGGAAGCAGGCACGGAGCGCGTCGATGTGATCGGTGCCATCGCGGAGGCGGCCGGCGACGGTGGAGACCATGTGGTGGACCTGTGCGTAGCGCTCCAGCGCGAGAAGCTCGCGGACGTGGACGGTGCCGTACTCGCAGACCTGGCCGAGGTCGTTGCGCTCAAGGTCAGTTATCATGATGAGTTCGGCGCGCTCCTTGGGCGAGGCGCCAAGCTCCCGGGCGGCCGCGGAATCGGCGGCTGAGTCGGGCGAGCGGGCGCGGGTGCCTTTGATCGGCCGGGTGATGATCTCGCGGCCCCTCATTTGCAGGAAGAGTTCCGGCGAGGAGGAGGCGATGATGCGGGAGGGTGTGCAGAGGAGGCCGGAGTAAGGGGCCGGGGAGCAATCGCGGAGGCGGCCGTAAAAGGCGAGCGCCTGGGGGAGTGCCCCGGACCAGGAGGCGGTGAAGCGGTGGGCGAGGTTCACCTGATAGATGTCGCCCGCGGCGATGTACTCCTGGGCCCGGGCCACGGCGGTCTGGTAGGCCGCCGGCGTCTGGGTGGGGCGGAAGGGGATGCGGGTTGTGTTGGGAGGCGCGGGATGGGATGGGACGGTGGAGATGCCGGTTTCGTCCAGCCAGCGGCACTCGTCGTGGAGATAGGTGAGCACCCGGGGGTAGAGGGCAAACCGGAAGCGGCCTTCGTATTCGACGTAGCCGGCGGCGAATCCGGGAGTGCCGCCGCGGGCGGCGATGGCCTCGCGGAGACGTTGCCAATCAGCGGCGGTATGGCCTTCGATGATTTCATCCGGGGATGCCGCGATGAGCGAGATGGCGCCGGGGCGTCGGAGGGCGCTGTCCAGGAAGACGAGGTCCGGCAGATGCGCCATACGGCCGGCCGCTTCCCATGGGGTGAGCGCGGGTACGTTCCTCAAATCAGAGGCCGGCCATCTGGTATCGCTTTTCAAAATGCCAGGTCTCAGTATCGTCCTGCCGTTGCACCGATGAAAAGTTTTCTCGCCCTCCTCGCCATTGGCGCATTCGCGTCGTTCCCGGCCCTTGGACTTGGCCAGGGGGCGAGTCCCTCGCCCGCGCCCACCACGGGCATGGTTTCCGGGTCGGGTGGGAGCGCCGGGTCGGATGCCTCGATGGTTCCGCTGCCGGCGCAGAGTATTCCCACGGCGCCGGCGCCGAACCTCGAGAAGAACTTGCCGCTTATCCCCCAGCCCGTCGCGCCGGCTCCGGGCAAGCCTGGCAAAGCGAAGAAATCCGGGCAGCTCGGCGCCAATGGATCGCCCGCGCCGCGCAATACATTCGCGGTGGAATCCGATATCCGGATTCGCATAAAGTTGCGGATCGCCGAGACCCAGGCGCTGGATGCGCCCGAGCTGAAGGCGCAATGGCTGGCGGCGCACGCAACGAAAGACGACCCCGGCCGGCGCGCCGCGCTCGAGAAGTATTACGACTCTCTCTATGACCGGATCATCAAGATCGACCCGTCGATTGCCGAAAACGCCAATATCCGCCGTACTGCGACCATCCAGCGGTTGCATTACGCCCGCCTCGGCGATCTGCCGCCCTCAGACGACCCCTACGCGACCCCGCCGCCGGCCAGCGAGGGAGTGAATCCTCCGGTGCAGGACGAGGGTCTGCTATATTGAGGAATCCGCTGGATTTCGCAAAGCCGGGATGTATCTTCACCATCCCCTTGCAAAAGCTCGGGACCATCCAATGGCGCCATCGTCTAGGGGTTAGGACACGGCCCTCTCAAGGCCGGGACACGGGTTCAATTCCCGTTGGCGCTACCACTCGACGCGGTTTTTGTGCGGCTATCAGGTTTCATTGGCCGCGCAAGGAAGAAACCGATTGACAAAGCCGGAGTACAGGACAGGCTCGCGTAGCAGGTGAAAGATTGTTCCCGGCTAACGCGGATCGGGTGCGGGCGTGATCCGCTGGAAATCGGAGATATATGAGTAATATCAACGGCAAAGTGTATGCCATGAACGTGGTTACACCGATGCAGCCATGGAAGACGTGGCTGCTGCGGCTCTTGTTTTTTATTCTATGGAACTTTAAGTCATTACAGCAGGATTTGATAAATCTTGGATTCATTGAATTCGCCCGGTGGGTGATCATCCCGCGCAATAGCTTCCCGTACCTCGGCAATGGGCAGGAAAGAGAAGACCTGAAGTACGACTACCTGCTTTTCTTCAGTAATTTCAACGGGACATGGAACCAGTACATCGACGCCTTTTCCGCGGTGCTTGGCACGGGTTTGAATGCGATCTGGATGTGGAGCGAGAAGTTTCCCGGTTCCGTCCCGGTGACGCCGTTCAAGGAATACATAACGCAGGTGCAGTTCGATACGGATTATTACTACACCTCATATCCACACGCCACCGCCAATGACTTGAAGGCGGCGCGCGCGGTGCAGGACTCCCTGGATAAGCTCGCCGCCACGGCGGAATCTCTCTCGCCCAAGGATTTCGCGGCCGCGTATTTGAACTTCGTGGTCGAGGTACAGGCTGACATTGGAGATACTGGCCAGGCTCCGGTTGTTTTCTAGGGCCTGCTAACACTATGGGTATCCATTGCGCGAAGTCAAATTGGGGCATATGGCAAGGCGCGAGCGACGCGCATCCCCCTTGTGGGGCTTTAAGGAGCGAGCAACGCCGCCAGATGCCCCAATTTGGCTTCGCCCTCCGGGTTTGCGCCGCTTTTGGGGCTGGAGCTGCGTTGCTCCTCAGTCAAAGACCCACAAGGGGTATTTTCCTTCGTCGCGCCTTGCCCAGCCCCAAAATCGGCGCAACGCAATGGACTCCCATAGTGTTAACAGGCCCTTAAGTAGACGGACATGCCAAACCAAAACGGCAAACGTTATGGCCTGACGATCCTTTCGCCGATCATCGACGATGATACAGTAACACCGTCGCATGACCTTCAAATCCGGTACTATCTCGCAAATTTGCCGGCCGACGGCAGAAGTCCGTTCGCTAGAGCTCCCGGCACGCACCTCGCGCGGCTGGTGGTGCTGGATGAAGTGATTTACGTCGGGATGCCCTCTTGCGAGGAGCACCTTAAGTCAAAGTACCTGATATTTGAGTCCAATTGCGATGGCGATTTGACGAAGTATCTCGGGGGACTTGCGACCCACGCCGCGGCGGAGTTCGATGCGGTATGGAGCCATTGCGTAGGGTACCCCGGGGCAAAGAACGTCGATGCCTTCATCAATTATATGAAGTCGTGCCAGATCGAGACGACCTTCTACTTTGCGGCGGTCAACGACAGGTCGTTGCCGGAGACACTTGCAGCATTGCAGACGCAGCGCGCGGTGTCGGATTTCATCGCCACCCATCAGGGGATGGAACCGGAAAAACTGCAGCGCGAGTTCGTCACATTTTATAAGGCATTGAAGAGCAAACCGATTCCGTCGCCGGGCGGTTCGGGAAAATTTCGGTCGTTGGTACTGGGTGGACGAAATGAGTAAGTTAAACGAGACGGACATTCAGGGGTTCGTGCTCCGCGGTTATAACCTGCCGCTGGCCCGGTATCTATTCTTGCACTTTGAAACGGCGGAGAAGGCGAGAGAATTAATCCGTCACTTGCTCGGCAGGATTACGACGGGCCAGAAGTGGGACCGCGGCAAGCCGGATAGCACGGTAAATATCGCATTTACCCACGCGGGGCTGGTCACGCTCGATCTGCCGGCGGCGACGTTGATCAGTTTTCCCGTCGAGTTTCAGCAGGGGATGAGGATGCGGGCGGAGATACTGGGGGATACCGGTGTGAACGCCCCCGAGCACTGGGATCCGATCTGGGGGCGCCATGAGGTTCACGCATGGCTCGGAGTAAACGCGGGATCGGCCGATGCATTGGATAAGCAATGCGCGGAGCTGCTGGCGCTGGTCAACCAGGTGGGAGCGATAAAGGTGCTCGGCTCGCAGGATGCGGCCGCGCTGGTGGTCGATGGCGCGCTAACTACGAAAGAGCACTTCGGTTACACGGACGGATTTGGGAATCCGGACTACCTGGGAGTCGAGAGATCGACGCAGCCGGGGCAGGGCAAGTTAATGCCGGATGGAACCTGGGCTCCGCTTGCCACCGGCGAATTGCTGCTCGGTCACGCGGACGAGGCCGGGGAACTGCCGGTGGCGCCTCTGCCGCACATCCTCGCAAGCAATGGCACCTTCATGGTGTACCGGAAACTTCACCAGAATGTGGCTAAGTTCCGCAGTTACCTCGATGAGCATTCAGCCGGCTACCCGGGAGGGAAGGAGAAACTGGCCTCAAAGTTCATTGGACGCTGGAGAGATGGCACCCCTGTGGAACTCTCGCCTGACAATGAGGATCCGGCGATCGTGAAGGATCCGAATCGGAGTACGAATTTCACCTTTGGCGCGGACCTCGGCGGCGCGCGCTGCCCCATTGGCGCGCACATCAGGCGCGCGAACCCGCGGGATGCGTTTGGCTTCAACGGCAGGCTGATCAATCGCCGCCGCATCACGCGCCGGGGACTTCCGTATGGGGCATGGGTTCCCGAGGGAGACCCCGTCTCGGATACCGATGAGCGTGGAGTTGTATTTATGGTGCTGAACGCGTGCATTTCCCGGCAATTCGAATTCGTCCAGCAGCAATGGATTCAATACGGGAACGACTCCAAACTGGGCAATGACAAGGATATGCTGCTGGGCAATCACGGGAAGCACGATAAGTTTGTCGTGCAGGGGGATTCACCTCCCAATCCGGCCAATCCGCCCTTAATCTGCAGCCATTTGCCTAACTTTGTGGAATTGCGGGGAGGAGATTACTTCTTCCTTCCCAGCATTACCGCCCTGGGCATGCTGGCGATGGGATTGGTGGATCCACGATGATTTGAGGTTGTTTGAGCCGACCGCGGAGCCTGGCGCGCCACGCCCGGATTTGCCGCCGAACCGCTGGCTGGCGTGGCATGCGCGGAGCTTTAACCCGAACTCCGATGTTGGAGGGGATGAGATGGCGCAAGATGCTGAGCCGAGATGACTTAAGGAAGGCTTCGCCGTATCTGAAGATACGGCGAAGCCTGACGAATGGCACTCGCGGCCGGCAGATTGCGTCAGATCGCCCCGATCAACTTCGGAATTCGGGTTGAATGGGCCGTATGAGGCCAATGGGATTGATGGGAAGGTATATGAATCCGCTCTTATTTTAATGCGCCCATCTGGAATTCAAGGGCGCGGCGGCGGACCTGGTAATCGTAGCGGGAGGTGGCGGCGGTGATCTGGGCCTGGACTTGCTGGAGGTCTGCCTGGCTGAGCTCGACGATGGAGCTGGCGCCTGCCTGGTAGCGGCTCTGGGCCAATTCGAAGGCTTGCTGGGCCGCATCGACCAATTGCTTGCTGACGGCGATGGCCTGGTATGCGGTGCGTGAATCGATCCACGCGTTGTAAACGTCGCGGGCGGCTTCGGTTTCGGCATCGGCGAGGTCTTGCTGGGCGGCTTGCGCGCGGAAGGCGGCCTCGCGGCTCCGGGCGGTGAGGAGGCCGCCGGTGAATACGGGCACGCTGACATTGACGCCAATAGCGCTGTAGTCCGGAGGGAGATTGTTTTTGAGAGTGCCGGGATTGACGCCCGCGCCGCCCTGGACGGAGATGACGGGGTAGTGCGCGGCGGTTTCCGCTTTGGCGAAGCGGAAGGCGGCGTCGCGCTCGGCGCGGGCGGAGAGTAGATCGGGGCGGTTTGACCATGCCTGGGAGATAAGCTGGCCGACGTCTGGCGATGGGAGGGGATCGAGATCAATGGGGGCGAGGGTGAAATCGACTTTGCCGCCAAGGCCGAGGGAGGCGGAGAGTTCCGCGAAGGCTTCCTGCAAGCGGGCCTGGGTCTGGAGCTGGAGCAGTTTCGCCTGGGCGAAGGTGACCTCCTGGAAGCTGACATCGAGACTGGACTTGAGATTGGCGCGGGCGAGGGCGTTGACGCGATCCATGAGGATCTGGTCGGTGAAGACGGTATGGTTGGCGACATCGAGGAGGGCGCGGGCGCCCTGGACGGCGAAGTAGGCCTGATCGACGCGGAAGAGGAGCGTCTCGCGGGCGAGTTCCGCGCGATCGGCGGCGGAGAGGGCGCTGGAGCGTGCGCTGGTGGTGAGAAAATAGGTGCGGCCAAAATCCGTGATGAGCTGGCTGAGGAATGCGCCATCGGATTGGCGGGTGAGGATGGTGGGATCGTTGATGCCGTCTACGGCTGCGAGGCGAGTATCATCATCACGGGCCTTGACGGTGGCGGAGTCGGCCTGGATCTGCGGGAAGAATTGCGAGCGTGCTTCATAAACGCGCTCGGTCTCGGCCTCGACGCGGAGGCGGCTGGCGGCGAGCGTGGGCTGGTGGGCGAGGGCGTAGTCTTCAGCCTGGCGCAGGGTCAGGTACTCGGGGAGGGCGGGAAGGGTGGTGAGTGCGGACGGAGGGGTGACGGGTTGGATTGTATCGGCGCGAGGCGCCGCGGCGCGCAGAGTGAGGCTGAGCGCCAGAACGGCCAGCGAAGTTAAAAAGGAGCGAGTCATGCGGAGATGGGCTATGCAACGCGGCCCGATTCCAAATTGGGGGCGGAAGAGTAATCGTTGTGCGGGCGCCGGCGACGTTTGTAAACGACGAGGAACGCGGCCGGGACGATGAAGACCGTGAGGACGACACTTACTGCGAGACCGCCGATGATGGAGCGGGCGAGCGGGGCGTAGGACTCGCTCCCTTCGCCGAGCTTGAGGGCCATCGGGATAAGACCGATGAGGGTGGCGAGGGAGGTCATAAGGACGGGGCGGAGGCGTACGCGGGCGGCCTGGCTGACGGCCTGGCGGAGGGGTGTGCCTTCCTCGATGAGGCGATGCGTGAACTCCACGATGAGGATGCTATTGGAGGCGACGATGCCGACTAACATGACGACGCCCATAAGTGACATGATATTAAGCGTGGTGCCGGAAAGGGCGAGCATCAGGATGACGCCGGCAAGTCCGGGTGGCACGGCGAGCAGGATAAGAAACGGGTCAACAAACGAGCGGAATTGAGCGACGAAAATGAGATAGACCAGGAGAATGGAAAGCACCAGCCCGCCGCCGAACGAACTGAATGAGGAACGCATGGCCTGGACTGAACCGCGTATGTTGATGGTGGTATTCTCGGGTAAGCCGGTTTGGTCCACGATCTTTTGCAGCTCGGTGTAAACGCGGCTGAGGTCTTCTCCCTTTGGCGACACATAAACATCGACGGTGCGGCGGATTTGATAGTGATCGACCTCAGTAGGTGTAAGTATGTGGGAGATATGGACCACGGAATCGAGGCGGCTGGGTTGCTTGAGGTCCGGCGCGCGAAGGGGCATGGCGCCGAGGCTGGCGAGACTGGTGACCTGGTTCTCGGGGTATTGGACGGTAAGCAGGTAGTTATTGCCGGTTTTGGGATCGATCCAATAACTGGGGGCTATCATGCCGTTTGAGGTAAGAGCGGTAATGAGGCTGTCGACGAGCTCCCTGGCGGAGAGGCCGAGTTCGCTGGCGCGCTCGCGGTCTATGTCCACTTTCAATGAGGGATAGTCAACATCCTGCGGGACAAGAACGTCACTTACACCGGCAAGCGCGGCGGCTTGTTTCGCGATCCCGGCGGCAATGGCATGATTTCTTTCCAAATCAAGGCTGCTGACCTGGATATCAAACGGCGCGGGTACGCCCTGGTTAAGGATGGCATCCACGAGGCCGCCGGTTTGGAAGTAGGCGGTGACCTGCGGAAGATCGCGTTTGAGCCGGGCGCGGACGCGATCCATGTAATCAAAGCTGGAGAGTTTGTGGCCCGAGTTGAGGCCGACCTGGACAAAGGCGGTGTCGGGGGCAGAGTTAGGAGTAAGTATCGAAGAGAAGCCAGGGGTGATGCCGATGTTGGAAACGATGATCTTGAGATCGCTTTCCGGAACCTCTTCCCGGACAATTTGCTCGACCTGGCCGACGAGCTGGTCGGTAAGTTCGAGGCGGGTGCCGGAGGGAGCTTTAACATTGATGACGAACTGGCTCGGATCGGTGCGGGGGAAGTAGGATTTTCCTATTACCGGGTATAGTAAGAAGCTGAGAATGCAAATGGCGGAGATAACGAGAACGGTTACAAGGGGGTGGTCGAGGCAAGGGGCGAGCAGGGCCTCGAAGCGATCGAGCATGGCGTTGAAGCCGGTGTTGAATGCGGTATTGAAGCGAGCCGCCCATCCTTTGCGGTGTGGATAGCCGGCAGGGTCGAGGCGGGAGTCGGCGCCGACGTTGTGGCCTTTATGGCCTTTTATCAGTTTGGCGCAAAATAGCGGGACGACGGTCATTGCGACGAAATAAGAGGCGAACAGGGAGAGCACCACGGAGATTGCGAGGGCCGAGAAGAGGAATTGACTTACTCCGTAAAGGAAAGTAACCGGGAAAAAGACGACGGCCGTGGCGAGTGTGGCGGCGAGCACGGGGAGCGAGACTTCCTCGCCGCCGCGCTCGGCCGCGAGGACCGGGGGTTCGCCTAACTCGAGATGGCGGAAGATGTTTTCCAGGACGACGACGGAGTTATCGATGAGGCGGGAGAAAGCCAGGGCGAGGCCGCCAAGAATCATCGTGTTCACGCTGCTGCCTCCCATGCCGAGCATAATGAAAGTGGCGAGGGCGGAGAGTGGTATCGAGAGAAAGACGGCCAGCGTGGCGCGCATGTTACCGAGGAAGATAAGAATCATAAACCCGGTGAGTACCATGCCGATGGCGCCTTCGTGAACCAGGTTGTCGATGGCGCTTTTTACAAAGACGGATTGGTCAAAGACGACCTGGGTGACAAGTTGTTTTGGGACGTCGAGCAGGTTTGAAACTACTTTGTTGACGCCGTCAACGACAGCGATGGTGTTGGCATCGCCGCCTTGTTTCAAGACGGGGAGATAGACCGATGCCTGGCCGTTGACACGTACTTTGTTGACCTGGATTTGCGATGCATCCTCGGCTTTGCCGACGTCGGCGACCAGCACGGAGGCGTCGTTCACCGTTTTGAGCGGGAGCATGTTGATATCGCTGATCGCGTTGATCTGGCTGTTTGCGTAAACGTTGTAATCGTACGGGCCGATTTTCACGTCGCCGGCGGGGAGGATGAGGTTCGCCTCATTGACGTTGCGGACGACGTCCATGACGCTGAGGTCGTGGGCTTCGAGCTTCTGGGGATCGACATAGACCATGATCTGGCGATACCGGCCGCCGAAGGCCGGCGGGACCGAGGCGCCATGGACGCCGGCCATCTGGTTGCGGATGGTGAACTGGCCGAGGTCGCGCAATTGCGCCTCGCTGAGACCGTCGCCTTTGAGGGTCACCAGGCAGACTGGGAGGCTGGAAGCATCGAACTGCATGACGATGGGAGGAAGCGTGCCCGGCGGCAGATAGCGAAGGCTGGCCATGGCAAGATTGGCCACATTGGTGACATCGGAGTCGGGATTGGAGCCTGGCTGGAAGTAAACTTTAATGAGACTGACTCCCGTAAGTGAGCGGGACTCCATGTGATCGATGCCGGAGGCGAGCGTGAACATGCGCTCGAACTGGCCGGTGATGTCATTCTCGATCTGCTCAGGCGGCATGCCGGAATAGAAGGTGGCTACGACGACGACGGGGATTTTGATTGGGGGAAACAGGTCAACCGGCATCCGCACGAGGCTCGTCACGCCCACAACGCAGATGATCAGGCAGATGACGATGATCAGGTAGGGATAGCGGATGGCGAAACGGGACATGGAGCAGATCGATTATTAGTCAAGACTCTCTCTCTGCCGCCCCAACCGGGCCTTGTTCGCATTGGGGCGGGTTACCGTGGGCCGAAGCCCCCCGCTATTTTCCATCGTACCTTCGGAACTTCGATCCACGTGATTGCCTAACTCGAGTACGTTCAAATTCACGGGGCGGAGAGAGGGGTATTCGCGGGAAGGGACGATTGGTCGATTAGTTTGGGCTCGACTTTCTCGCCGGGGTGGACCTGGGTGGCATTGCTGGTTACAACGAGTTCGCCCTCGCGGAGGCCGTCGGTGACCTCGTATTTGTCGGGCATTTCAACACCGAGTCTTACGGGACGGGGTTCGATCTCGTTGTCCGCGTTGATGACATTGACGACGGGTTCTTGTGGGTTGCTGATTGCCTGGATTGGTACGGAGAGGGCATTGGGATGGGCTTCGAACTTAAAGAGGGCGACGGCATACATACCCGGGACTATTTCGAGGTTCGGATTTTCCATCTCCATCTCGGTGGGCATGGTGCGGGTCTCTTCGTCCACCTTGTCGGAGAAGCGGGTGATTCTTCCGGTGAAGGTTTTGCCGCCGAGGGAATCGACGCGAACTGTGACCTGGTCGCCTAGGTGGACGTATTGGACGTAGTCAACTGAGACGGGGAAATCGAGGCGGAGACGGTAGTTATCCGATATGCGGAGAAGCGGGAGGGAATTGTTGGTGCCAGTGCCTGCCTGGACTAGCGCGCCCGGGTCCGCGGTGCGCTGGGTGATGACGCCGTCGAAGGGGGCGATGATATTTGTGTAATCGACGAGGGTCTGGTATCTCTCGATGTCCGCTCCGGCGGCGGCGACGGCTGCGGCAGCGCTGGAATCCTTGGACAGGGCGGTATCAATATCTTGTTGCGCGACGAGGCCGGGCTTCTGGCGACTTACTTCGAGTAAGCGATTATACATCAGGTGGGCATTGTCGTAATCAGCTTGCGCCTGCTGTTGTTTGGCCTGGGCGTTGTGAAGTTCATCCAATAATTCCGGGACTTTGATCGTCGCGAGTACTTCTCCTTTTATTACCTTGTCGCCGAAATCGACGTTCATTTTATCGACATACCCGGTGACCATGGCGTGTAACTCGGATTGGATGTAGGGACGGAATTCGGCGGGAATTGGTACTTCATTGTACATATCCTGGCGGGTTACTTTGATGGCGGCCACACTGGGGAGGGATTGGGATATGGGTTGGATGTTTCCGCTGTGCCAGCGGAGGAGAATTACTAGAGCAAGGGCTGAGGCGATGATAATTATGAGGGGAAGGGTCTTTCTACGGGGACCGGAGGGACCGGCGGCTTTTGCGGGAATTGGTCGGGCTTCCGGCGGGTTTAGGTCTTCGGTTGGCATGGAGAAGGGGGACGGATAAGTTCAGGTGTAAGAGTAAGTCTAAGTGGTGGAGGGGAGGCGGATGGTGATGCGGCAGCCGGATTCCGGGCGATTGGCGGCTTCGACGGAGCCGCCGTGGGCCTGGGTTATTGAGCGGACAATGGAGAGGCCAAGGCCGGTGCCGTTTACGCTGTGGGTGCGGACGGAATCGGCGCGGAAGAAGCGGTCGAAGACATGGGGGAGGGACTTGGCGGGGATGCCGGGGCCGTCGTCGGAGACTTCGAGGATGGCGTGACCGTTGGAGTTACTCGTATTTAGAGAGATATGTCCGCCGGGCGGGGTGTATTTGATGGCGTTATCGAGGAGATTTACGATGACCTGCTGGATGCGGAAGCGGTCGCCGGCTATCTCGACGGGCGCGGGAGCCTGGCATTGGACGGTGATGTTTTTTTCGTCTGCGAGGAGCGATATCTGGTCGGCGGTGGCGGCGACGAGTTTTGCGAGGTCGAAGCGGGTGACGTTGATCACGGCTTCGCCCGTCTCGAGGCGGGAGATGGCGAGGAGGCCTTCGACCATTTTGCCCATGCGCTCGGTTTCCTCGAGGATGCTGGTGATTTTCTCGCGAGTCGGGCGGTCGAGCAGGGGCTGCTGGCTGATGCTCTCGAGCTCGACGCGCATGATGGTGAGCGGGGTGCGCAATTCGTGCGACGCGTCGGCGGTGAAGCGCTGGGAATGCTGGAAGGCTTCCTCGAGGCGGGCAATCATCTGATTAAGAACGACCGATAGGTGCTCGATTTCATCGGAAGTTTGCGTGACGGGGAGGCGCTGCCCGAGATTGGAGGAAGTTATCGCCTTGGCTCCATCGATGATGCGGCGCACCGGGCCGAGGGCCTGGCCGACGAGGACGGCGCCGCCGCCGACCACGACGAGGAGAAACACCGGGACGCCGAAACCTAACATCAGCAAAAAGCTGCGCAGGACTTGCGCATCCGGGAGTTTCGAGCCGCCGCAATCGAGGAGATAGCGGTCGCCATTTACCACGGCGATCGTCTGGACGACGAGTAGATTGCCGAAGCTGACGGGGTGGCTGTCCGTCCCGGTGAGGAGGGGAACAGTGGCGGGGTCGAACGCTTTGTCCGTGGGAGCGCCGGATAGGTAGAGGAGTGTGCCATCGGGCCTGCGGATACGGATGAAACGGTCATTGTTCTCCGGGGCGTAACTGGTCTTGATGAGGTCGATGGCGTAGGCCTCGCCTTCGCCGCCTATGTGCGCGGCAAGGATGGCGGCGACTTCCTGGGCGCGTCGCTGGAGAGTATCCGCCTGGGCTACCTGGAGAAAGTAACTCAGGCCAAAGTAAGTATATAGGCCGAAGCCGATGCAGACGAGCAGGGAGATGCCGGCGTGCCATGCGACGAGACGGAAGGTGACGGACCTGCCATTCATAACTCATCCTCTCCGATGTAATAGCCGGCGCCGCGCATGGTGCGGATAAGCGGCAGGTCGAAAGGCTCGTCTATCTTGCTGCGCAACTGTCGGACATAGACATCGACGATATTGGTGAGGCCCTCGAAACTTTGATCCCACACGTGATCGACGATCATCGAGCGGGAGAGGACGCGGCCGCTATTGAGCGCAAGATACTCCAGGAGCGAATACTCCTTGGAGGTGAGCTTGATGCCGCAGCCGTTGCGGCGAACCTGATGGTGGACGCGGTCGATTTCGAGATCGGCGATCCGGATGACGTTCTCGCGTTTTGTGATGCCGCGCCGGAGTAGGGCTTTCACGCGGACGACCAGCTCGGCAAATGCGAAGGGTTTCGTGAGATAATCGTCGGCGCCGGCTTCGAAGTTGGCGATCTTATCCGAGACGGCGTCGCGGGCGGTGAGGATGAGGATTGGAACATCGGAATTCACCTTGCGCAGGCGGGTTACCAGTTCCGTGCCGCCGAGGCCGGGGAGCATGAGATCGAGGATGATGAGATCGTACGGGCCGCGGCGGGCGGCTTCGAGGCCTTCGAGGCCATCGGCGGCGCGATCCACGGCGAAGAGTTCCGCCTGGAGGCCGGTCGAGACGGCGCGGGCAACCTTCTCATCGTCTTCAATCAGGAGGATTCGCATGGCTAATGTAGTAATCGTGGTGCATCGAGATGAGGATTTGATGAAGATATAATTAAGTTTTTCTCATCTCTATGGACTCGATGGCCGGAACGGATATTTTGAGATGCGCCCGTCCAGTTGATTGGGCGCGATTCAAATTTAACTGAATTTATGAAAAATATACTCATCATTCCCGTAATCGCAGTGGCTATACTGGCGCTCGGCGCTTGCGAGAATCCACCGAAGAATAGCCCCGATGATTTCGCGCGGAAGACGCATCGCAAATATAATCCGCAAACCGGAATGTGGGAGTCGTCGCCGCCTTTTGGAACGGCGTCGAACAGGTCTGGCGACCAGCAGTAGCGGCGGATAATAACGCGAGCCAGCGCTCAGATTTCGACCGGGCTGTCGATCTCAACAGTGCGGGCGCTGGGGAGACGGAAGTACTGGGAGGATTTCTGGGCGTTGTGCGCCATCAAGATGAAGGCGGTTTTGCGCCATAAGGGGAGGCCTTTGCCCGGCTTTGGGATGAGGTTGAGGCCGCTGAGGAAGAAAGAGGCCGTCTCCATATCGATGGGGAAAGATTGTTTTGCCGAGCACTCGACGACCTCATGGATTGAAGGGAGCTCCATGTAACCGAAATGTGCGGTCAGTTGGAAGAAGCCGGACGAGAAATCGGCGACCTCCACACGGGAGTCGCGGGGACGATAGGGTGTGCGGTCGACGCAGATGGTGAGGATGACGGTGCGCTCGTGGATGATGTGATTGTGCTTAAGGTTCTGGAGGAGGGCCGCGGGGGCGCCCTCTGAGGAGGTAAGGTAGATGGCGGTGCCTTTGACGCGGAGCGGACGGGCGTCGATGCCGGGCTGTTTCTCGGTGGCGGACGCGATAAAATCCTTGAGGGGGACCTTGAAGAGGTCGCGCTCGACGATGTTGCGCCCCATTTTCCACGTGGTCATCAAATAAAAGAGCAGGAGGCCGATGGTGAGAGGGAGCCAGCCGCCATGAATGATCTTAAGGGCATTCGAGGCGAAGAAGACGGTTTCGATGATCGCAAAGAGACCGCAAGTGGCGATGGTGCGCGGGAGGCTCCAGTGCCAGAGGCCGCGGCAGAGGAATGAGAAAAGGCCGGTGGTGGTGAGCATGGTCAGGGTGACCGCGACGCCATAGGCGGCGGCCAGGGCGGAACTGCTGCGGAAGGCGAGAACTAGAACCACGCACGCTAGAGCGAGGGCGTAATTGATCGGAGGGAGGTATATCTGGCCTGATTCGTCGCGGTTCGTGTGGCGGATTTCCATGCGCGGGAGGTAACCGAGTTGAATGGCCTGCATCGTCAGGGAAAAGACGCCGGAGATGAGCGCTTGGGAGGCGATGATGGTCGCGGCAGTGGAGAGAATAACGAGTGGGATGAGAGCCCAGCCGGAAGCCAGCAGGTAGAAGGGGTTTTTGCCGTGGAGGTCGCCCGAGAGAGCGAGAGCGCCCTGGCCGAGGTAATTGAGGGCGAGGGAGGGAAGGACGAGGGCATTCCATGCGAGGCGGATGGGGAAAGAGCCGAAATGGCCGAGGTCGGCATAAAGGGCCTCGCCACCCGTGACAGCGAGAAAGACGCTGCCGAGCACGACGGTGGCGGCGGCGAGATGGGAGACGACGTAGTGGATGCCGATGTAGGGATTGAGCGCGGCGAGTATTTCGGGCCGCCGGAGGATTTGGGCGAG
>Ga0182024_10014183_pt1 | contig 15433 bp, 14 predicted proteins | sample P32metaG_FD_120480 | JGI IMG/M metagenome (GOLD analysis project Ga0182024, IMG submission 120480) | Permafrost microbial communities from Stordalen Mire, Sweden - P3-2 metaG (Illumina Assembly) | ecosystem: Environmental > Terrestrial > Soil > Wetlands > Permafrost | place: Sweden: Stordalen... | reverse complement strand
TCGTCGCCGCTAATAAACGTTTTCGTTTCACGGCGCAACCGAACATCGATGCGGGGGAGATGTTGATGCCGGAGTTGCGCGGCGCGTTGACGCCGGGACGCATCGCGACGGAGATCGCCGCGTACGTCGACGATGAGTCCGGGCGACGCGCTGCATCCGAGCGTTTGCGGCGCTTGTATGCGGCGCATGCGGGGGCGTCGGGCCGTATGGCTGCCTCGTTGTTCCAAACATGATAGAGCCCGCCCTAGGGGTGCGGTTTTCCGTCGTCATCGCCACCAAGGATCGGTCGGAATTTTTAGGACGCGCATTGGATTCGCTTGTGTTGCAATGCGATGCGCCGTCGTTTGAAGTTATCGTCGCGGATAACGGCTCGACCGATGAGACCGCAGCGCTGGTCGAGAATCGACGGGCCGCAGGCACGCCGTTTAAGCTGACGCGCTTGTTCGTGCCGGAGCCCAATCGCGGCAAAGCGCGCAATGCGGGTATCGACGCGGCGCGCGGAGAGATCATCCTCTTCATAGATGACGACGTTTGGTTGCCGGCGGGGTTTCTCGCGGCCCATTCCGCGGCGCATGACGGCGCAAATATGTGCGTTAACGGGCCGATTATCAACGTTCCGTCCTATGAAGATCGACCCAAGCCGACGACGCTGAACTATTCCGCAGCGTTTTTATGCACGTGCAACGCGTCGATATCGCGTGAGGCGCTGGCGGACGCTTGCGGTTTTGACGAACGTTTCAATCTCTACGGTTGGGAGGATACGGATCTCGGCTTGCGCTTGCGTCGCGCCGGCGTACGGCGATCTTTCGCATGGGATGCGTATCTCTATCACATTAAGCCGCCTGCGGCGGACACGCTTGAGGTAGTTTTACAAAAGACGATGGAGAAAGCGCGCATGGCGGTGCGTTTGCTGGAGAAAGATAGCGGCGTGCGCGCACGGTTGGCGACCGGCGCATACGGACTAAATTTTTTGCGCGCACGATTGTTTGCGCCGGAGCGGCTGATGCCGATGTACGCGGGGATTGCGCAAGATAAGCGTTTTTCTAACGTGCTGCGCGGCCTTGCTCGCGGGCGATTGCTCGACGGCGCGTATGCCAATGAGTTGCGTCGTGCATTGAGGACGCGAATGTCGCAGTGAAGGCGCTTGTCGTTTGCACCGGCGGCGGGATCGGCGACGTTTTACTGGCTACGCCGGTGATGCGCGCATTGCGTTCGCGCTATGATGAAGTGATCGTATTGACGACCTTCGGACGCGGCGAGATTTTGCGAGGAAATCCGGATATTGCGGATATGTGGTTTGACGAGGGAAGCCTTTGGGCGATGTCGCGGCGCATAGCAGCCGCGCATTTTGATGCGTCGATAACGACGTGGGCGACGGCGCGCACGGCGTTATTGCCGTTTCTTGCCGGCGTCCCAACGCGCGTGGGGCAGACGCGACGCTTATACTCGGGGTTGTTCACGCATCGCGTCGCGGTGCGTAGCGAGTCGGGAGATCATGAGACGCACTGGACGCGTATACTCTTGGATTTCTCCCGCGCGCTGGGGTGCGACGTCGTTGATGCGACGCCGGTATTCGTCGTTGATTCGAAAGCTCGCGCGGAGGCGAATGCGGTGCTTGCGGCTTTGGGCGTGAGGGAGCCGTTCGCGATTCTCCATCCCACGCGCGGCATAAGCATGCATAAAGCGTGGCCTACGCAGCGGTTGGGAGAATTGGGCAAGGCGTTGGGCGAGCGGTTAGGCGTGCAGATGCTTATCTCCGGAAGCGAAGCGGATCGTGCGATCGCGGAAGACGTAGCGAGACGATGCGGAGGCGTTTCCCTGGCGGGCAAAGCGTCGCTAGGCGCCTTCGCTGCTGCGGCGCAGCGTGCGCGGTGCGTCGTCGCGATGGATTCGGGGCCGATGCACGTTGCGGCTGCCGTCGGCGCCCCGACGGTCGGAATTTTCGCGATGCAATGCGATGAACCGGATCGTTGGGCTCCGTTAGGGCCGCGCGCCGCGGTTGTACGGGCGAGCTATCCGTGTCCGTCGGGCCACAGGAAGGAGACTTGTCCGGATTTTGCTTGCGTGCGGGAGTTGAGAGTTGAGGAGATTTTGAAGGCGCTTGATCCGTTGGCGGTCGCAGTATCATGAACGCCGCCGTCCTTCGTAACCCCGGCCCCGTTTCCCAAGGGTCGCTTCGCTTGGAAGAGCGTCCGGTTCCGAAACCTGCGCCGGGCGAGGTTCTCGTTCGCGTTCGCGCGTGCGGCGTCTGTCGAACCGATCTTCATATCGTAGAAGGCGAGCTTCCTGTTCATCGAAGGCCGCTGGTTCCGGGACATCAGATCGTGGGCGAGGTCATCGCGGGCAATGGTTCGGAGTATTCAGTAGGCACGCGGGTCGGCGTCTCGTGGTTAGGGGGGACGGACGGAACGTGTCGGTATTGCGGCATGGGGCGTGAGAATCTTTGCGATGCGCCGGTTTTCACGGGATATGATCGCGACGGCGGATTCGCCGAGTACGCAACCGCGCGCGTTGACTTCGTTTACCCGCTTCCCGACGCGCTCAACGATCTGCAGGCAGCTCCGCTCCTGTGTGCGGGGATCATCGGCTTTCGCGCGCTCCGCGTCGCCGGCGTGCAGCCGGGAGAGCACGTCGGTTTGTACGGATTCGGCGCGTCGGCGCATCTTGCGCTGCCGGTCTTACAGGCTTGGAACTGTTCTGTCTCGGTCGCTACGCGCGGCGTCGGTCATCGTGCGTTCGCGGAGAAGCTCGGCGCGGATTGGGTAGGCGATGAGCTTGATCGTCCGCCGCAACCGCTTGATCGTGCGATTACGTTCGCTCCGTCCGGCGATGTCGTGATTGCTGCGCTGGGCGCATTGCGAAAAGGCGGGGTCGTCGCGATCAATGCGATTCACCTAGATCGTATGCCTGCCTTCGATTACGATCGCCTGCTCTGGGGTGAGCGCGAAATTCGCAGCGTTGCGAACATGACTCGCGACGACGCGCGCGATTTCCTTGCTCTCGCCGTACAAATAAACCTTCGCCCGCGGGCGACCGCCTTTCCGCTAGATCATATTGTGCAAGCGCTCTGCGCCGTCAAGGAAGATGCCGTGAACGGGGCCGCGGTCATCATGTTTTAGGGAGGAGGAAAAACCAGCGGGCAAGCGCGGCGTGTTCAATACGATGTGCCGAAAGCCGATCTATGAGAAGGTCATGCAAAATAATTTCATGCTCCGTATCGGGTTTATCGCGGCTCTTTCCGGTGCAGGAATGGCGTTTATCCTCGCGTGGGCGCTCCGCTCGCACGCCGGTACGCCTGTGCATTCCTTGACAGGCTTCCAGCAGAATGCATACAAAGAAGGATTCGATCTCTGCTATCAGCGCGTCATTGCCGGCGCGAATCCGCAAGGAAGCGTCCAATGGAACGCCGTGCTCCATCGATTCGAAACATGCACGGCCGGTCTGGGCGTACCCTTCAAGACGCGCTGGGAGCCCGAAGAGAATAAGTGGCGTTGGGATATCGTCTACCCGGAGCAAGCTGCTCAATAGCGATCTCATTCCGGCGCCGGTTAGATTTTCGAATGCTATCGCGGGGGAGTTTCGCCCCCGCTTTGCTCGCGTCGCCCTCTATGATAGGACATGCCACTGCGAAATTATTCCGGTTGTTCCATTCGCATAGGTGATTGTTCCGCTGCCGTATTGGTTCACGGTAAAGGTCGCGACTGTAGCTCCTGTGGATGTTTGCGTGATTACGCCGCTCATCTGCGATCCGTTGAAAGTTAGTACCGCTGTCGCATTGTCCGCCGTATCGGTGCTTGTAAGCGATCCGCTCAAAGGAAGGCCGAGCGTGTTATAGACGATTTGTCCGCTGAGCGAAGCGGTATCGACCGTTGTCCCTCCCGAGATTGTCCAAGCGGGGAATGTGCCGGCCGCAAGAGAGAGCGCGTTCAAGGCTCCTGTATATCCCGAAGCGTTCGCCGTTATCGGAACCGTGATCGTGTTGTTTGCCGAGGTCTGGGAAACGTTCATAGTGAGACTCTCGCCTTGGTCTAAACTAAGAGTCGCGCTATGCACGACCGCGCCGAAGCCGCACCCGATCGCAGAAGAAGCAACTTTACAGGCCAGGCCTAGCGACGCCAATTGGAAAGCGGTTTGGTTTGCCGCATCTGTAGCAAGAACGGAGAACGTCCCGCTGCTCGTTCCGATTCCTGTCAGGGAAAGCTGGAGCGTTTGATACGACGTTATCGCAGCGCTCGTAGTATACTCAGTGAGGTTGCCGTTAGCGGTCGCCGAAGACGTGCTAGTCGCAACGACGTCGAAAAAACTTGATTCAAAGAGATTCGTGCAAGATTGATCATAAAATATCTTTAGGTACGCTTGCTCTTCCGTTGAGCTGACGGCGATGCTCGCCGATTCGATGCCGCTGCTGCACGCCCCAAAAACAACCGGCGCGGGCGACGCGATGCTCATCGTCGATGACGATCCGGAACGGTACGCGGCTGAGACCGTACGTGCCGCCGACCTGATGAAAGCTCTTTTGTACGCGAGGGCCGTGGGGCCGGAAGCGCCGCTGCCGTAATTCAACACGAGCCCCGCGGCTTGAACCCCAGACAAGGATTGGCCTGCGAGCGCTCGCTGCGTTTGCTGCGTTTGTTGCCCCGGGGATGAGGCCGCCTGCGGAGCTGCGTTGCCGCTTGTGCCGCCGCCGCATCCGGAGAAAGCAAAGCAAGAGGCCGCGGCAAGAAGGTACCGCGTGGCGAAGGGTTTTGCTTTTCGGGCCATACCAGGCAAAGATGGGCTCAGTTGTTCGTTCATGGTTAGCTCATCGGCTCAATTGCCGACGAACCTTCGTACGTTGTGCTCCAAAGCGAGCGGCCGGGAAGCGCAGCCGTAATTGGGGGTGGATCGACGAGCTGGATGTCGGCAGCATACAGGCGGAACTGATGCGGGGTTTTGCACGGTCGACGGACTCGGGCGCTCCCGGGGCGAATCCGCACGTCTGTGCGTGCCGCGATCCAATTCTGCACCTACAATCGAGCGCATCTCCTCAGGCGCGTCCTGGACGCTTGCTTCGAGCAAACCGTTCCCGCGGATTCCTATCAGACGGTGCTGGTTAACGACGGTTCCTCGGACAGTACGCGCGGCGTAATCGAGGCCGCGCGCGCACGCGCGACCTGCGACTTTATCGTGGTCGACCAAGAAAACGCGGGTCTTGCGCGAGCACGCAACGCCGGTATCGCTCAAGCGCGCGGGGAGCGCATCATCTTCATCGACGACGACGTATTGCCGACGCCGGCGTTCGTGGAAGAGCATCTGCGTTCGCACGATCTCGCTTCGGATGCGGTGGTGCGCGGAGCGGTGATCAACACCGCGAGCTTCGACGATTTGCCGCCGCCCATTTGGTCGCTTAAAGATTATAGCGCGAACTATTTTTGGACGAGCAACGTCTCTGTGCCGCTTGCGACGCTCAAGCGCGTGGGAAATTTTACGGAGAGTTTCCGTGAGTATGGTTGGGAGGATATCGAATTGGGGATGCGGTTGCGCTCCGTCGGCACGCGCGCGATCTTCAATCGTCGCGCCGTTGCCTACCATTATAAGCCGTCGCCGAAAACGGACGCCGTGGCGGGGATGGTGCGCCAAGCGCGCGCGCAGGCGCGCACCGCCTTGCAGCTCGGCAAAATGCATCCGAACTGGCGCGTGATGCTTGCGACGTACGACCATCCTTTCGTACGCGCGGGCGCGACCTTCTTGAGCGCGCTTGGGCTTGCGCGCGCATTCGAGCGGATGATCGCGCAGCCTTCACAAGCGCGCGCGTTGCGACCGAGCGAGCTCGCGGCGGCGCATGCGCTCCGAGGATTCGCCTATTTTGAGGAACTTGATCGGGCGCATCGCGACCGCGAATGAGGTTTGACGTAAGTTATCTTTTTATTGTTAATATTGATAACTTCTGATAAGATTCGTTGAAATGGACGAAACCGAGAACCCCTATGTCCCTGGCGCGGGGGTGCCGCCCCCGGCGCTTATCGGTCGCGCAGGCCTCCTGGAGAGCATACGGATTGCCCTAGCGCGAATCAAGGCCGGGAGGCACGCGCGCAGCATCATGCCGACCGGCTTGCGGGGAGTCGGAAAAACGGTCTTGCTCAATCGTTTTACTGACGAAGCGGAAAAGCTCGGTTTTCAAACCGCGTTTATCGAGTCGTCCGAGAACGGCGCGTTTCCAACCGTGCTCGCGGCCTCAGTACGCCGGATGATCCTTGATCTGAATCGAGGGGAGGGTATGTCGGCGGCTGCTAAACGCGCGTTACGCGTCTTTAAGAGTTTCAGCGTTACTTTGGGTGCCGAAGGGCTCAAGTTTGCCATCGACGTCGATGCTGAAGCAGGCGTTGCGGATACAGGCGACCTTGCCCTTGATTTCACTGATCTCTTCATTGCGCTTGGCGAGGCGGCTATCGATCGCAAAACAGGGATTCTTATTGCCGTCGATGAGTTGCAGTATTTGAAAGAGGAAGATTTCGCCGCACTCATCATGGCGATCCATCGCACGAGTCAGAAGCAATTGCCGATCATCCTGGTCGGTGCCGGCTTACCGCAGCTTCCTGCGCTTGCCGGCAATGCTAAATCGTATGCGGAGCGACTTTTCTCATTCCCGATCGTCGGCCCGTTGTCGCCCGATGATGCCCGCAAGGCTATTGCGGAGCCGGCCGCGCTTGGAGGCGTCGAGTTTAGCTCCGAAGCTCTTGACGAAATCGTTCGCGTTACGGAGGGGTATCCGTATTTTCTTCAGGAGTGGGCGTACGTGGTTTGGAATCATGCTAGCGTATCGCCGATCCAAAAAAGCGATGTAACAGAGGCGGAAGGGGAGGTATTGCGACGTCTGGATGAGAGTTTCTTTCGCGTCCGTTTCGATCGATTGACGCCAAAGGAGAAGAACTATTTGCGAGCTATGGCGGAACTTGGCCCGGGCTCGCATCGTTCGGGCGATATCGCAGCGATTATCGGCGCGAACGTTGCATCGGTGGCGCCCCTTCGCGAGCGGCTCATTCGCAAAGGAATGATTTATAGCCCATCGCATGGAGATACCGCGTTCACGGTTCCGTTGTTTGACTCATTTATGAGGCGTACGGCTTCGTTGGAATGATGTGAAAACTTTGGGGCGCTGATGCCTATGTCGGCGAGGCAGGGGCTTCGCAAGGCGGGAGCCCTTCCGACGCGAAGCCGGAAAACGTGCGCATCGTCCTCTCGCGCCTGGACCGCATCGGTGATCTGGTCCTTTCTACGCCGGCCCTCGCTTCGGTGCGGCGCTCGTGGCCGCAAGCGCATATTACGCTGGTTTGTAGCCCGTACAATAAAGCAGTGGTCGAACATAATCCGGATGCGGACGAGATCGTTACGCTTGCGCCCGGCGATCGCCCGGAGCACCTCGGCAAACGTTTTCAAAATGCGTGCGAGTTGGCGATCGCGCTTGCGCCTTGCAGCCCGGATATTGCGTTGGCGGGAGCAACCAAGGCTCCTCGGCGCATCGGGTACACGTACGTGCGGCGCTATCTCACGCGCATACGGGCATCATTGTTACTCACGGACTTGCTCGTCTCGGAAGCGGATCCGGGATTGTGCGAACGCAACCCCGCCTACAAGGTTCGGCACGAGGTCGACCAGGTGCTCGCATTAGTCGAACGCGCGGGCGGCGCGCACCTGTCTCGCAATCTTGTGCTGCCCATCGCCGACGCTGATCGTGCGGCGGTGGAGCGCTTGCCGGCCGATAGTCTCACGGTGCATGCCGGAGCGCGATGGTTTCGCGACGGCAGCACGCTTGAAAGTTTCGTCGAATTGCTGATAACGTTACGTCGCTTCCGCCGGAAGATCGTGGTGACGTACGGCGACGACGCTGCCTCGCAGGCGCGCCGCATTGAGGCTCTCGGTATCGCGGACGCGGTCGTCGGTTCGCTCACGCTTCCGCAATGGGCGGCGGCGTTCCAGCGAAGCAAGCTCGTTGTAACCGTGGACACGGGTGCGACTCATGTCGCAAGCGCGATGGGTCGTCCGACGATCGTGCTTTTCGAGAATCGCTACTTCAATCTTAGTTCGCAAGAGTGGGCGCCGTACGGCGTGCCTTCGGTGCTCTTGCGCAAGCCTGCCGATGAAAGCCCGGAGTCGCTCGCGGCGACTCGGGAATCGATCGTCGCCGCAGTGGAGCTATTGCTTGGCGCCGCCCCGGAGGGGCGCCCATTCCCCGTGGGCAAATCGGAGCATGATCCCCATGAATACGCCTGAACTCTCCGTCGTCATCCCTACGTACAACCGTCTTGAGACGTTACGCGTCGTTATTCCGAAGTTGCTCGAAAGCGATCTGCGCGCGGATCGATTCGAAATCATCGTCGCCGATTCAAACTCCGTTGACGGGACGGCGGAGTTTCTGCGCGACGTCGCAACGGCGTACCCGAACGTGCGTCATTTGCCGGGGCCGTACGGCGGTCGCGCCGGGGCGCGCAATGCCGGAATCACGGCGGCGCGAGGAGGGGTGGTCTTCTTCACGGACTCCGATATTATAGCGTCTCCCGATCTGCTCACCCAGCATCTCTCTCGGCACCGGCAAGAGTCCGGCATCGCGATCGTCGGCATGGAGGTACAGGTTGCCGTGCTTGAAGAGTACGAGCGAAAATCCGCTAATCCCGCGCTGCGCAAGCCGTTGCACGGAACCGTGTCCAAGCGCCTCTCGTGGCTGTATTTCCTCACCGGCAATGCGTCGGTGCGCCGGGCCGATCTCACGCGGGCGGGGATGTTCGATGAAGCGTTCACCGGCTACGGTCACGAGGATTTGGAGCTGGGGTATCGGCTGGAAAAAGCCGGTCTTCGCATCGCGTATGAGCCGCGCGCCGTAAACTACCATTGGCAATATATCCCGTTTTCAGAACAGAAAGAGAAGATGAAGCTCGCCGGTCGCTCGACGGTACGTTTTTACCGCAAACATCCAGATCCGATGGTTAAGTTGCGCTTGGGTATGACCCCCGTTTCCTTGAGCGCGCATAGCTTTTTGAGCGGCTCGGGGGTGCTCGATCATCTCGAACGCGAAGCCGCCGAGCGCGCCGGAACGGCGCGCGATATCGTGTATCAATATCATTACGTGAGCGGTATCAAGGAGATGTCGGCGCATGACTAGGGCGTCATGCGGAGCCGTGAACGCGTCGTTCGTGGGAAAGACCGTCGAGTTGAACGGATGGGTGAATCGTCGGCGAGATCACGGCGGGTTGATTTTTATCGACGTACGCGATCGCGACGGCATCACGCAAATCCTTTTTGATCCCGCGCTAGCCGAAACGTTCGCTTCGGCGGAAACATTGCGCAATGAGGACGTTGTTCGGATTGTCGGAACGGTGCGCAAGCGTCCGGCGGGAACCGAGAACCCCAAGCTTGCCACAGGCGACGCGGAAGTCGCGGCGCAGCGTCTAGAAGTGCTCAATCGTTCGTTGACGCCGCCGTTCGTCGTCGCCGGGGACGAGCATGTCGACGAGAGCGTGCGCTTGAGGTATCGCTATCTTGATCTGCGGCGTCCGCGCATGCAGCATAATCTTGCCGTGCGGCACAAAATCGTCAAGGCGATGCGAGATTATTTCGACGAACGCGGATTCCTTGAAATTGAAACGCCGAATCTGATAAAGTCTACGCCGGAAGGCGCACGCGACTATTTGGTGCCCAGCCGCGTTCATCAGGGAACGTTCTACGCCTTGCCGCAATCGCCGCAGTTGCTCAAGCAACTTCTTATGATCGGCGGTTTTGGGCGGTACATGCAAATCGCCCGTTGTTTCCGAGACGAGGATCCGCGGGCCGATCGTCAGCCGGAATTTTCGCAGCTTGACGTCGAGATGTCGTTTGTCGGCGAAGACGAGGTTATGGCGATGATGGAAAATTGCGTGCGCTTCACGTGGGAGCGTGCATTGGGCGTACGGATTCCCGATTCGTTGCCGCGCATGTCGTATGCCGACGCGATGCGCCGCTACGGCAGCGATAAGCCGGATTTGCGGTTCGGTTTGGAATTAGTCGACGTTCTTGAAGCGTTTCGCTCCAGCGAGTTCGCGCTCTTTCGCGAATTGGCGCAAGAGCCCGGAATGCGCGTGATCGCGTTGCGTTATCCGGGAGGGAGCTCCCTCTCGCGCCGTGATTTCGACGCACTCGCCGAAACCGCGAAGGGATTCGGCGCCAAGGGCTTGGCATATTTCATGCTGGGGGCCGACGAGGCCAAGGGCGGGATAGCAAAATTCGTCAATGCCGATCTGCTCGGACATCTGCGTGAGGCGACCGGAGCGCGGGAGGGAGACGCGGTGTTGTTTATCGGCGATAAAGCCGCCGTTGCGAGCGATGCCGCCGGGCGCTTGCGTTTGCACGTCGGCGAGCGTTTGAACCTGCTCAATCCAGCGACCTTTGCTTTTTGTTGGGTCATCGATTTTCCGCTCTTCGAACGCGACGCCGACTCCGGCGAGATAACGTTCTCGCATCATCCCTTCACGGCGCCGCTTCCGGGACAAGAAGGCCTTTTTGACGACGACCCGCTTGCGATGCGCGCTCAGCACTATGATCTCGTGCTCAACGGGTACGAATTAGGCAGCGGCTCTATTCGCAATCACAACGCGGATTTTCAACGCAAAATTTTCCGCAAGTTGGGTATGAGCGAGGAAGAGATCGCCGATCGCTTCGGGTTCTTCCTTGAGGCTTTGCAGTACGGCGCCCCGCCTCACGGCGGTATGGCGCTGGGGTTGGATCGCGTTGCGATGCTCGCATGCGGCGAGACGAGCATTCGCGACGTGATCGCTTTCCCGAAAAATCAAACGGCGCGCGACATCATGATGGATTCGCCCTCGGCCGTCTCGGCGGCGCAATTGCGCGACCTGGCCTTGGAGGTTCGCGCTCCGGTTGCCGTCGGTGCAAGCTAAAAGGCGCTTAGCGAGAGAAGCTCCCGTGTACGCGTGAAAATTGCGTCGAACATCGGTTCGGTGAGAACGCCGGTGTTCGTGTTTTGGCGGCTGGGATGGTACGACGCAAGCAGCGTGATGGTTCGGCGCCCGCGAAGGCCCTGAGATTCGGCGCCGTGCGAGAAGACGGGACGCGCCTTGAACGCGTATCCGATATTGGAAAGCGCATCATACGCCGCGCGCGTTCCGATCGCCCCCAAACCCACGATCACGCGAAGGTCCGTTAGGGCCGCTAATTCCTCGCGGAGATACGGAGCGCAACGGCGCAATTGTTCGGGCGCGGGCTTATTTCCGGGCGGCGCGCAGCGCAAAGCCGCTGTGATAAGCACGTCGTGTAGAATCAAGCCGTCGTTCTTATCGCGTTGTTCCGCTTGGCTCGCGAAGCCGGCGCGGTGCAACGCACGGAAGAGCCACACTCCGGACGCATCGCCGGTGAACATGCGTCCGGTGCGATTGGAACCATGCGCTCCCGGCGCTAAACCGACTAATACCGCGCGTGCGAACGGATCGCCGAATGCCGGAACGGGCTTGCCCCAGTATTCTTGCATCCGATACTCGCGTTTTTTCGCGTGAGCGATCCGCGTGCAGTATGCGCGCAGCTCAGGGCAGAGTCGGCAAGCGAGGACGCTTGTCTGGATTGCGTCGAGCGGGTTCAAGCCGCTTGAGTTGTGAACGCCGAACGTACAAAATCAAGGAACAGCTGCGTAGCTCGGCTTGGGGCTGCGGTACGACGTTGTACCAACGCCATGGAGCGACGGATCGGCGGCTGTAAGGGAACGGCGATGACCGGCGGTCCGGGCGCTTCCAAGAACGCGCGCGGCAAGAGCGTGACGCCCAGCCCTTCGCTGGCCAATGCTCGCAGCGTCCATGAATCCGCGCTTTCAAAGGCGATGCGCGGAGTGAATCCCGCGGCGCGCGCGGCGGCCATGAGTTGCACTTGCCCGCCCGCGCCTGACGTGTACACGACGAACGGCTCTTCGCGTAAATCTTCAAAACGCACCAGTTCCGCACCGGCCAAACGATGCGACACGGCCACCGCGAGCGCCACTTCGTCGGAACCCAGCGGCGCGATCGTGAGATCGTGATGGTTTTCAGGATCGGGGATGTTCGCGATGGCGATATCAAGCATGCCCGAACGGAGATCGTCCAACATACCTTGCGTCACGTCTTCGCGCAAGGCGATTTCGATGCCGGGGAACTCACGGTGAAATTGCCCTAGCATGCGCGGCAGCATCGTTTCGCTGAAGAGTTGCATTGCGCCGACCACAACGCGCCCTCGCATCAAGCCGGCGTATTCATTCATCGTCGCGCGTAATCGCTCGACGTCCTCGATGATGCGCTGAGCGGCGGCAACGAAAGCCGTTCCGGCATCCGTGATGCGGACGCGCCTGCTCGAGCGTTCGAAGAGGCGTACTTTGAGCTCGTCTTCTAGAGCCTTTATGTGCTGGGAAAGCGCCGGTTGCGCGATTGTGAGCATCTCGGCGGCACGCGTGAAGTGCCGAGTCTCGGCCAGGACTAACGCAGAACGTAGCTGTCGTAATTCCATGAGGTGTGTACACTTCACTATAGGAAATGAGGGAAGTCAAGGCCTGCAAGCGCCCGGTACGTCGCGATGCCTACGGCTGTTGAAAGGTTCAAACTACGTACACCGTTCGCCAGCATGGGTATTCTTACCGAGCGTTCTGGATATCGCTCGGTTGTCTCAGCCGGCAGACCAGCGGTTTCCTTCCCGAAGATAAGAGCATCGCCGCGGCGGTAAACAACTGTCTCATACCGTTGGGTCGCATGGGTTGTGAAGAGCCAGATGCGCCCGCTGAAGTATGCCAGAGCTTCATCGAGGCAGGGGTGGACGGCGAGCTCAAGCTTGTCCCAGTAATCCAGCCCGGCCCGCTTGAGCGCGCGATCGTCGATGGAGAATCCAAGCGGCTCGACGAGGTGGAGGGCGCAACCGGTCGCGGCGCACAGGCGCGCGACGTTGCCGGTGTTGGGCGGGATTTGCGGTTCCACGAGGACGATGTGAAACGGGGCGTCGGTAAGCTCGTCGGGATCGCGTACGCGTTGCGCCGGTTGCGTCACGACGTATTGGTCAAGCGCACGAGCTCGTTCGTCCTCTGCTCGGGGGCGACGAGGTACGCGACGCCCCCGTGGGTTAGCCATGCCCGCTCGAAGGCCTCATAAGGGTAGGTCGTCTTTATCGCGGGTTGCGCCGGATCATTCACTATCGGATCGCCGCGTCGATCGAATCCTCGTAAGACGACTAGATGACCGCCTGAATGCTCGATCGGGGCGCCGGGGAGTTCGCCGCTTTTCCAGGCGATGCTCAGGGCGAGCGGAACGGCGGCTTCGATGAAGGCGGCGGCGTGAGCGAGATTGCGCAGATGCGTTACCGCGCCGCGCAAGCCGAGCGTTCCCGCGAGGGCTACATTGAACGCCCAGTTTCCGGTTCCGCCGTACATTGCATCGAAAACCCGTGCCGCAACGTCGCGGAGCGCGAGGTCGACGCCCCAGCGTCCCAAAAGCATGGACAACGCCGCCGGGGAACACCAGCCGCGTTCGTCCGGCTTATCGGCGGAGTATTGCGATAGGAGCGGGACTTCGAGGAGCAGGGGCGCCTTAGGCGGGCGCGAGGGGACAGGAGAAAACGGCGTGCTCACGGCGATCGCATCGAGCGGAATATTCGCGAACGCTTCGACGGCGGCGATATCAACGTAGGTGCGCAGAACGTCTGTATCGATCTGCGCGAGGTCGTCGCGCCCGCAAAATGAACGGCGTTCTTGCTCCGAGAACGCGACATAGGCAAGCCGTGAAGACGCTTGGCCGTTGCTTGTATGCACGGCCAGATCGATGCAACCCGCTGGGAAGCGGGTGTTCCAGGAGACGATTGCCTCCCGTGCCGCGGGGATGGGAATGAGCATGCGGTCGGCGCATGCGGTGAGGATGGTCAGCACTTATCCACAGGTTATCCACAGCCTGTGGAATACTTCTGCGGCCCCGCGACGGGTTAGATATTCCATTCCCATGAATTCCAGTTGTCCGTGATATATTGGGCCGGTTTATAGCCTTTCAGGTCGCTATTGTAGGCGTTATATGAGACTTCCCAATAAATAAAGACGGCTAAGGCCAGGTCGTGGATGCGTTCCTCCTCGATTTGATAGAGCCGTTTTCGTTCTGCGCGATCGAACGTGCGGACGGCTTCATCTGAGACTTTGGTGATGATCGGATCGTTGTAGAAGCTGGTGTTCGCGCCGTGCGGCGGGATGAAATCGCCGCTCCAGAGTGCTTGGTTGTCCGGATCGGGGCCGTTCGTGTCGACCGACCATTCCAGATCGTATGAGCCGCCGTACAACGGACCGTTTTGGGCGAAAAGGAGGCTGGTCGGATAGTTCTTGATTTGGAGATCGATACCGACCGCGCGGAGATCTTGTTGGATTTGCACCTCCGCGCGTTCGGTCGTCGGTTTGTTCGCGGCGCCGGAGATCGTGAGGCGCAAGGGGAGCGAGTCTCGCGTGCGGATGCCGTCGGCGCCGGGAACGAAACCGGCAGCATCGAGAAGACGTTGCGCCTGCGCGATATCGTGCTTCCATTGCGGGACGGCGGGCGCGGCCCATGAGGCGGGCATAATATCGCTGACGGCGCGTTTATGAATGCCGAGGTAGACGGTACGGTTGATGCGATCCCAGTCGACGGCCTGCGCGATTGCGCGGCGCACGCGAACGTCGCGCAGGGCGGGCTTGGAGCAATTGATGCCTAGATGACGCCAATTTGCAACGACGCGGCGATGGACGGCGATACCGTCGATGCCGTTCAGACGCGGGATATGGTCTTCGCTAACGGCGGGGTAAACGTCGATTTCATGCGTTTGGAGCTGCGAGAATTGCGTATCGCCGTTAGGAATGACGCGCCAGCTAAGGCGTTTGAGCTTGGGAGCGCCGCGCCAATATCGCGGATTGGGAACGAACTCAAGGCTCGCGGCATGATTCCATTGCTTGAGGACCCACGGTCCGCTCGATAGCGGATGCGTGTTGAACGACGCTTTGTTGATATCCGGCAGCGCGCCGAGAAGATGTTCGGGCAGAGGCGGATAAGCAGCGCCGCCGGTTGCGAAGATGCCGAGCACGTCTGCGTTGGGTTGTTTGAGGCGAATGATCGCGGTGTGATCGTTCGGGAGATCCATCGACGCGATATCGTCCCAACCCACACGCGTTTTGGCGTTGTTTTGAGGATTCATGACCGCGTGCCAGGTGAAGCGTAGATCGCGCATGGTTAGCGCAGCGCCGTCCGCCCATACGATGCCGCGGCGCATGTGCAATGTGATGGTTTTGTTGTCTTTGGAGATGCCGCCGTTCGCGTAGCTGGGGATTTCCGTCGCCAATTCGGGAAAAAACTCCCCGCGTTGATCGTAACGGAAGAGCGGGGCGAAGAGAAGCGCATCCGCGTCGTCGGTAGCTCCGGAGTTGCCGAATAGCGGGTTGAGATTATCGGGCTCTTCG